>Ga0126304_10000382_pt1 | contig 17176 bp, 12 predicted proteins | sample Plot25_FD_92538 | JGI IMG/M metagenome (GOLD analysis project Ga0126304, IMG submission 92538) | Serpentine soil microbial communities from UC McLaughlin Reserve, CA, USA - Plot25 | ecosystem: Environmental > Terrestrial > Soil > Grasslands | place: USA: UC McLaughlin Reserve, Lake County... | reverse complement strand
GTTCACCACCATGTTGGCGGCATTCCCCGACAGCGCTCGGCCGAGCGTCGAGGATGTTCCGAGAATGGCGTTGGTGGCCGTATAGGCGGCCGTCAACGTCGTGCCGGGCGTGCTCCGGAAGGAGCCTGAGATCTGCACATCGATCTTCGGAATGATGTAAATCGCCAGCGCCTTGAAACCGGTGAGCATCGGCTGCTCGCGATGACAGAAGTCCGCGGGACGCCAGTGACCCGGCGCGCCCGTGGTGCTGGCGGCGGTCGCATCAGCAGCGCTGAGGTTGAGCATCTCGGGAAGCGCGGCGACGATCTCGCAGTTGTCCTCGATCTGCTTGCCCGCGCCCATACCACCCTGGAGCGTCAACCCGTTCTGCAGACGCGCATTCACGCTGATGTCGAAACCGTTCCAGTGGTCGATCTGTTTGCCGTAGTTGTCGGACAGCGCGTGCAAATTCTGCACTTGTCCGAACTTCGTCGGCACCACGTTGTACAGCCCGCTCAGCGTCTGACCACTGGTCGAGAGCCTCGGATCAGTCGGCACCGTCAAGCTGAACCGCGTGAAGTCCGCCGGTGTCACGAGCAGATTGTCTACAACCTCGAAGTTCTTCCAGACGCGCCGGAAGTAGCCGACGTCGAGTGCGACGCGGGGTATCAGCTCGCGCTGAACGCCGACGGAGAACTCCCAATTCGAAGGCCGATGTCCCCAGCCTGTGGTGAGGTCCTTGTCGTACAGCTCGCCGGCTCTGTTGGTGCCAAACGTCAGATCCGAGATCTGGCCGCAGGCATCGCCGCCGTTGTTCGCCAGCGGATTCAGCAGGTCGCACTGCGGAACGAAGTCGCCATTCGTATCGGTCCACGACCGATTGACCGACTGGGTGAGCGCCAGCACCGGGTTTGGATTGCGGCCGATGCCATTGAGCGTCTGACCGAGAAGGTACTTGTTGAGCGCGGCTTTGATCGCGGTCTTGCCATTGCCGCCCAGGTCATAGACGAGGCCAGTGCGGTACGTAATGTCCTTCCAATTGAGATTGTCGGTTTCCGGGAACGTGATGTTCCGCGTCGGTACGAGCGGCGCGGGTCCAACCGTCTGCTCCGGGAAGCTGGTCTGGAACGCGTCGAACCTGAGCGCGAGGTTCAGCGTCAATCGGTCCATCGTCCAGCGGTCCTGCGCGAACAAGCCGAAATCGTTGTCCATGTTCGATTTCGCCGTATAGGGCCGGTTCATCAGCGTGATCTGGTTTGGGACGCCCAGGTTGAACCGGTAGCTCACCGGGTTCATCGCGTACTGGTATTCCTCGAGGAATCCGTGCGTGCGGTTGAAGCCCACCTTGAACGCGTGCGTGCCGGTGACGTACGACATCGCGGCGCGATAGGAGAAGTTCGGCACCAGCGTGTTGTTGTTGATCTCGCGCCCGCGGTAGATCAGGTTGTTGCTCTGCTCGGTCACTGAGATCAGCGACGGAAGGAGGGCCTCAACAGACGGATCGTCGAGCGATCCGCCCTTGGCCCGGAGGTGCATGTCGCCCCAGCGCTCGAACAGATGCAGGCCAACCGCTTCGAACAGCAGCTTGTTGGTAAGCGGCGAGGTGACCTCGGCATGTTCCTGCCGCAAGCGCGGGAAACGCCGGTCGCGCGCCGCCTCGGGAGCACGGGTGGCGCTGATCTGGTTCGGACAGTTGCACCATTTGTCCGCCTTGTAGGTGCCGGCGACTTTTACTTTCGGGTTCACCTGCCAGGTGACGCGCAGGCTGTTGTTGAACTGTTGGCCCTCGTTGACGGCCGGCGTGGTCGTCGGCACATAGAGCCACTCGTTCACCTTGAACGCGTTGGCGTTCGTGAAGATGCCCGCCTCGCCCTTGACGACGTTGTACCGCGTCGAGAACCAGAACCACACCTTGTCCTTCTTCATCGGGCCACCGAAGGCTTCGTTGAAGTCGAAGTTGCTGACGATCTTGGTTGGCGTTGCCAGGCCAGCGGCCTTCAACTCATCGGAAAAGTTGTTCCCCTGCAGCCCCTTGTTTGCGAACGTGAAGAACGCGGAGTTCGCGAACCGGTTGCCGCCGTCGCGCGGAATGAAGTTGATACGCACGCCGCCGGTCGGCAGGTCAGCGGAGAGTGAGGTGGTGTCGATCGAGACCTCGGCTGCCGATCCCACGTCCGGCGTCTGGCCGCCGATGTTGCCACCCGCCTGCAGCGTCATCGTGTTGATGCCGTTGGCGGTGACGCGCTGGTCGGTGGCACGGCTGCCGTGGACGGTGAGGCTGCCGCCGACGTCCTGGATCAGCGACCCGCCGACATCGTTGGCGCCATTACCGGTGGCATTGGTGCCGGACACCATACGGCCCAGCGTGACGTAGTTGCGCGCGCTCGGGAGCGCATCGACAACGTCCGAGCTCAACACCTGTTGTTTGGTCAGGCTATGCGTGTCAACGACCGGCGCTTCGCCGGTGACCGTGATCGTTTCTTCCAGCGACCCGACGCGCAGATCGGCATCAACGGTGTTCGCGGACGCGCCGCTGAGCACCACACCTTCGCGCTTGAATGTATTGAACCCGGCCAGCGTGAACGTGACCGTGTATGTCCCCGGCCGGAGATCGACGATCTGATAGCGACCGTTGCTGTCGGTCACCACCGACCGGGCTTTCTCGATCAGCACTGGGCTGGCAGCTTCGACTGTCACCCCGGGCAGCACCGCCCCTGAGGTGTCTTTGACATTGCCGGTGATCGACGCCTGCGCCAGCGCCATCGAAGGAACGAGCAACACCAGCGCTCCCGCGAGGGCGCCGAGTTTGCTGAGTATCCGCATACCTAACCTCCTGTGCTTGCCGCGACGGTGCCCCGCGTTTAACGGACCAAAGACCCCGGTGTCACCCAAAACAAAAGAATCAGGACGGCCGAAATAAGGAGGATTGGAATATCAGTGCGGCGCTAAGATACCCGAGGTCGAAGCAACCTCAAAGTGCAAAGTCAATGACCGGGCTTCGCCGGGCGTTTCGCGCTGAAATCGTTGACATTCGAACTTTCCCGGACGTAGATTGCGCCACCATGCCGCGGGAATGCCTCAACCATTGCCTTGTGCGCTCGGCCCTGCTGTGGGCAGCGGTCATGGCAGCTGTACTCGGTGTCGGCACGTCGGCGCAACAGACACCGTCTGCGCCACGCACGCCGCGAGCGGCCGCGCCCGTCGATCTCACCGGCAACTGGGTCTCCGTCGTGACCGAGGAGTGGCTGTGGCGCATGACGACGCCGAAGAAGGGCGACTACACCAGCATTCCGCTTTCCGATGAAGGTCGCCGTGTTGCCGATCAGTGGGATCCATCCACGGACGGATCGTGCAAAGCCTACGGCGCCGGTGGGCTGATGCGAATCCCCACCCGCCTGCGGATCTCCTGGCGCACTGATGATGCGCTGAGTGTCGAGACGGATGCGGGACAACAGACGCGCGTCTTGCGCTTCGATCGAGCGGCGTCGCCGGGCGCGCGATCGCTGCAGGGCCACTCGCTGGCTGAATGGGAACCGATTGGCGGTCCACCCGTGCTTCGCAACGGCAGGGCGATCGGCGCCGCACCTCCGCAAGGCGGCGCGCTGAAGGTCGTCACGACAAACCTGAGCGAAGGCTGGCTGCGCAAGAATGGCGTCGCCTACAGCGAGAGCGCAACGCTGCTCGAGTACTGGGACCGCGTAGCGTTTCCCAACGGCGATGTCTGGCTCATCGTCACGTCGGTAGTCAGCGATCCGCGCAATCTCCTGAACGACTACACGACGAGCACGCACTTCAAGCGTGAACCCGACGGCGCGAAATGGAAACCGACGCCATGCAGACTCTGAGGCATCCAACACTCATCGCGACGACCGCGGCACTGCTGGCCGCTGCATCGCTGAGCGCACCCTCGTTGGCGCAGGGCCAGGGCCCGACCGCACCGCCGACGATGGTCGATCTCGCCGGCTCGTGGACGATGTCCAACGACGAAGAACTGCTGATTCGAGTCGATCCTGGACCAGAACTGGGCAACTTCACCGGCTTTCCGATCAACGCCGCCGGCCGTCAGAAGGCGCTCTCCTGGAACTCGACGATCCAGGCGGTGCCTGAGCATCAGGCGCGGCCGCATCCCGCGCAATATTCGATGCGCGGTCCCGGTCCCAACTTCCACATGGGCGAGATCATCGACCCGGTATCGCGGCGCCTGATTGGCTACACGATCACCGGGCTGTTCGAAAACGCCAACCGCACGATCTGGCTGGACGGCCGCCCGCATCCGTCGGAGTTCGCCGAGCATCTCTGGAACGGGTTCTCCACGGGCGTGTGGGAGAACGGGATGCTGAAGGTCACCACGACGCACATGAAGCAGGCGTTTCTGCAGCGCAACGGTATCCCGTCGAGTCCGTACGCGGTGATGACCGAGTACTTCATCCGCCACGGCAACCTGCTGATGATGATGTCGCAGGTTGACGATCCGGTCTTTCTCGATGAGCCGATGGTTCGAACGCAAACGTGGCGGTGGAATCCCAATCAGCGCGAGCAACCGATCGGGCAAGTGGAAATTGCGGAAGAACTGCCTGACCTCAAGCCCGGTGACGTGCCGCACTATCCGCTCGGCACGCGTCATCCCGAGTACGCCGATGCCAACGGCCTGCCGTTCGAAGCCACGCTCGGCGGCAAGGAGACGTTGTATCCGGAATACGTCGAACGTCTCAAAGAGATGATGCGCGCGACGGACAAGAAGGGTTCGCGGTGATGTGGATAGGTAGGGCAGGTGCGTTCGGACATGCCGCGTTAATGCGGATCGTGGTGGCTGTCGGGCTGTTAACGCTCGGCATCGATATGCGCGCGCAGCAGAATGCCGCTGCGCCGATGCATCGGCCGGAGCGTCCGACCTACGCGAGCCGCGGGGATATTCAGATCCTGCCGGTCCAAGGTTCTGTCTACCTGCTCGCGGGTGCGGGTAGCAACATCACCGTGCAGGTCGGGCCGGATGCGGTGATGGTGGTCGATTCCAGCGAAGCCGCGATGTCGCAGAAGGTGCTCGCGGCGATCCGCACGCTCTCGCCCGCGCCGATTCGCTACATCGTCAACACCAGCAGCGACCTCGATCACGTCGGCGGGAACGCAGCGCTCGCCACGTCCGCCGAAGGCACCGTGAACGCGATCCTCGGCCAGGGCGCGCGCGTCTACGCACACGAGAACACGTTCTCACGCATGGCCAACCCGCGCGATGGCTCGGCGGCGATGCCCACGGCGATGCTGCCGACCGATGCCTTCCTGGCCGCCAAGAAAACGATGTTCGTCACCGGCGAGCCCGTCGAAATGATCCACCAGCCATCTGCGCACACCGACGGCGACCTGATCGTCTTTTTCCGCAAGTCGGACGTCGTTGCCGCCGGAGACGTGTTCGTGCTGAACGGCTATCCGGTGATTGACACCGCACGCGGCGGCAGCTTCCAGGGTGTGATCGACGCGCTGAATCGCATCATCGACATCACCATCCCCGAGTTCAATGCCATGGGCGGCACGCGCGTGATTCCCGGCCACGGCCGCATCGCCAACGAGATCGACGTCGTCGAGTACCGCGACATGCTGACGATCATCCGGGATCGGATTCAGCTGATCGCCGAGGAAGGCGGCACGCTGCAGGACGTGAACTCGGCGAAGGTCACCCTCGAATACGACGGCATCTATGGATTGAACAGCGGTCGGTGGACCACAGACACGTTCCTCGAGACGGCGTTCAAGGAACTGAGCGCGCAGGTCGCAAAGACGAAGCTCTCGTCGCGAGCGGCTCCCCTTCGCCAACCTCAGGGCAAGAGCGCAGCCGCGAGCACAACGCGGACCGTGGCGGCCGAGACGGCAAAAGCGGGAACCGCAGCGCGACGCACCAGCAGCGAGCCGTTCGACGGCGATTGGGTGCTCAACACCTTCAAGTCGCAGTACGTGCCGTCGAACACCATGCCGTATCGCCGCGAGATGACGCTCTCGTTCGCGGATGGCGGCTTCACGCACACCACATCCACGTGGCGGCGCACCAACGGCAACGACTCGCCCCTCGCGCGCACATCGTATTCGGCGAAGCTCGATGGCAAAGAGTACGCGGTCCCGGCATCGGCCGCGAAGGTCGTCTTCACACGCGTGGACGCCATGACCATCGAACGGACAGCGTTTGCCGACCGCGGTGCGACCGAAAACGCCACCTGGACGCTCTCGTCCGACCGCAACACACTGACCATCGTCACCAAGGGCAAGGACGCGGCCGGATCCAATTACAGCAGCACGCAGGTCTACGAACGTCGATAGATCTCGTCCGGCTTGAGCCGGACCTGCGGACGTGGTGTCCGGCTTCAGCCGGACTACTGTCGTGCAAGCTCGCGGTAGATAGCCTCAATGAATTGATCCGTGGTCCATGGACCAGTGGTCGCGCCGTAGCGGCCATCGTAGTCTCGGGTCGGGCCCGCAGCTTTGACCTCGGCCAGCGACTTCCCTGCAGCGATCAGATCCTGAATACGATCGCGAACGATCGTCAGCATGTCACGGTACTCGACGACGTCGGCCTCGTCGGAGAGCCGCCCGTGGCCAGGGACGACGTAGGTGCCACCCTCCGCTTTGTCCTTTGGGATAGTGATGTCGAGCAGCCGGTTCAGCCCGTTGATGAGGCCTTGCGCGCTGCCGCCCCGCGCCACGTCGATCACTGGATATGTGATCGTCTGGAACAGGTCGCCGCTCGCGGCCACATCGGAGCGGCGGAAGAACACGATCACGTCGCCGTCGGTGTGACCGGGCTGGTAAACCAACTGGATGGCTTCGTCGTTGAAGAACAGTTCCTTGTCTTCGGTGAAGAACGTTTCGGTTGGCCATGCGCCGAATGGTCGCGGCGGCGTCTCTCCCGACGGCGCGCTCATTCGCGTCATCACCTTCTCGTGGGCGAGTACGCGTGCGGTGGCCAGCGGCAGGCCAGAGTTGCCGGGCGCGTTGCCTCCCAGCGATTCGCCGACGCGAGCGAGCAACTCGTTGGCGCCTGTATGGTCGGCATGGACGTGCGTGTTGATGACGACGCGAATTGGTTTGTCGGAGATGCGTCGAATGGCCGCAAGCAGGTCATCGGCACGGGCCTCGAGTCCGGTGTCGATCACCAGCACACCCTCATCGCCGGCCTGCACCACGACGTTGCCGCCATCGCCAACGATCATGTGGACCTTGCCCTGCACGTGCACGACGCGAAGCGCCTTGTCCGTCTCGGCGCGAGCGTCAGTGCGAGCCAGCCGTTGCGCGGCAGCCGTGTACGAAGACGTCACGGGCCAGTTCATTGTCTTTTGGTACTCGGGATAGGTCGCGGCGGCGCCGCCCCGTGTCGCGGCCGGCGGCAATCCGACGTGCGTCGCAAACTCTTTCAGCTTCTGGAGCGCGCCAGGGGATCCCGGCAGATAGTGCGGCACGTCGCCCTTCTGACGGCCAGCGACCTCGTCAACGACGTCGAACTGTGTACGCCGGATCTCCATGCCTGGGTTGAGCACCCAGTTGGTCGTGCGGATGAAGGGCTCCTCGAGGTAGATCGGATCGTCCACGATCGACACGACCGTGAGGACGTTTCCGTGCCGGACAAAACGCTCGGTCATGGTCGCCTGATCGCTGTGCGCGACACCGTTGCGCTGCAGCCAGCCGGCCTTCAGGTGCGTGGTGAATACAGTGAGCGCATCACCGTCCCATTGCGCCGTCGAAAAGCCTGCCCACGTGTGCGCGGCATGACCGGGTGGATGCGGACGTCCGTCGAGCCACAACATGCGCGTCGCCTGACCGAACGTACCGAACAGCTCGTAGCCGATCGTCTGTTGCGTCACTGGATCGAGCTCTCTGCGGATGCGGATGTTGGCCGGCCCGCGCAGTGAATACGTCGAGGGATGAGGCTTGGCCTGGTGCTCGCGCAGGGTCAGGATCGAAGCGTCCCAGCTATCGGCCTTCAGACGTCCGGCCTCGTTGATCGGCAGGCCGGTGTAGTCGCCGAGTTCGGGGCCGGGGATGCGGTGCGGCTGATCCTCGTGATACAGCGCACCCCACTCCCCAGCGATGTCCCGCTGCGCAAAGGCCGGGCCACCGGCAGCCACGATCAGTCCGAGGACGAGGCAAGCGCGTCGCAAGGGGTTACATTATGGCGATGAAGCGAATCCTTGTCGCCGGTCTTCTGTGCATGGCTATCGTGAGCGCAGCGGCGTCCCGGGCCGCGGCACCGATATCGCTGATGCTGCTCGACGGCGAAAGCGGCGGCCCGTATCACGATTGGCAGCGCGTCACGCCGGCACTGAAGAAGATCCTCGACGAGACGGGCCTTTTCACAGTGACCGTCGTCACCGCGCCCGCCGCCGTTGGAGAGTTGACGACGTTCGCCCCCGAGTTCGCGAAGTACAAAGCCGTCGTCATGAACTACGACGCGCCCGACGATCGCTGGCCTGCATCGCTCAAGGCGTCATTCGAGGACTACATGAGGAAGGGCGGCGGACTCGTGTCGGTGCATGCGGCCGACAACGCGTTCGCTGGATGGACGGCGTTCAACGAGATGATCGGCGTCGGCGGCTGGCGTAACCGCAGCGAGCAAGCCGGGCCGAACTGGTACGTCCGCGACGGCAAAGTGATGTCAGACACGGCGCCCGGAAACGCCGGCAGTCACGGACGCCGTGTGCCGTTCAGGATCACGGTGCGCGATCCGAGTCATCCGATCGTGAAGGGACTGCCACCGGTATGGATGCATCAAGGCGACGAGCTCTATGCGGCGTTGCGCGGACCTGGCAAGAACATGCGTGTGCTGGCGACGGCATACTCGGATCCGGCCAACGCAGGCACGGGGCGCGACGAGCCGCAGCTGATGGCGCTGCGCTACGGAGAGGGCCGCGTCTTCCACACGACACTCGGCCACGACATCAACGGCATCAGCTCAGTGGATTTCGTCGTCACGCTGCAACGTGGCACCGAATGGGCGGCGACGGGTTCGGTGACACAGAAAGTGCCCGCCAGTTTTCCAACCGCGGACACGGTCAGCTATCGATCCGATCTCGCCGCGATGGCGCCAAACTACACGCGCGGCCTCGATAATCTCGACGGCAAGTGAAAGGTGCAAAGTAGCACTTTTCAGTTCTCAGTTGGCTGTTGGATCGAATCGACCACCACCACTTCGACCGGGCCGCGCTGATTATCGAGCTTCAATCCAAGCTGCTCCTGAATAGCCGTGAAGAACGACGGTCCGTCCGGATCGATCGGCGGTGGCGCGGGAGCACCGGGGGGCGGCGCTCCTTGCGGCAGCTGGTCGCCGGTCGGCGTGTATGTCAGCGCGATGTCGTAGTACCCAGTGAGGCCGGTCTTGTCGATCACGACGCGCTGAGCCGTACCCGAGATGAACGTCGCGAACTGCTCCATCGTCGTTCCGCCGGCACGCATTCGTCCGAACCCACCACCGCGTTGACCGCACACCGGCGGAGCGTCGAAGTCCAGCGGCGGCGGAGGGCCTCCGGCCCGCCCCGGACCGCCGCGACCGTCGGGTGCCACACCGCGGCTCACCATAACCGCGCCACGTCCATCAGGTCCTGGCCCGCCGCGATCAGGTGCGGGACCGCGACCGCGCGACGTCATGAGCGTCGTGCACTCGGGCGACGACGGTGTGAGATTCGGCCCGAGCCGGCCGTCGCTGCGGGCAAGCACCAGCGCGTAGATTGGCAACTCGCGCTGTTCCCGGTGCACTTTCAGTGCGAAGCGCTCCTCGAGAATCTGGCGCAACACCGACTGTATGACCTGTGGACTCATCGGTCCGCCGCCTTCGATCTTCGCCTCGATATCGAACCGATCCGAGCTGATCCACGGCGGCCCGCCGATCAACTGAAAGTCCTGCAGCTGACCGTAGGCCTGCCGCATCAACAGGCGCACCGGCACGCCGTTGGCCGAGATCATCGCCGGTGCGATGCGCATCTGTGCGCCGATACCGCCCACGTTCTTCTTCACTGATGCCACATACGGGACCGGGGCGATATCCTGCGCGTTCAGAACGACGATAATCGCGGCTGCCGCGAATGCAGCGACGAAGGTGTTTTTCATGGGCGTTCCACTTGATCGATGACGATGACGTCGTACGGCGCTTCTGATTCGACGAGAGTCAATCCTAATTGGTCTTCGAGCGCGCGTGGAATGGACGTGAAACCCATCGGCTCCAAGACGTTCTTCAGGATTGGAAATCGCGACATCAGCGCCGCGGTGGGATAGAACGCGCTGAACTCGAGGTCATACCGTCCGGTCAACCCCGTACGATCGACGATGTCCGGTGCCTTCACTTCGACGAGCGCCGGTCCGAGATGTGCCGGCAGAGGCTGAGGCGGAGCCGTCGGCCACCCTTTGACGTATTCGCGCAGTTCGTCCGCGAACTGGGACATCGTGATCGACGCGTACTGCGTCCAGCCCAGGGGAGTATCGAGCTCGCCGCCACACGCGGGCACACCGCGTCGTTCCGGCAATTGGTCAGGAGGTTGCCCCGCCGCGATCCACTGCTGCACATCGAAGCACGGCCGGCTGGCCGCGCGGAGCCCGGGTCCGGGCGCACGGTCTTTCCGCGCCCTCACCAGCGCCAGCACAGGAAAGTTCCGCTTCTCCACATGCGTCTTCAATTGCAGACGTGATTCGAGCGCCTCGCGCACAATGCCTGGCATCTCGTCAGCGCGCGGAGCCGCGTCGAGGGTGATGACAATGTTCAGGATTTGCTCGTCGAGCCACCGTGTGCCACCGATGATGCGAGCTTCTGGAATCTGGTAGGCGAAGCGAATCAGATCGCGTCCTCTGAATCCGATGAAGCGCATCGACGAGTCGGCGTGATTGAAGACCATGGACCACGCAGCGGGATCGGCGGCGCTACCGGGCGCGGGCTTCGAGTCGCCGTTCGGCTGCGCCGCGATCAGATACGCCGATGCGCCGGCCACGCCAAGGACCAGCGTTAGCACACCGGCGATGAGCATCGTCCCAAACGATCGAGGCCGGTCATCGACGGGAACACCAAGCACTCGACGTACTCTGGCCATCAGTTTCCCCCCGGTGGCCGCTACCGCCAGGCGCGTGTCACCGACCCGTTTGCCCTCGAGCTCGACGAGTGCCTCGGCGTAGCTGACGGCATCGCCGCAGACAGAGATCGCGACGAGGTCGCAGCAGTGCTCACGTTCGGTGCGAATCCGCGCCGAGAGCCACCAGACGGCGGGGTGATAGAACAGCACTGTTTCAGCGAACGTCTGCAGCAGGTTCACCAGGAAGTCGTGCCGGCGGATGTGTGCGAGCTCGTGTGCCAGGATGGCTTCGACCTGCGAGGGTGACAGCGCAGCTAATGCGGCCACAGGCAGAAGGACGACCGGTGTCAAACAGCCAATCACGGTTGGCGTGTCCACGTGCGGCGAGTCCACAACGTGGACGCGTCGATCAACACCTATCAACGCGGCGATACGTTCCGTCGCGCCGCTCCACGTTGATGGCGCCGACGCGCGCGATGCGCGGTGCAGCCGATGAATACGCCACCAGCCGCCCAGCAGCCGCAGCAAGAGCACGATGACCCCCGCCATCCACAGCAGGACGATGAGCGGAAGCCACGCGCGAGTCGCAGCCGGAACAACGTCGACACTCGACAAGCCCCGAGCCATGGAGAGATTGGCGAGTATCGTGCGTGCATCGGGTACCGAGTCGTCGCCGTGTCCCGCACCATATGGAACGGACGCCGACGCGGCCGACGCGATGACCCCGGCCGAACGCGACAGCGTACTCGCCGTGATGATCGGGACAGCGACCATCGCGACCAACCCCGCGCACGCCACGGCGTAGCGCCCGTGGGGCGAGCGATGACGCAGCAGCCACATTACGCCACTGGCAATCGCCGCGACAGCCGCCCCTTGCCAGACGAAGTGGATGAGAGTCCAACCGGCGAGATCAAACCACAGAGCGTTCATCGGCTTCCTCCGCTGCTCCTGCCACGGTGGGCGTCGAGTAATTTGCGAATCTCGGCGAGTTCCTCGGGCGAGGCCTTCCCGGAATCGAGCGCCTGCAGCACGAGCTTGGCTGCCGATCCGGCGAACACTTTGTCGAGCAGATCGGTCACCAGCTGTTTTTGCATCTTGTCTTCGGACGAGGCGGCCTTGTAGACGTGCGAGCGCGTCGAGTCGTCTCGTTTCACCAACCCCTTGTCCGTCATGATCTGCATCAGCTTGAGGACGGTGGTGTAAGCGGCTTCGCGGCCCATGGCCACGGCCACATCACGCACGGTGCTCGGTCCGCGGGTCCACAGCACGCGCAGGATGGCGAGCTCGGCGTCAGTCGGTTTGCGGCGCGATTTCACGACTGCGATCTTGTACGACATCTTTCGTAGATGTCAATACGAAGACTTTCGTAGCAGAAACGGAGACGCGGAAATTGGCCACGGTGTTTACGGCACGCTTTTGCCGTTGCCACCGTCGAGGACGGCGATCGCACGGAGCGCTTCCTCGCGACGGCTCTGCAGGTCGGCAAGCTCGCGCTCATGTCGCGCGGCCTCGCGGGCTTTACCGCTCTCGGTGCCGGGGCCGGCCTGCACCTTGGCGATCGCCTCGCGGCGAAGCGCGATTGACAGGTCGTAGCATTGACGCGCCTGCTGAAACGCGGCCAGCGACTCTGCGAACGTGCGCCGCTCGTCGCGGACAATGCCGAGATCGAGTGCGGCCTCGCACTCACCGTAATCGATGCTGATCGCCGATTCGAACTCCTTCTCCGCCGTGTCCAGCCGACGAAGGCGCCATTCAATGACGCCGGATAACACGAACACCGCGGCATTCGACATCAAGGTCTTGGCGCGATCGGCATCATCGCGTGCAAGTTCATGTTCGGCCAGGCGCAGGTGGTTCCACGCCCGCCAGTAATGGGCCTCGCCGAGATGCCATTGTCCCTCGTCGATTAACGTGCTTGCGGTCTGAATGGCCTCTTCCGGCCGCATCAGGTGCGACAGGGAAATCACCCGGCCAATCAGCGCTTCGGGATGCTTCGGGGATCGGGCGAGTACGGCGTCATACGCGGTGAGCGCGTCGGACCATTCCTCCCAGCGCCGATAGACATTGCCAACGGTGACGCCGATCGCCGGCGATCGCGGAAACGCCGCGTACGCTGACTGCAGTCGTCGCAGCGCTTCGTCCTGATCGGGATTGATCGGATCGTCGAGCGCATACCGTCCGAGCGCGAAATCGGCATCCACGTATGCGGCATCGGCGGCACGAAGCGTCTTCAGACGCTCACCGTGTGCGCTGTCGCAGGCGCCGACGCGGTACTGATAGATCGGGGCGCGGACGTCGGCATCCAACTGACCGGTGAAGCTTTGATCATTCTCCGTCAACGTGCCGAACCCGCAGATCAGCGCGACCTCTAGATACAGGCGAAAGACGCTCGTCGTCGCGCCGCTGTGCAGCGAGTCTCGCCACGCCTGCAGCGATGACCGCGCCAGACTGCGGCGGCGCATGTCAAACAGCGCGTCGCGATCGTCGCTCATCGCATGCGTCGGGATCGCCTCGACCATCGTCAGGTACGGGGCCAGCGACGGATCGGTGGCCGCACGCGATCGTGCGTGTCCAAGCCAGGGCTCGGTCGGCAGTCCGAGCTCCTTCGAGCGCAGGACGAGCAGCGCTGCGGCTTCGAATGCCTGCGTCGCGGTGCCGCGCGCCTCGGCTGCGGCGAATGCCTGTTCGAGGCAGCGGTAGCATCCGTGCCGCATGAGCCGCTCGAAATCGTCGGCGGACAACGGTACCGTCGGCGCGGCGACGTCGGCGGGCCGACGAGCCGCACATCCGACCACCATGACGAGGACGGCACAAAGGAGCAGTGCTTTCCTCATAAGATCCGAACAACCGTGCGGATTCATCTCGTTGATGGCACCTACGAACTGTTCCGCGCCTACTTCGGCGCACCGAAGGCGACCGGCACGAACGGTCTCGAGGTTGGCGCCACTCGAGGCATCCTCTGGTCCATGCTGTCCCTCCTGCGTGAAGACAGAGTAACCCACGTCGCCTGCGCGTTCGATCACGTCATCGAGTCGTTCCGCAACGAGCTATTTGCCGGTTACAAGAGTAGTGAAGGAGTACCTGCGGATCTGCTCGCGCAGTTCTCGCTCGCCGAGCGCGCCACACACGCACTTGGCCTGGTCACATGGCCAATGGTCGAGTTCGAGGCCGATGACGCGCTGGCCACAGCGGCGGCACGCTGGGCAGATGAGATCGAGGTCGAGCAGATCGTCATCTGCACACCGGACAAGGACATGGCGCAGTGCGTTCGCGATTCGCGGATCGTCTGCATGGATCGCATGCGCCGCAAGCTCATTGATCAGATCGCCGTCATCGAGAAGTACGGCGTGCCCCCACGATCGATTCCCGATTGGCTCGCGCTGGTCGGAGACAGCTCCGACGGATATCCGGGCCTCGCGCGATGGGGTGCAAAATCGGCTGCCGCCGTGCTCGCGCGCTACGGACATCTGGAAACGATTCCCGATCACGAGCGCGAGTGGGGACTCGTCGTACGTGGCGCGTCCACGCTCGCAACCAGTTTGCGTGATCACCGCGACGAGGCGTACCTCTTTCGCCGGCTCGCGACACTGCGAATAGATGCGCCGCTCGCCGACACACTCGACGATTTGCGATGGCGCGGCGCGCGACGCGCGGAATTGACGGAGCTCTGTCACGAGCTTGGCAACCAGGACTTCCTTGAACGCGTATCGTTGTGGCGCGATGAGTGATCGCGAAGCGGTGTGCGCGAATCGCCCCGCTTTCAGGAAAAGGATCGCCTTGCGCACCGGCAAAACCCGTTTATCATTGGGCACACCCATCTGATTCAGACCGACCGCGTTCAACCCGTTGTCACGACCCGGGCAGCGGAACAGAGGTGGCGCGCGTCTTGCTCTTTCGTCACACTGAACTCGGATGGCGTTAATCATCGCGGCGGGTCGAAGAGACCAAAGTGAGGAACCTGATGGCCAGATTGATTCTGTCGAGTTGCCTGGGGCTTGTGCTGCTCGGCTCTGCGTCGGCCATTGCCGAACCCTCACCTGGCTCCGATTTGAGCGGTGTTTACGCCTGCGAAGGCACGAATCCCGATGGCTCGGCGTATACCGCCGTCGTGGAAATCGTCAAACGGCAGGACACATACCTGGTTCGTTGGACACAGGAAAACGAAGAGCAGGTCATGGGCGTCGGCATCCAGCAGGATGGGGTGCTGGCTGTCAGCTATTTCGGAGGTGCTCCCGCAATCGTGGTGTATTCCCTGGCGACAGAAGGTCGTTTGACCGGCCAGTGGACCATGGGCGGAGCAGGCCGACTGTTTAAGGAAACGTTGACCAAAGTCTCCGCGGTGGATGTCGAAACCAAGCCGGCCAAGCCGGCCAGACCCGCCAAACCGGCCTCCCGGCCTGCCTCGTCGCCCGGGTCAATCAGCATCTAGTTTTTCGCTGGCCCACCTACGGTGGGCCGGCCGCCTCGAGGCGGCCTTACGAGAGAACCCCGCCGGGGCCATCAAAAGGCGGCCCCTTCGACCGAACCCAAAATATTTCCAGCATGCTCGTGCGCCCCGGCCGCTCGCTTTGGCGTCCGCTTGTCAACGCAGCCGTCGACGTGTCAGGGCACTGCGGGTGGGATCCGGTAGAACTCGTCGAGATGCTGATGCTGGCGCAGCCCGATCGCTTCGCGCTGCACTTCGAGATACCAGCGGTACTTCACGGCTTCCTTGTGCAGTTCGCGATACGTAGCGATATCGCGGGCGCGGTCTTCGTCGCGGTCGCGTGCGATCTGCTCACGCGTCGCCTGCAACTGATCGAGGAGGCGCTCGAGACGACGGCTGATGCGGGCCAGCGCCGCGGCGCGTTCCTCCTGCAGTTCCTTGAGGAGGTTGTGGTGCTGGGCCCTGGTGCGCTCGATGCCCATGACCTCTATTTTAATCAAATCCGTTTCCTCCGTCCTCTCCGTAACCTCTCGATGCGCTTGACACTGACTAGTACAGAAGCGAACATGCCCGGCACTGCTCAGGAACTCGTTTCATCGTCGAGCCAACCCAGGGAGAGGTGAAGATGCGCGTGACCGTGAAGTCCGTGGCACTTGTCGTCTTGTTCGTCCTCAGTCCAGGCCTCGCGTTTGCGCAGGCCGTTATTGCCGGTGTCGTGAAGGATGCGTCAGGCGCGATATTGCCGGGCGTAACCGTCGAAGCGACCAGTCCCGCACTCATAGAAAAGGTCCGTACCGCCGTCACCGACGGCACCGGCCAGTACCGCATCGAAAATCTGCGCCCGGGAACCTACAGCGTCACCTTCGCACTCTCGGGTTTCAGCACGTTCAGGCGTGAGGGCATCGAGCTGACCGGGTCCTTCACTGCGACGGTGGACGCCGACATGCGCGTGGGCGGGCTGCAGGAGACTGTCACCGTCACCGGCGCCTCCCCCATCGTCGACGTGCAGAGCGCCCGGCGCGAGACGACGATTGATAACGACGTCATCCGATCCATCCCCAGTCAGCGCAACTACGGATCGATGGTGGCGATGGTGCCAGGCGTCCTCACCAACGTCAACGATCCCGCCGCAGGTACGGTGACGACGCAGTTCCCCATTCATGGGGGACGAGCCAACGAGAGCCGCATGTGGGTGGATGGCCTGAATGTGGGCAACCCGCCCGGCGGCGGCCAGCCTCCAACGTACGTGGCCGACATCGGCAACGCGCAGGAAATCGCGTTCACCACGTCCGGCGGACTCGGTGAGTCCGAGACGGCGGGCCTCGTCATGAACGTCGTCCCGAAAACCGGCGGCAATCAGGTGCATGGTGCCGTGTTCTACAGCGGGACCGGCGAGAAGCTCCAAGCCGACAACGGCTCTGGCGTGCCGCGGCTCAACAACGTGTACGACCTGAACATCTCGGTCGGCGGCCCGGTGATGAAGGACAAGGTGTGGTACTTCATCAATGGCCGCACGCAAGCAGCGACCCGGTATATCCCGGGCATCTTCTACAACAAGAACGCCGGCGACGCGACGACGTGGCTCTACGACGCGGACCTGAGCAAGCCGCAGTTCACCGATCGCAAGTGGGAGAACATCAGCGGTCGGGTCACATGGCAGGTGACGCCGAAGCACAAGGTCGGCGGCTTCTGGGATGAGCAGGTCGTGTGCCGCACGTGCGAGGGCACGACGTACGGG
>Ga0126304_10000381_pt1 | contig 17187 bp, 11 predicted proteins | sample Plot25_FD_92538 | JGI IMG/M metagenome (GOLD analysis project Ga0126304, IMG submission 92538) | Serpentine soil microbial communities from UC McLaughlin Reserve, CA, USA - Plot25 | ecosystem: Environmental > Terrestrial > Soil > Grasslands | place: USA: UC McLaughlin Reserve, Lake County... | reverse complement strand
GGAGGCGAGCAAGACCGCCACGACGCCGCTCTACGACCAACTCCCGACTTCGAGACCGTCATCGGCAAGCTGGAGACGCAGGCCCGGGGCTTTGAGTTCCACGGCTACTTCCGCTCCGGGTTCGGCACGAACGGCCGCGGCGGCCAGCAGGTCGCCTTCAAGGCCCCGGGGGCGGGCGCGAAGTACCGCCTCGGCAACGAGTCGGAGACCTACGCCGAACTGATCTTCGTCAACAACTGGCTCAACCCGGCGCGCGAGACCGACAAGGCGTGGCTCAAGACCGAAATCCTGATCGAGGCCGACACGGACAACTCGGCCTCCTTCTCGAACACGGATCGCATCCGCCTGCGCGAGGCGTTCGTGCACGCCGGGAACCTCTTCAAGCGCCAGCCCGGGCTCAGGCTCTGGGCCGGCAACCGCTACTACCGGCGCCACGACGTCCACATCAACGACTTCTACTTCCTCGACATGAGCGGCTACGGCGGCGGCTTTGAAGACCTCGACGTGAAGGTCGGCAAGGCGGCGGTCGCCTACCTCGGCGGCGCGCGCCAGGACGTGGTGACCGAAAGCGGCGTCTACGCGAAGCAGAACATGGACGTGCGCCTCTACGACGTGGAAACGCCGGGCGACAAGCTGGGGCTCTGGTACAACCTCGCGTACGCGAAGGGGGGGACGGCGGCCGACGGGCAGGTGATTCCGACCAAAGTCGGGCACGCGTTCGGGGCGATGCATACGCGGCCCGAGTTCCTCGGCGGCTTCCATCGTTTTTCGGCGATGTACGGCCGCGGCCCCGCGAGCAACTTCAGCACGGCGGTCGAAGTCCCGTCGGCGGGCGAGAAGGAGACGACACACCTCCTCCTGACCGAGCACTTGCTCATCCAGCCGGGCAGGCGCTGGTCTTTGATGCCCGCATTCATCTACGACCGGCGCACGGGCGGCGCGGCGGGCGCGGGAGTCGATACGTGGGTGTCGTTCGGCGCGCGGCCGGTGCTCAACTTCTCGGATCATGCTTCGCTGGCGTTCGAGGGCGGCTTCGACTACACGAAGAGCGGGCAGGGACTCTACGCAGGGTGGCTGAGAAAGTTTACGGTCGCGCAGCAGTTCGGGGCGGGGCGCGACTTCTTCAGCCGGCCCGTCCTGCGGCTCTTCGTGACGTTCGCGGGTTGGTCGGACGGCTTCCGCGGGCGCGTCGGCGGGGCGTCGTACGCGAACGCGACGAGCGGCATCACCTTCGGCGTCCAGACCGAGAACTGGTGGTAAGGAGCACGAAACATTTCCCACCGCTTCGCCTGTCAAAAGTGACAGTTAACCGTCATCCCCCGCACCGATAAAATTCCTCCGTCTGAATCAGGACACCCGACGAAGGCGGCGGCGAAGGAGGTGTCACACGTCCGGCAGAAACAGCGTCACCGTTGACGGCAACGAGGCGGCGGCCTCGGTCGCATTTCGGGTGAGCGAGGCCATCGCCATCTACCCGATCACCCCCAGCTCGCCGATGGCCGAGCACTGCGACGAGTGGGCGAGCCGGGGCCGAACCAACCTGTGGGGCGTCGTCCCCGAGATGGCCGAGATGCAATCGGCAGGCGGCGTGGACGGGGCAGTCCACGGCGCTTTGCAGGCGGGGGCTTTGGCGACGATCTTCACCGCCTCGCAGGGCCTGCTCCTGATGATCCCCAACATGTACAGGATCGCCGGGGAGCTGTCGCCCTTCACGCTGCACGTGACGGCCCGCACGCTGGCCACCCACGCCCTCTCAATCTTCGGCGACCATCAGGACGTGATGGCCTGCCGTCAGACGGGCTTCGCGCTCCTCTGCTCTAACTCGGTGCAGGAGGCGCACGACCTTTCGGCGATTGCGCACGCCGCCACGCTTGAGTCGCGTATCCCATTCCTGCACTTCTTCGACGGCTTCCGCACTTCGCACGAGGTGGCGAAAATCGAGGAGCTCTGTGACGACGACCTGCGCCGCCTCATCTCCGAAGAGGCCGTCCGGGCTCACCGCGCTCGCGCCCTGACCCCTGACCGGCCCGTGCTCCGCGGAACTGCACAGAACCCCGATGTCTTCTTCCAGGCCCGCGAGGCCGCGAACATTTTTTACGACGCCTGCCCGGGGATAGTCGCGCGCCTGATGGACGACTTCGCCGGGCTGACGGGCCGCCGCTACCGGCTCTTCGAATACGAGGGGCACGCGGAGGCCGAACGCGTCATCGTCGTCATGGGCTCCGGCGCCGAGACGGTGCACGAGACGGTGGAATACCTCGCGGGACGCGGCGAGAAGGTCGGGGTGCTCAAGGTACGACTCTACCGCCCGTTCTCGCGGGGCGCGTTCCTCTCCGCGCTGCCGCCGAGCACTCGCGCCATCGCCGTGCTCGACCGGACCAAAGAGCCCGGCGCACCGGGCGACCCGCTCTACCTCGACGTGATGACATCACTCGGCGAGGCGCGCGCCGAAGGGGAGTCGCCGCTTCAGACCGAGCCGCTGGTCATCGCCGGGCGGTACGGGCTCTCGTCGAAGGAGTTCACCCCGGCGATGGTGAAGGCCGTCTTCGACGAGCTGGGCCGGGAGACGCCGCGCCGCCACTTCACGCTCGGCATCATCGACGACGTGACTCACACGTCGCTCGCGTGGGACGCGTCGTTCCGGACCGAGGGGGATGACGTTTCCCGTTCGCTCTTCTACGGGCTCGGCGCCGACGGCACGGTGGGCGCCAACAAGAACTCCATTAAGATCATCGGCCACGAGACCGACCGGTACGTGCAGGGCTATTTCGTCTACGACTCGAAGAAGTCCGGGTCCGTCACGGTCTCGCACCTGCGTTCGAGCCCGCGCCCCATCCGCTCCGCCTATCTGGTGGAGGGCGCCGGCTTCGTCGCCTGCCACCAGTTCGAGTTCATCGACAAGATGGACGTGCTGGAGCACGCCGCGCCCGGCGCCGTCTTCCTTCTGAACGCGCCGGGCGACGCCGAAACGGTCTGGAGTCTCCTGCCGCGGGAGATGCAGGAGCAGTTGATCGAGAAGCAGATTCGCTTCTACGCCATCGACGCTTACGCGCTGGCGAAGCAGGCGGGCATGGGCGGGCGCATCAACACCATCATGCAGACCTGCTTCTTCGGCATCTCCGGCATCCTGCCCCGCGATGAGGCCATCGCCCACATCAAGAAGTCGATTGAGAAGTCTTACGGCAAGCGGGGGCCGGAGGTGGTGCGCCGCAACTGCGAGGTCGTAGACCTCGCGCTGGCGCACCTCCACGAGATTCCGGTGCCGGCGGCGGCCGACGCCACACGCACGCGCCCGCCCCTCGTCCCCGAACGCGCGCCCGACTTCGTGCAGAAGGTCACGGCGTTGATGCTGGCCGGCAAGGGCGACCTGCTCCCCGTGAGCGCGTTCCCCGTGGACGGCACCTGGCCGGTGGGGACGGCGAAGTGGGAGAAGCGGAACATCGCCCTGGAGATTCCGGTGTGGGACCCGAAGGTCTGCATCCAGTGCAACCAGTGCGCGCTCGTCTGCCCGCACGCGGCGATACGCGCCAAGGTCTACGAGGGCGACACGCTCAATGGTGCGCCGCCGACCTTCAAGTCAACCGGCTACAGGGGGGCCGAGTACAAGGGGAAGCAGTTCACGATTCAGGTGGCGCCGGAAGACTGCACGGGCTGTAACCTCTGCGTCAACGTCTGCCCGGCCAAGGATCGCACCAACCCGAAACACAAGGCGATCAACATGGAGCCGCAGGCGCCTCTGCGCGAGGCCGAGCGCGCCAACTACGACTTCTTCCTCGATCTGCCGGAGTTGGAGCGGTCGGGGGTCGTGCGGCTCGACCACAAGGGGTCGCAGTTCCTGGAGCCGCTCTTCGAATACTCCGGGGCCTGCGCCGGCTGCGGCGAGACGCCCTACCTCAAGCTCCTCACGCAGCTCTTCGGCGACCGTCTGTTGATGGCCAACGCCACCGGCTGTTCGTCGATCTACGGCGGCAACCTTCCCACCACGCCTTACACGACGAACCGCGAAGGGCGCGGCCCGGCGTGGTCGAACTCGCTCTTTGAAGACAACGCCGAGTTCGGCTTCGGCTTCCGCCTTGCGCTCGACGCCCACGTCGCCGCGGCGCGCGGACTGGTTGAGCGGCTGGCGCCGTACATCGGCGACACGCTCGCGGCGGAACTGCTCGCGGCGGAGCAGGGGAGCGAGGCGGAGATCGCGGCGCAGCGCGAGCGCGTCATGGCGCTGCGCGGCAAGCTGTCCGGCCTCGACTCGGCAGAGGCACGACGCCTTGAGACGCTGGCCGACTACCTCGTGAAGAAGAGCGTCTGGCTGGTGGGCGGCGACGGCTGGGCCTACGACATCGGCTACGGCGGGCTTGACCACGTGCTGGCGAACCGGCGCGATGTCAACGTGCTCGTCCTCGACACAGAGGTCTACTCCAACACGGGCGGCCAGCAGTCGAAGGCGACGCCCCTCGGGGCGGCCGCCAAGTTCGCGACCGCCGGAAAGCCGGTCGGCAAGAAGGACCTCGGGCTGCTGGCGAACATGTACGGGCACGTCTACGTGGCGCGCGTCGCGTTCGGGGCCAAGATGGCGCAGACCGTGCAAGCCTTCCTGGAGGCCGAAAGCTACCCCGGCCCGTCGCTCATCATCGCCTACAGCCACTGCATCGCGCACGGCTACGACATGGCCGACGGCGCCAAACAGCAGAAGCTGGCCGTAGACTCCGGCGTCTGGCCGCTCTACCGGTTCGACCCGCGGCGGCTGGTCAAGGGCGAGCCGCCGCTCAACCTTGACTACGGCCCGCCCAAGGCCAAGGTCGCCGACTACATGCGCAACGAGTCGCGCTTTCGCGTAGTCGAACGCGCCGACCCGGCGCGCTTCAAACAGTTCCTCGCGGACTCGCAGGCGGCCGCCGAGCGGCGTTACGCCGTCTACCAGCAGCTTGCGGGAATCACGGTGCCCGCCTTCGAGCCGGGGCACGACGGTGAACCTCCACCCGGCGCGAACGGAGATGGAGACAAATGAATCTCGCCACGACCTACCTCGGCATGCGGCTGCCGCACCCTCTCGTCGTGGGGGCGGGGCCCCTGACCGACGACCTCGATACGGCCAAAGAGCTGGAGGACCAGGGCGCCGCCGCCGTCGTGTTGCGGTCGATGTTCGAGGAGGAGATAGCGGGCGAGCAGATGGAGTCGTTCTTCAACACGGAGAGCCACAACGAGTCGTCCGCCGAGGCCACGAGCTACGAGCCCGACCCCGAGTCGGCGTTCGGGCCGGACGAGTACCTCGAACACCTGCGCCGAGTGAAGGAGGCGTTGGGCATCCCTGTGATGGCGTCGCTCAACGGCTCCTCCGCCGGCGGCTGGACCTCTTACGCACGGCTGCTGGAGCAGGCCGGGGCCGACGCGGTGGAGCTGCACCTCTACCACGCGGCGAGCGACGCCTCCCGCAGCGCCGCCGAGGTCGAGCACCAGATGATCCAGGTTGTGCGCGACGTGAAGAAGGAGTTGCAAGTCCCCGTCGCCGTCAAGCTCTCGCCCCTATTCACCGCCTTCGGGCACTTCGCCGCACAGCTCGACGCCGCGGGGGCGGACGGGCTGGTCCTCTTCACACGCTTTCACAAGGCCGACATTGACGTTCACGAGCTGGAGGTCACGCGCACCATGGCGCTGTCGGACTCTTCCGACCTCCAGTTGCGACTGCGCGGCATCGCCGCGCTGGCCGGGCGCGTGAAGACTTCGCTCGCGGCCACGGGCGGAGTCCACACCGCCCTCGACGTGATCAAGGCGACGATGGCGGGAGCGCACGTCACGCAGGTGGTCTCGGCCCTCCTCCGGCACGGGCCGCGCCACCTGCGGGTCGTCCGCTCCGAGCTGGAGACGTGGATGGAGGAGAACGAGTGGGACTCACTCGACCAGATGCGCGGCAACATGAGCTTCGGCCGGATCCCCGACCCCGCCGCCTACGAGCGCGCTAATTTCAGGATGATGCTGCGATGAGTTCCAGCCGACCAAACAGCGCCGATGTAGTTGCTTCGGAATCTGCGGCCGACGCCGTTCACCTCCGCTATGGGGTCTGTCGGCGCACATTCGAGCGGGCGGTCGTCTCATGCTGAAGCAACACTCTCTCCTTCCTATTCTCAGGTTGTAGTAGGCGAAGGGTACACGAAGGAGACGGTCGTGAACTCATCTAGAGCCGTTCATGGCTCTGTCTCCGGTAAAGTGCCGGCTTGACAGCTTCACTTCTACCACAGACCTTGAGCCCGCTTCTTTTCCCTCTTCAAAAGTGAAGTGATAAGCGGTCGGCCGCCTCCCGTTTGACACCGCCCGCCCGCCCGTTGAGATTATCTTTCCCGCGTTCGAGCCGAGTCTGCCCGGTCGGCGGCTTCCTCATCGGTCTCACGAGAAAGCTTTCCAACGCCTTTTGCCTTCCCGCGCCCCGCGCCCGTGCGCGTGAATCTGCGGCGCCGTCCGTTCAAGGCTTATTCACTTCAACCGCACGAACTACACAAACCGTCCGTCCGGGCGGGCGCAGGCAGTTAACTCCGCAAGCTACGAAGGAGAGGATCAGATGAGCCGAGAGCTTTCGCGTCGTACATTCCTGCGTAGGTCTCTGACGGCCGCCGCGGTCGTGGTGGGTTTTGACACGGGGCTCCGGGGCTGGGTGAGCGCGGCGCAAGTGGCGCGAGGGCACTACGCGCTGGCCGAAGATTTCCCTTCGTTCGACGGCAGCCTGCTGACGGACGGCGCTTCTCTGGCCGCCGCCGCGGACGACTTCGGCCACCTGGTTCACCGTCAACCTTCCGCCGTGCTGAGGCCGGCCTCCGTCGACGACGTGGTCAAGCTGGTCAGGTTCGCGCGGCGCAACCGTATCAAGGTCGCCGCGCGCGGCCAGGGGCACGGCACGCAGGGGCAGTCGCAGGCCGAGGCCGGCGTGGTCGTTGACATGTCAACCCTCGCCGCGGTTCGAGAGGTCAACGCGGCGGACGCGCTCGTCGAAGGCGGCGCGCGCTGGATCGATCTGCTCCAGCAGACGGTCCCGCAGGGCCTGACGCCCCCGACGCTCGTGGACTTTCTCGAACTGAGCGTCGGGGGCACGCTTTCGCTGGGCGGCATCGGCAGCCAGGCGTTCCACTTCGGGCCGCAGGTCGATAACGTCCTCGAACTGCAAGTGGTCACGGGCGAGGGCGACCTGATGAGCTGTTCACCCTCGCACAACCGGGCGCTCTTCGACGCGGCACGCTCCGGCCTCGGCCAGTTCGGCCTGATCGTGGGCGCGCGCGTACGTCTCATCCCCGCCCCCCCCGAGCACGAGGCTCTACGAGTCTTTCTACGACGACCTCGGGGCCTTCCTCTCCGACCTCGAACGTTTGATCGACGACGGGCGCTTCGACACCGTGCAGGGCTTCGCCGTGGCGGACGGGTCAGGCGGCTGGCTCTACCAGTTGGAGACTTCGAAATACTTCGCGCCCGGCGACGAGCCGGACGCCGCCGCGCTGCTCGCGGGCCTCTCCTTCATCCCGGGCACGCAGACCGCGCAGGACGTGCCCTACCTCGACTACCTGAACCGCCTCGCGCCGCTCGTCGCGTTCCTGCGGCAGATCGGCGCGTGGTTCGTCCCGCACCCCTGGGTCAACCTGTTCGTGCCGGCCGCGGACGCCCAGACGTTCATCGGCGAGACGCTCTCGAACCTCTCGGCGGACGACGTGGGTCAGGGGCCCGTCCTCATCTACCCTTTCAACCGCGACAAGTTCAACGCGCCGTTCTTCCGCGTGCCCGACGGCCGACGCTTCTTCGTCTTCTCGCTGCTGCGCAACGCCCTGCCGCCGACGCCGGAGCGCGCCGCCGGGCTGGTCGCAGACAACCGCGCGCTGTTCGACCGCGCGACCGCCGTCGGCGGGAAGAGGTACCCCTTCGACTCGGTGCCGATGACTAGGCACGACTGGCAGAAGCACTATCAGCCCGCGTGGGGTCGATTCGTCTCCGCCAAACACTCCTACGACCCGGACGGGATTCTGACGCCGGGGCAGGAAATTTTCTAAGCCCTCGGAGGGCGGGAGTGTAAGAAGGTAAGAAAGTCGGCGCCAGGTTAGGGCGCGTGGGGTTCTCTAGCGGCAGAAGAATCACGCCGTGGCGCGGGAGTGCCTCCAAGCTGCTGGATCATAAGCCCCTTTTCACCGTCCACTTCCCTACCCCCTCCCTAAAATGGATATTGATTTGCCGGGTGTGTTGTGATACCCTCCCCGGCCATGACGACTGCCGCCCCGGCTTTACCACCATTCTCTATCAACCCAGACCCATCCCTTCTCTACCTTACGCCCGGCCTCGAGGCGGCGCTCCACAAGACGCGCTACGTGATCGAGAATCGTCAGGGGCTGACGGCCATCCTCGGCGACGTCGGACTCGGCAAATCCACGGTGCTCAGGTACCTCTATCAGTCCTACGCCGCGCGTGAGGACTGCCGGACGGCCTTCCTCCACACGCCCAGCTACAAGAGTGAATTTGCGTTCCTGAAGGCTATCTGCGCAGAGTTCGACGTGCCCCTGAGGCCCTCGCAGCAGCGTCAGGAGTCGGAATTGAACGGCTTCCTGATCGAGCAGCTCCAAGAAGGGCGCCTATGCGTCCTATTCGTCGACGAGGCCCAGAAGCTGCCAGGTAGTCAGCTTGAGCTCGTGCGCACACTTCTCAACTTTGAGGACGGCAAGGTCAAACTGATCCAGATCGTCCTTGCCGCGCAGTTAGAAATCCGCCAGAAACTCGCCGACCCTTCGAAGAAGGCCATCCGCTCGCGCATATTCGCCCCCTCTGTCCTTGACCCTCTGAGCCTCAACGAAACCGTGGACATGCTCGACTTCCGCTGCCAGCGTGCCGGGATTCGTAACCCCTTCGAGCCGGCTGCCGTCGAGGCCGTCTACCGCGTGACGGGCGGCGTACCGCGCGAAGTTCTAAAGGTCTGCTCCATTTCACTGGAGATGGCGCGATCGCAGGGTTTGGACCGGATAGAACCGGATTTAGTCGAGGCTCTCTACCCGGAGGCCGTCTATGTCGGCGAATAAGATTTACTCCTTCAAGGACCTGATGGCTGCTAAGCGCGCGCAAGAGGAGGCGCGGGAAAAGGAGCTTAGCTCAGCACCGGTACCTGATTCACTACCCCTCCCCGATTCGGCACCCGTTACTGATCCACCCCCCCTATCTGAAAAGGCACCGGTACCCGATTTATCCCCTCCCCAAATAGCTACCCCTCCCCAAAAGACCACCGGTAGCAAATCTCCCGGGCGTACCCCTGCCATTTCTCACAGACCACCCCCGGAAACTACACCGGTGGTAGAAATCCCCCCCCTCCCGTGGGACGCACCGCACTTGCGGGTGCCTTATGCGGTCTGGGAGCGACTCCGTGAACTGAAGCCGGGGCCTCGCGTCGTGGTCGAGGAGATCTACCGGGCGACCGCCGGATGGCACTCAGACGAGTGCGTAATCTCCATCCCGAAGCTCTCTTTACACTGCAAACTGGACGAAAAGCAGGTAAGGAAGTACCTGCTTGAAGTGGACGGGAAATACGTCAAAAGGCTAGCCGTCGTCAATGAAGGCACTGACGTCTCAGTACGCGGAATCCGTTTCAGACTGCTGCTGCCACGCCTGGCGACCCCTCCCCAAAAATACACCCCTCCCCAATCGGGTACCGGTGGCTCACAGCCACCCAATAAAGATAAAGATTTAAAAGAAAATTCTAAAAAGGGTGTTAACCGGCTTACGCCGGAGGAAATCCAATCATTCACTGCGACCGTCGCGGATTTACTCGGAGAAGGAGAATCCCTCGAAGAGGTCGAGACGCGGTTTGCTCCCACCATGCACCCTGTCGATTGGGCAACGGTGCGCAGCACGGCGCTGGCGCAGGTGGCGCCCAAGAGGGGGAAGTGATGCTCCGGATGCGCGGCTAATACCAGTCTCGCCGGCAGGTGACTGGCGTCGAGAGGGTACGCCTCTAGCAGTTCGCCGGCCTTTTCTACCGTGAGAAAATCGGTTGGGTCCGGCTGATGCAATTCGCCGGACGCCCAGATTCTCGGCGATCAGTCTCGCAAGCAGTTGTGCCTTGAAGGGTTGACCTCACCGCTTTCAAGCGCTTCCCAGACATCCCTCGAGAAGTCCGAAATGGAGTCCTACAAAACTCCTCACCGAGATCCGTGTTTCACGCGACAGCGGGGTGCGGAGCTGCGAGTCGACATTTAAGAGTTCTTAGCGGGTGGGGCGCGCTGGCCTGCCGCATTTGGTCTCCGAGGATGGTCGCAGGTAGAGCCCAAGGACCGAGTTGAGCAGTGAGGTTAAGCTCCTGTACGAGCACGGGATCAAGTCGGGCGGGGAAGCACGCAAAAAGTTGGGCAGGAGCTCCAAGGCGGCAGCGGAGGCGAGCGGGTCCGCCGTACGAGGTCGGGGATGTGCGGCGCACAGCAGTCTGGTTAGGGCCTTCTAAACGGCTAATGTTTCACGGCGAAGAGAGCATAGACATATTTACCCATCGAATAGGTAATAATAGCAAGATTGATAACCTTAGGTTACCAGACAGGGCGAGAACTGTAACCATAATTCGCTTGCCTGGTTCAGGTATATTCGGGTATCTTTCCGGGTGTGGACTCCTCGGAAGCCATCACCCTGAACTCAGAGGTCTCCCACGAGGCACTCCGGCTCATCGGCGAGATCGACGAGTTCAAGGGGCGCTGGGAGGCGTTCTCCACCATCTCCCCCGAGCGTCTGCGCGCCCTACGCCACGTCGCCACCATCGAATCCGTAGGCTCCTCGACCCGAATCGAGGGCGTCAAGCTCACCGATCGGGAGGTGGAGGCGCTCCTCTCAAACCTCGGCCGTTACGACTTCCGCTCCCGCGACGAGGAGGAAGTCGCCGGCTACGCCGAGGCTTTGGACTTGGTCTCCGCCTCCTGGGAAGATCTGGCGCTCACGGAAAATCACATCAAGCAACTACACGCGACCCTGCTGAAATTCAGCACGAAGGACGAGCACCAACGCGGCAAGTACAAGAAGCTATCAAACAACGTCATTGCCTACGATGGGGAGGGGCGGGAGATTGGTATCGTCTTCGAGACCACGCCGCCATTCCAAACTCCCTGGGAGATGGAGGAGTTGGTACGCCGGACGAACCGGGCGCTCGAAGAAGGCATCATGCACCCGCTGTTGGCCGTGGCCGCCTTCGTCGTCCGCTTCCTAGCCGTCCACCTTTCCAAGACGGCAACGGTCGGGTCTCGCGCGTCCTGACGACGCTGCTCCTGCTGAGGGCTGGCTACCTCTACGTCCCTTACGCCTCGCTAGAGAGCGTGATCGAAGAGAACAAGGACCTCTACTACGCTGCCCTCCGCAGGACGCAGGGGACTCTCCGTGAGGAGAGTCTGGACTGGGGGCCGTGGGTCACGTTCTTCCTGCGCTGCCTGAAGAAGCAGAAGGATAATCTGGCGACGGAGCTCGAGCGGGAGCGGGTGCTCGCGCGGTCTCTGCCGCCGCTCTCGCTTTCTGTCATCTCGCTGCTCCGAGAGCACGAGCGGCTGACGGGCGCGGAGCTGGAACGGCTGACCGGGTCAAACAGAAACACGCTGAAGGTGCGGCTCAGGGAGCTGGTCGAGTACCACCACGTCCGGCGACATGGGAAGGGGAAGGCGACCTGGTACACCTTGAATCCGGGCACGCCGGCGGTCGAGACTGAGGACTGAAGGGGGCAGCACTTATGCCAGCAGAAGTCGAAGCGAATCAGGCGAGTTACGAGAACCAGTCGACCGGGCGGGAGCTCGTACCCGTCGGAGGAGGGAATGAGTTCGCACTGCGCACGGCCCTCCACCTCTGGGCCGCGGCGACCACGGATCCCAAGAGCCACTGCCGACGTGACCTCCTGCGCGCAAAGCAGCAGGCAGCCTCCAACTTCTTCTCGCACTGCGGGAAGCTGCCAGGCGAGGTCAGGCCGGCGGACGTCGAGGCGTGGCGGCTTGACCTGGAGGAGCAGGGCTTCAAGCCGGCGACCGTCTACGCGCGCCTCTCGCGCCTCTCCTCCTTCTACGAGTGGGCGATGAAAGACCCGACCGTAGCTGGGCTGCTCGAAACTAACCCCGTCAGGCTCGCCCGCCCGAAGGCCCCGAAGGCTTACCAGACCGACAGCGTGAAGTCCCTCGACGACGACCAAGTCAGCAGCCTGCTGCGGGTGGTCAGTGAGAGGGCTGCCGGCGGGGACGGCATTGGGAAGCGGGATTACGCGCTGCTTCTACTGTTCGTCACGACGGGAATGCGCCGGCAGGAGGTGATGGGGTTGCGAGGGTCGGACCTGGAGTTCCGGAAGGACGATCTCGTCATCCGGTGCCGCGTCAAGGGCGGGGACTACGTCGCCCGTTCGGTCGAGGAGCCGCTGGTGCGCGAGGCGCTCCTCAATTACCTGCGCTCGAGCGGTCGCATGGACGCCCTCTCCTCCGAGCGCCCGCTCTGGACTAGGCACGACCGCGCGGGGCGGCCCGGCGCGCCGCTCACCTCGCACGCCTTCGCGAAGAACCTGAAGAGGTACGCGCGTGAGGCCGGGATCGGGAAGATCCACCTCCACCAGACACGCCACACCTTCGCCAGGATGGTCGCCGAGGGCGGGAGCCTCGTCGAGACCCAGGAGGCGCTCGGCCACAGGAACCTGGCGACTACGCGCGCCTACGTGCGCTCAGTCGCCGTCCGCAGGGACCTCCACAGCCGAAAGATCGCCGAGAGACTTAAGGTGAGGGAACGAAGCTGACCTGCCGTAGATGGGTTTCGTAGCACGTGACGGCAGGAACGACGGAACACAAACATTTCCCTACCGACGGAGATCAGCTCATCAGATGCAGAACGGGAATTCATCAGATGTCGCCACGCCGGCCAGGCAGGGCGGGGCGCGCAGGTTCCACCTGAAAGATAATCACGAACTCCTACACCTATTCGACCTGGTGGACGCCGGAAAGTTCGAAGTATTCTCCAACGACTACTTTGTTGTGGGCGAGGATGAACTTAGCTTCCAGGGTAAACACCTGAAATCGGAGAACTTCCGCAGCATCATCGGGCGAGATGTTCGCGAGTAGATACGCAGGGAAGAAAACGCCAAGCGTTTTTACCCAAGCCAGGACGACAAGCGGGTTTATAGGCGTGGGGATTCTCCCGTTCTAGTACACGTCATAAGGTCGAGCATAGATTTCGCGGGGTAGAGTTAACAGTCCGCAACCTTTAATGAGGGCGGCGTGACAGCCCGGCGCGAATCTCATCCGGCCGCCGCCTCAGTTGAAAGAGGCTCCCCGCGCGCGGCCGGCGACGCCAGAGCCGCCCGCCCCCGTCGCTTTCGTTTAACCTCGGGCCCACTCCCACGCCCGTCCCTGTCGGCCAGCGCCCTCAGCCCAGCCAGGAGGACTCACATGCTCCAGACTCATTCGTCCATCCGCCGCGCCAGAAAAACGTTCTCACTCGCCTTCGCCTGCCTGCTCTTGCTCGCCGGACTGCCCGTCGGGCGTGCGGCGCGCGCGCAGGAATCGCAGACGTCCGCCGGCGCGGCGGGCACCATCTTCCGCCGGACGAACTTCATCTCGGACGCGCCCGGCGTAGCGCCCCTCTTCGACCCGCAGCTCTCAGCCTCCTTGGGCGCGGCGGTGCGGCCGGGCGCCCCCCTGTGCGTCGCCGGCGGCGTCACGGCGCAGTTCTTCCGGGGCATCTCCGACGGCGGCGCGTTCGTTGCTGACGAGAGCCGGCCGACGTTGAGCGTCCCCGGCTTCGAGAATTTCATGGCCGTGGTCGCCAACACGACCGGCGCCTTCAACGTCGCCCAGCAGGGCGGAACCCCCGCGCCGGCGCACTTCATCTTTACACTCGGAAGCGCCATCGTCGCGTGGCAGCCGGCGATGGGCAACACCGTGCGGGGCGTCGCCTCGACCCCCGGCACCAGCCTCTACACGGGCCTCGCCCTCGGCCTCAGCTCCGGCGGCCTCCGCCTCTACGCCACCAAGTTCCCCGCCGGCACGATAGACGTCTACGACGGCTCGTTCGCGCCGACGACCGTGCCAGGCGGCTTCGTGGACCCGACGGTCCCCGCCGACTACTTCCCCTACAACATCCAGAACCTCGAAGGCTCGCTCTACGTCACCTACGCCAAGCGGGGCTCCGGGGCGAACGGAGTCCTGAACGGGGAGGGGCTCGGCGTGGTCAGAAAGTTCAGCACGGACGGCGTCCGCGACCCCGCGTTCGCCGTCAACGACGGCCCGACCAGCCGACTCAACGCGCCGTGGGGCCTGGCCATCGCGCCCGCGTCCTTCGGCGACTTCGGCGACGCGCTGCTCGTCGGCAACTTCGCCGACCGCATGAGTTTCTTTAACAACCCCGCCCAGGGCGGGCGCATCAGCGCCTACAACAAGGGCACGGGCGCGTTCCTCGGCACGCTCCAGAACGAGGCGGGACTGCCCTTAGAGATAGACGGGCTGCGGACGCTCTTCTTCGGCACCGGCGACGCCGGCACCGTCCCCGGCACGCTCTACTTCACTGCCGACTTCGGCGGCGAGGCGCGCGGCGTCTTCGGCGCGCTCACGCCGGCGCAGTTGGCCACCTCGCTCCTCCAGTTCAGCTCCGGAGAGTACGTCCTCAACAACGAGGGCTTTCACGTAGACGTGACCGTCACGCGCTCGGGCAACGTCTCGGGCTCCGCACGGGTCAACTATGCCACCTTCGACGGCTTGTCGTTTGCCAGCGCCCAGCAGAAGGGAGACTACCGTCTCGCCATCGGCACGCTCACCTTTAACCCCGGCGAGACGAGCAAGACCTTCCGCGTCCTGACCGTGAATGACACCTACCCCGAAGGGGATGAGCGCGTCCTGATGACCCTGACCGACCCCTCCGGCAGCGGCGTGGGCTTGGGGCCAGAAGACGCCGCGTGGGTGAAGATCATCGGCGGCGACGTCACGTTCCCCGGGCAGGTGACGCCCGTCAACGACCCCTCGTTCTTCGTCCCACAGCACTACTACGACTTCCTCAATCGCGAGCCCGACTTAGACGGATTCTTCTTCTGGCGCAACCAGATCGAGGTCTGCGGCTCGGACTTGCAGTGCCGCGAGGTGAAGCGGATCAACGTCTCGGCCGCCTTCTTCCTCTCCATCGAGTTCCAGACCACGGGGGTGCTCGCCTACCTGACGAACAAGGCCGCCTTCGCCGGCAACCCCGACACGCCCGCGCCCGTCCTCTACGGGCAGTTCGAGCGCGAGGTGCAGCTAATCCAGCAGAACCTCGTCTTCGGCCAGCCCGGGTTCGACGCGCAGCTCGAAGCCAACAAACGCGCCTACTTCGATTACTTCGTCACGCGCCCCGAGTTCGTGAATAAGTATGGCGGCGTGTCGAACTCGGCCTACGTGGCGACCCTGCTGGCCAACGCCTTGCTCGCGCAGACGGTCGCCAACGTCTACATCGCGCGGCTCGACGGCTCGCAGGTGGTCCCGCCCAACGGCTCGTCCGCGACCGGCGCCCTCGTCCTGCGCCGAGACCCCTTCGCACTCGACCACGCGAGCATCACCTTGTCGCTGAACGCCCTGTCGAGTCCCGTGACGGCGGTCGAGATTCGCGGCCCGGCCGCGCCCGGCGCCGACGGCCCGCTGCTGTTCACGCTGTCGCCCGGCGAGTTCGTGGACGCCCAGGTCACGCTGACGCAGGATCAAATCAACGCCCTCAACGGCGGGCAACTCTACGTAATCGTGCGGACGCAGAGCAACCCCGGCGGGGAGATACGCGGGCAGATTCCTTCGGTGCGCTTCCGCGTGACCGCGCTCACCGAGGCGCTCGACAACCACGTGCTCACGCGCGCGCAGGTGCTCCGGATCATCGCCGAGTTCCCGGAACTGAAGGGCGCCGAGTTCAACCGCATGTTCGTCACGATGGAGTACTTCGGCTACCTCCGCCGCGACCCCGACGCCGAAGGCTTACAGTTCTGGGTCTCGAAGCTCATCGCCTTCAACGGCGACTACATCGGCGCCGAGATGGTCAAAGCCTTCATCTCGTCCACCGAGTACCGCACGCGCTTCGGCCCGAACAACTGATTTCGCAACGGGTGGAGGAGAGGGTAATGGCTCAATCACGTGAGAGGCAGTAGGCTCTCACGATCTGGTCGAGCCGACCCCGGACGCGGCCGCCCTCGAACTGGACGAACTGCTTGTCGTTCTCCAAGTCGGAGGCGATGCACGAACTCTGTTTACGCCTCTTCCTGCATGACTACAACCACTCAATGGCTCTCTCCTACGATTGAGCCACTACCGACATTAAAATAGAAGCGGGCGCCAATGAAGATTGGCGCCCGCTTCTATCTAAGGGTCGATGGCCCGGCTACTACTGGCTATCCGTGCAGAACCCGATCGTGTCGCCGTGCTTCAGGTGCTCGGCCATGGTGCCGACGAACGGGACGTTGATCGTGTGCGCGTTCCCCGGATTTCCCGGAGGAGCGTGACAGATGTTGACCTTGTCCATTTTGATCATCCAGCCGGCCCCGCCGCGGGGACCTGCACCAGAGCCTACATGTGTGGTTCCGTCGGCAGACATCGAAGACGTAGACCACAGTACCCAGCCCTCGAAGAAGGTTCCCTGAGCCTGGAGGAACTTCTCGAAATCAACCGTTCCGAGTTCCGGGGTCCAGAGGAAGGCCCTGTTTCCGGAACTGTCGCCGGGGAACTGGCTGACCGAGCCGCCGAGACCCCCAACGACCTTGCCGTCGTCGCTGGCAGATAGTGCGACGGCGGTGAAATTGGGGCCGGTTCTGCCGAGCTGCTGCAGCCCTCCGTCTCGCGTCCAGATCCACGGATTCTGTTTAGGGCCGGCATTGGCTCCGGTAATGGTTGAGCCGTCAGGCGTCACATAGACCGCCTCGCCGACCATCAGTGCCGGAGTGCTGAACTCCTCAAACTGTCCATTGACCCAGCGAACGCCGAGGCGAGGGCCAAGCGTATCTTGCCAGCCGACGATCGTCGAAAGATCGTCCGACATACCGTTCGGCCTGGAGCTACGGAAATTCGCCGGAACCGGGAGTAACCTGCTGCCGCCCGCAGCCGTCCAGACGAACGGCCGAACTTTGCATGTCTGACCGGGCAAGCTTCCGTTGGTATCTACATACACGAGTCCACTGACAGCCTTGCCGTCGGCCGAGATACGCGAGGCAGAGCTCACGCTGTTGCAACCCGTTCCCAT
>Ga0126304_10000380_pt1 | contig 17229 bp, 15 predicted proteins | sample Plot25_FD_92538 | JGI IMG/M metagenome (GOLD analysis project Ga0126304, IMG submission 92538) | Serpentine soil microbial communities from UC McLaughlin Reserve, CA, USA - Plot25 | ecosystem: Environmental > Terrestrial > Soil > Grasslands | place: USA: UC McLaughlin Reserve, Lake County... | reverse complement strand
TGCTGCGGCCACGCGCTCGGGAAAGCGCCGTCGGCGGCTCCGTGCGCCGCGCACAGGCGACCTGGGTCAGTTCGCGGCGCTGGCCCTGCTCGGCGGTGGTATCGCACTGCTGCTCCAGCAGACACCGCTGGGCGTCAGCCCCGCGTTGTTCGTCCCGCTGTTGCTGGCCGGGCTCGGGATGGCGCTGATCTGGCGGACGGCTGACGAGCGACAGCGGCGAAGCATGACCACGCTCTCGCCTCGGGCGCCGTGGCTGGCGCCGCTCCTACGCAAGGGCGGGCTGATGGCCGTCGCCCGTATCGTGGCCGGTGTCGTCGTGATGGTGGCCGGCCTGGTGGCGTTCCTCATCGGGCAGGACCAGCTCGAGGCCACGGGCGACGCGCTTCTCGGCGTGCTGGTGGTCGTCGTCGGCCTCGCCCTCATCCTGGGGCCGTGGTTGTGGCGGCTGTGGCGCGATCTCGAGTCCGAGCGCCGCGAGCGGATCGTCTCCCAGGAACGCGCCGACGTCGCCGCGCACCTGCACGACTCGGTGCTGCAGACGCTTGCGCTGATCCAGAAGCACGCTCACGATCCGCGCGAGGTCATCAAGCTGGCCCGCAGCCAGGAGCGCGACCTGCGCGGTTGGCTCTATGACGACGTGGCCGACGATCCCTCGTCGTTCGCGGCTGCCCTGAAGAAGGCCGCGGCCGAGGTCGAGGACGCGCATGGCGTGCCGGTCGACGTGGTCACCGTAGGCGACACTGTCATCGACGACCGGATCCGGGCAGTTCTCAAGGCGGCCCGGGAGGCCGCCGTGAATGCGGCGAGGCACTCCGGTGCCGACAAGGTCGACATCTTCGCCGAGGTCGAGGCCGACGAGGTCGAGCTGTTCGTACGCGACCGGGGCCGAGGATTCGACCCAACCTCCGTGCCGGACGACCGCCTGGGCGTGCGACGCTCGATCGTGGGCCGAATGGAACGGCACGGCGGTTCCGCTGAGATCCGCTCCAAGCCCGGCGAGGGCACCGAAGTGCGACTGTCCACGAGGAGACCGAGATGACCGAGCCCGAGGTGACGCCACCGCTCCTGATCAAGGTCGTGCTGGTCGACGACCATGCGATGTTCCGGACCGGGGTCCGGGCGGAGCTAGGGTCGTCCGTGGACATCGTGGGCGAGGCTGCCGACACCAAGGAAGCTGTCCAGACGGTGCTGGAGACCCGGCCGGACGTCGTCCTGCTCGACGTCCACCTTCCTGGTGGCGGTGGCGCCGAGGTGTTGCGCCAGGTGCTCCCGGCCGCGCCGGAGGTGAAGTTCCTGGCGCTCTCCGTGTCCGACGCCGCGGAGGACGTCATCGGCACGATCCGCGCCGGCGCTCGCGGCTACGTCACCAAGTCGATCACCGGCACGGACCTCGTTGCGGCCATCAAGCGGGTTGCCGACGGCGACGCCGTGTTCTCGCCACGGCTCGCGGGGTTCGTTCTGGACGCGTTCGCCGGTTCCGAGCCACCCAGCGTCGACGACGACCTCGACCGCCTGACCCAGCGCGAGCGCGAGGTGCTGCGCTTGATCGCCCGGGGCTACGCCTACAAGGAGATCGCCAAGGAGCTGTTCATCTCGGTCAAGACCGTCGAGACCCACGTGTCGGCCGTGCTGCGCAAGCTCCAGCTCTCGAACCGTTACGAGCTCACCCGCTGGGCCACCGACCGCCGCCTCGTCTGAGGACAGGTAGGCATCGGCCTGCTGGGCGACATAGGTAGCGACGCCCCGCCGGCAATGCCGAGCAGAAGCCCGCTGACGACGACGGCCACCAGCGCCTTCCGGCGGGAGGTCGGCGGCACCGCGACAGGTTCCGGAGCCGTCTTCTGACGTTCTGCGATGTGAGCTGTGGAAACTGTAACCACCCCTTTCTCTCGCCATCACCTGACGACGGGGGATCAAGACGGCCCCTAGGAGCGCTCTATGCGGCCTCTAGTCCGCCGCCACCGGAGCGGACGGGCTACCTGTCGCCCGGGCCACCTAGACTCGATCCTCGAGATGAGCGCCCTCTTCGACGACCTCCCGTTGGCCTTGACCGACTCTCCCGATGGAGGCGGCGGCCGGCGGCGCACCGACCCGGAGTCGGTGCTGGAGGGGCTCAACCCCCCGCAACGTCAGGCCGTCACCCATGTCGGCGCGCCGCTGCTGATCGTGGCCGGAGCCGGTTCGGGCAAGACCCGGGTGCTCACCCGGCGGATTGCGTATCTGCTGGCTGCTCGCGACGTCCACCCCGGCTCGGTCCTGGCCATCACCTTCACCAACAAGGCGGCCGGAGAGATGAGGGGACGGGTCGCGTCGCTGGTCGGACGCCGAGCCAACGCGATGTGGGTCTCGACGTTCCACTCGGCCTGCGTACGGATCCTGCGCCGCGAGGCCAAGCGGTTCGGGTTCACGTCGTCGTTCACGATCTACGACCAGGCCGACTCGTACCGGTTGATGACGCTGGTCTGCCGCGGCCTCGATCTCGACCCGCGTCGGTACCCGCCTCGCCAGTTCAGCCACCACGTCAGCAACCTGAAGAACGAGTTGATCGACCACGAGACGGCGGCGGCTCAGGCGTCCACGCATCACGAGAAGATCATCGCCGAGGCCTACGGCTTCTACCAGCGGCGGCTGGGCGAGGCCAACGCGTTCGACTTCGATGACCTGATCATGACGACCGTGCACCTCCTGCAGGCCTTTCCGGAGGTCGCCGAACACTACCGGCGCAGGTTCCGCCACGTCCTGGTCGATGAGTACCAGGACACCAACCACGCCCAATACGTGGTGGTCAAAGAGCTGGTGGGAACACGTGAGCGGCGTACCGTCGACGGCGACCTGGTCGGGGGCTCCTCTTCGACACCGGAGTTGTCTCCTGCAGAACTGTGCGTCGTCGGCGACGCCGACCAGTCGATCTATGCCTTTCGGGGCGCCACGATCCGCAACATCCTGCAATTCGAGGCCGACTACCCTGACGCTCGGGTGATCTTGCTCGAGCAGAACTACCGGTCGAGCCAGACCATCCTCTCCGCAGCCAACGCCGTCATCTCACGAAATCCGGACCGCAAGCCCAAGCGGCTGTGGACCGACAGCGGCGACGGCCCGAAGGTCGTCGGGTACGTCGCCGACAACGAGCACATGGAGGCACAGTTCGTCGCCGAGGAGATCGACCGCCTCTCCGACGAGGGCCTGGCCAGGGCCGGAGACGTCGCGGTCTTCTACCGGACCAACGCTCAGTCCAGGGTCATGGAAGAGGTCTTCATCCGGGTGGGGCTGCCATACCGGGTGGTGGGTGGCGTCCGGTTCTACGAGCGCCGCGAGGTGCGCGACGCGCTGGCCTATCTGCGCACGCTGGCCAACCCCGACGACTCCGTGTCGCTTCGGCGGATCCTCAACATGCCACGACGGGGAATCGGCGACCGTGCCGAGGCTGCCGTGGAGGCCCTGGCACAGCGGGAAGGCACGACGTTCTGGCAGGCGCTGCGCCGTGCCTCCGACGCGCCTGGCATCGCGTCGAGGTCGGTGCGGGCGATCGAGTCGTTCGTGGCGATGATCGACGACCTGCGGGCCGTCGCTGCCGACGGTGCCCCGCCGGCGGCCGTGCTGGAGGCCGTCCTCGATCGCACCGGATATCTCGCGGAGCTCGCTGCGTCTCACGACCCGCAGGACGAGACCCGCGCAGACAACCTGCGTGAACTGGTCGCGGTGGCCGGCGAGTTCGAGGCATCGGCGGCCGGAGTGGAGGACGCCGGGATGCTCACTGGATTCCTCGAGCAGGTGAGCCTCGTCGCCGACGCCGACGACATTCCAGAGGGCGAGGACCACGGTGGTGTCGTCACACTGATGACGCTGCACACGGCCAAGGGTCTCGAGTTCCCCGTGGTGTTCCTCACCGGCCTCGAGGACGGTGTCTTTCCACACCAGCGCTCGCTCTCCGAGCCGCGCGAGCTCGAGGAAGAGCGCCGGCTGGCGTACGTCGGCATAACCCGGGCCAGGGAGCGGCTGTACCTGTCGCGGGCCATCGTCCGCAGCGCCTGGGGAGCGCCCAGCCACAACCCCCCGTCGCGGTTCCTGGACGAGATCCCGGCGGAGCTACTGAACTGGCGCCGAACGGAGGCCGACCAGACCCGGTGGACGCCCAGCTCGTCGAACGGGTCCGGCGGCGTCTCGTACCGTCGAGCTGCCGGCACGAGCAAGCCCGAACGGGCCGTTCCGGTCCTGTCCGCCGGCGACCGCGTCACCCACGACGCGTTCGGGCTCGGCACCGTCGTCGCCACATCCGGGGCGGGCGAGCATGCCCAGGCGACGGTCGACTTCGGTGACTCCGGCCTGAAGACCCTGCTGCTTCGCTATGCCCCTGTCGAGAAGCTGTGAGTCGCCGTTCCCAGCGGCCCGTCGGCATGGGCCATCACTGACCTGAGTCTCGACATACGAGACACTGGGCTACCGCTTCCGAGACGGGTGGCGCCAAGATCATGGATCATTGGGTGACTTGACCGGCGAGGTGATGTGGTGGCGGCGACCCCTCGCGTGCTGCTGGTGGGTAAGCGGGCCCGGGTGCTCGACCGGCTCGCCGATGCCCTTCGCAAGGAGGGGATGCACGTTCGCGAGGACACCGACTTCGAGCACGCTCGCACCCATGTCGACGGCAGCACGGTCGACGTGATCGCGCTCGGCCGCGCCGTGCCGGGCGGCCGTCGGGAGCCGCTGGTATCGGCGTTGAAGGCCCAGAACCCCGCGCTCAAGGTGGTCGACGGGCTCGCCCCCATCACACCGCTGCTGGTCGCCCAGGTGCAGCAGGCGCTGACCGACCCGGGCCCCGACTCACGGCTCGTCACGGCCGCAGGACTCCTCCCCGGCGACGACCGTGTGGTGATCACCTTGCGGCGGCCGGCAACCGTGAGCATCATCCTGCACCGACTCGACGCGCTCTACCGGGCTCACGAGCAGCGCATCCACGATGGGCCGCTGGACCGGGGGCGGCACACGTTTCCGACGAGGTCCAGGTCGACGCGGTCCAGGTCGACCCGGGGCGAGCGCTTCCTTGTCGTGCGTGCCAACAACCAGACGTCGGTCCACGCGATCGGCTGACGGCGTGAACTCGAGCGTGCGAAACCTCACGCAGCCATTAGGCGCTCCGCTCACTACCGTGTGAGCCATGACCGACGACGGCGCCCGTACCGAGTCCGGTCTGGCGTTCGCGCCGGTCTACGGCCCGGAGGCGCTCGACGGGTGGGATCCGCACGAGCGACTCGGCCGGCCGGGGGAGTATCCGTACACGCGTGGCGTCTATCCGACGATGTACACGGGACGGCCGTGGACCATGCGGCAGTACGCCGGGTTCGGGACGGCGGCAGAGTCGAACCGGCGGTATCACCAGCTCGTCGCCGCGGGTACCGGTGGGCTGAGCGTCGCGTTCGACCTGCCCACCCAGATGGGGTACGACTCCGACGCGCCGGTCTCTCATGGCGAGGTGGGTAAGGTCGGCGTTGCGATCGACTCGGTCGAGGACATGCGGACGCTGTTCGACGGCATCCCGCTGGACCAGGTCTCGACCTCGATGACGATCAACGCGCCGGCGGCGCTTCTCCTCCTGCTGTACCAACTTGTCGGGGCGGAACAGGGCGTCCCGGGCGCGAAGCTCACCGGAACCCTCCAGAACGACGTGCTCAAGGAGTACATCGCGCGGGGCACCTACATCTACCCGCCGGCCGCCTCACTCCGGCTGACCAGCGACATCTTCGGCTACTGTCGCCGCGAGATCCCGCGCTGGAACACGATCTCGATCTCCGGGTACCACATGGCCGAGGCGGGAGCGACACCCGTTCAAGAGGTCGCCTTCACGCTGGCCAACGGGCGGGAGTACGTCCGCGCGGCGTTGGGAGCCGGCCTCGACGTCGACGACTTCGCACCGCGGCTGTCGTTCTTCTTCGTGTCCCGGACGACGCTGCTGGAAGAGGTGGCGAAGTTCCGTGCGGCGCGACGGATCTGGGCGCGGGTCATGCGAGACGAATTCGGGGCGACCGACCCGAGGTCACAGATGCTCCGGTTCCACACCCAGACGGCCGGTGTCCAACTCACTGCCCAGCAGCCGGAGGTCAACCTGGTCCGGGTGACCGTCCAGGGACTCGCGGCCGTTCTGGGCGGTACCCAGTCGCTGCACACGAACTCCTACGACGAGGCGATCGGGTTGCCGACCGAGAAGGCCGCCCGGCTCGCCGTGCGGACCCAGCAGGTGCTCGCCTACGAAACCGATGTCACGCGAACCGTCGACCCGTTCGCGGGCTCCTACGTCGTCGAGTCGCTGACCGACGACCTGGAGGCGGCCACGCTCGACCTCATGGAGCAGGTCGAGGACCTCGGCGGTGCCGTCCATGCGATCGAGCGTGGGTTCCAGAAGGGTGAGATCGAGCGCTCCGCCTATGCGATCGCCCGTGAGATCGACAGCGGCGAGCGCACCGTCGTCGGGGTGAACCGTTTCACAACCGACGGCGGGGAGCCGTACGAGCCCCTGCAGGTCGACCCCACGATCGAGGAGGCGCAGGCGCGGAGGCTCGCCACGTTGCGTGCCGACCGGTCCGCTGCCGAGGTCTCCCGCACCCTCGACGCGCTGCGAACGGCCGCTTCGGGAACGGCCAACGTGCTCGACCCGATGCGCGAGGCGTTGGCCGCTAAGGCCACCGTCGGCGAGGTCTGCGACGCCTTGCGCGATGTCTGGGGTGTCTACGAGCCACCGTCCGCGGTCTAGCCCGTTCGGCACGGTGCGGACGGTGGTCCCGCCCTGCAAGGTCACAGGTCGGCATCGGGCCCTTGCTTCGGTCGGGTGCGGTTGGGCGGAGCTATAGTCTTGCCGCCCAGATCTGTACACCGGCGGGGCCTGGAGGGCACGTGAACAAGACACTTCGACTTGCTGGGGTGGCCAGCGCCGTGGCGCTGTTCGCGGCGGCATGTGGTGAAGCACCCGATGACGACGACGACACGACGGCGGGCGGCGACGAGACGGCCGCCACGAGCGACTTCCAGACCTGCATGGTCTCCGACGAGGGCGGGATCAACGACAAGTCGTTCAACGAGTCGGCCTACCGCGGCCTGCAGGATGCGTTCGACGAGGGCCTCACCTTAGAGCCGAAGTTCGCCGAGTCGAACTCCGAGGCCGACTACGCGCCGAACGTGCAGGCGATGGTGTCCGACGAGTGCGGACTGATCGTCACGGTGGGATTCCTGCTCGCCCAGGCGACCGACGAGGCAGCAAAGGCCAACCCGGAGGAGCGGTTCGCCATCGTCGACTTCCTGTACACCGACCCGACCACGTTCGCGCCGGTGACCATCGACAACATCAAGCCGCTGGTCTTCAACACCCACGAGGCGGCGTTCCTCGCCGGATACCTCGCCGCGGGAATGAGCGAGACCGACAAGGTTGGCACCTGGGGTGGGCTGAAGATCCCGACGGTCACGATCTTCATGGACGGCTTCGCCGACGGTGTTGCGCACTGGAACGAGGAGAAGGGCGAGAACGTCGAGGTCCTCGGCTGGGACAAGGCGACCCAGGAGGGCCAGTTCGTCGGTGACTTCGCCAACTCCGGTGTGGCTCGCACGATCAGCGACAACCTGATCCAGCAGGGCGCCGACATCCTGCTTCCGGTGGCCGGGCCGATCGGCGAGAGCGCCGCGGTCGCCGCGGAGGAGGCAGGCAACGTCAAGATCATCTGGGTTGACGCCGACGGGTACGAGACGTTGCCCGAGTTCCGCGTGCTTCTTCTCACCAGCGTGCTCAAGGGAATCGCCGTCGCCGTGCAGGAGGCCGCGACCGAGACCGCCGGCGACAACTTCTCCAGCGACCCGTTCATCGGCACCCTGGAGAACGACGGCGTCGGGATAGCTCCGTACCACGACCTCGACTCCGAGGTCCCCCAGGAGCTCAAGGACGAGGTCGAGGAGCTCAAGCAGCAGATCATCGACGGCGAACTGGAGGTCAGCTCCGACGCGTCCTTCTAGGCTCTCGGGTCTGCGGGTAGCTTGCCTGCCGGGGAGGACGGGATTTCTCGTCCTCCCCGGCGCGCGGACGTTACGGTACTTCTTGCCCAGGCAACCTGACGGCGGGGTCGCGCCCCGCGGTGAGCGGCGACGCTCGCGCCGGAGGAGGCGGTCACCCGGTGAAGCTGGAACTGCGAGGCATCACCAAACGGTTCGGCACCCTCGTTGCCAACGATGCGATCGACCTGGTCATCGAACCAGGAGAGATCCACTGCCTGCTCGGTGAGAACGGTGCGGGCAAGAGCACGCTGATGAACGTGCTCTACGGCCTCTACGAGCCCGACGACGGTCAGATCCTGGTCGATGACCAGAAGGTCACGTTCGACGGGCCCGGCGACGCCATGGCCGCGGGCATCGGGATGGTGCACCAGCACTTCATGCTCGTGCCGGTCTTCACCGTCGCCGAGAACGTCATGCTCGGACAGGAGCACGTTCGCGGAGGCGGCTTCCTGGACATGGACGCCGCGCGCCTCCAGGTCCGTGAGATCTCCGAGCGGTACGGGTTCAACGTCGACCCGGACGCGCTCGTCGAGCACATCCCGGTCGGCGTTCAGCAGCGGGTCGAGATCATCAAGGCGCTGGTACGCAAGGCGAACGTCCTGATTCTCGACGAGCCGACGGCAGTCCTCACCCCGCAGGAGACCGACGAGCTGATCGAGATCATGCGCCAGCTCAAGGCATCCGGTACATCGATCGTGTTCATCACGCACAAGCTGCGCGAGGTGAGGGCGATCGCCGACCGGATCACCGTGCTGCGCCGCGGCCGGGTCGTAGGCGAGGCACTCCCGACGGCGGCGGAGTCCGAACTGGCGTCGATGATGGTCGGCCGCGCCGTCAGCCTCACCGTCGACAAGGCGCCTGCTTCCCCGGGCGAGGCGACGTTCGCCGTCGAGAGCCTCACCGTGGCCGACGAAGGCGGGTTCGTCGTCGTCGACGACGTCTCGTTCGAGGTGCGAACCGGCGAGATCCTCGCCGTGGCCGGCGTCCAGGGAAACGGGCAGACCGAGCTGGCCGAGGCGATCCTCGGCCTGCGCCCGATGGTGGCCGGATCCGTCCGGCTCGGCGGCGCGGAGCTCGCCGGCCGGGGGGTACGCGAGGTCCTCGCGGCGGGTGTCGGATTCGTGCCCGAGGACCGCACGGTCGACGGGCTGGTGTCGAGCTTCTCCGTCGCCGAGAACCTGGTCCTCGACCGCTACGATCGGCCCCCGTTCGGAGGCGGCCTCTCGCTCAGGCTCGGCGAGCTCCGCAGGAACGCCGAACGGCGGGTGCAGGAGTTCGACATCCGCACCACCAGCACCGACACCGAGGCCGGCACGTTGTCGGGCGGCAATCAGCAGAAGGTCGTCGTGGCCCGGGAGCTGTCGCGGCCGTTGAAGCTTCTCCTCGCGTCACAGCCCACCCGGGGGCTCGACGTCGGGTCCATCGAGTTCGTGCACCAGCGCATCGTGCATGAGCGTGACCAGGGCACGCCGGTGATCATCGTGACGACGGAGCTGGACGAGGTGAGCGCTCTCGCCGACCGGATCGCCGTCATGTGCCGCGGCCGGATCGTCGGCATCGTCGACGGAGACACCGATCGCGACACGCTCGGTCTCATGATGGCCGGCATCCCACCCGAGGAGGCCGCCGCGCAGGCCGAGGCCCATCCCACTGTGGTCGAGCACGTCGACGAGGTCGCTACCGGTGACGGAGCGACGCCTGGGCCACCGGACGGAGAGCCGTCGTGAGCGACGAGCGGCACCCGCCCGGCCCACCGGATCCCCACGGTAGCGATGCCGTCGAGCCCACGGAAGCCGGCGCACCCGACCCCGGCCGTCATGCCCGCACTCCGGGCGTACCCCAGGAAGAGGCGTGGGGTCGTAGGTTCGTCCGTGAGTTGACCGGCGGCACCGCGCTGCTCACCGTGCTGTCGGTCCTGTTGGCGCTGCTCCTGGGTGCCGTCCTGATCGCGGTGTCCGACCCCCGTGTCCAGGACGCCGGGGTGTACTTCTTCTCGCGGCCGGGCGACGCGCTCAGCGCCGCATGGGAGTCGGTCAGCAACGCCTACAGTGCGATGTTCCGCGGCTCGATCATCGACTTCAGCGAGTACAGCATCGGCCGGGCACTGCGACCGCTGGGCGAGACATTCACCAACGCGACTCCGTTGATCGCGGCCGGGCTGTCGGTGGCACTGGCGTTTCGGACCGGGCTGTTCAACATCGGCGCCGAAGGACAGATCATCGTCGGGGCGATCCTGGCGGCATACGTCGGCTTCACCTGGGATCTGCCGATCGCCTTCCACCTGCTTCTCGGCGTGTTGGCCGGAATGCTCGGCGGCGCGATCTGGGGTGGCATCGCGGGCTTTGTCAAAGCGAAGACCGGCGCGCACGAGGTGATCACCACGATCATGCTCAACTACGTCGCCCGGTTCCTCATCCTGTACCTCCTGACGACGTCGCTGTTTCAGCGGCCTGGCGCGTCCAACCCGATCAGCCCACCGATCGTCGAGAGCGCGCAGCTTCCCCGACTGCTCGGTTCCAGCTCGCGGCTCCACCTCGGCTTCATCCTCGTACTGCTCGCCGCCGTGTTCGTCTGGTGGCTGCTGTCGCGCAGCACTGTGGGGTTCCAGTTCCGGGCGGTCGGCGCCAACCCGCACGCGGCACGCACGGCCGGCATGTCGGTCGAGAGGTCCTACACCAATGTCATGCTCATCGCCGGAGCACTCGCCGGCCTCGCCGGGGTGGCCCAGGTACTGGGAACCGAACGGGTGCTCACGACGGGCATCTCGTCAGGATTCGGATTCGACGCCATCACCGTGGCCCTCCTCGGCCGGGCCTCCCCGTGGGGAACGGTCGCGGCGGGCACATTGTTCGGCGCGCTGCGTGCCGGTGGCGTCACGATGCAGGCCGGCACCGGCACCCCGATCGACATCGTGCTGGTCGTCCAGTCGCTCGTCGTCCTGTTCATCGCGGCGCCACCCCTGGTCAGGTCGATCTTCCGGATCCGTGTCGCCGAGGTCCGAAGCCCGATCGGCGAGTTGTCGAAGGGGTGGAAGACGTGAGCACCGTGACGGCACCCGTAACGGTCGTCACCCATGCCGAGATCAAGACCCGAAGCTGGAAGGCGCCGATCGCGTTCACCTTCTTCGGCGTGCTGGCCTTCGTCGTGTTCGGGCTGTTGGGCCAGCCGGGAGATGAGAGCACGTTCGGCATCTCGACCGCATCGGACTTCGTGCAGATCGACCCGATCACGGTTCCGGCGAAGCCCGTTGCGCTGATCCTCGGGGCTGTCTGCCTCGCGATCGCGGCCTATTCCTTCGTCCTGGTGGGCAGCGGTGCGGGCGTGCCCACCTGGCTGATGGTGACCTTCGGCGTCGCGTTCGTGCTTGCCTTCCTGGTCTGGGCGGTAGCGGGCGCGCAGATCTCGTTCACGAGCTTGCTGTCGGGCACCCTTGCACTGTCGGTGCCCATCGTGTTCGGCGCCCTGTCCGGTGTCCTGTGCGAGCGAGCCGGCGTCATCAACATCGCGATCGAAGGCCAGCTGCTTGCCGGCGCCTTCTTGTCGGCCGTGGTCGCGAGCCTGACCGACAGCCATCTGGCCGGGATCGTTGCGGCAATCTTCGCCGGCCTCCTGGTGGCTGTCGTGCTGGCCGTGTTCACGATCAAGTACATCGTCAACCAGATCATCGTCGGCGTCGTGCTGAACGTACTCGTGCTGGGCGTGACGAACTTCCTCTACGGGCGCCTGCTCGCTCCCGAGGGGGCGACGTGGAACACACCGGGCCGGCTGTCCCGGATCAAGATCCCCGTGCTGGGCGACATCCCGGTGATCGGCCCGGTCGTGTTCAACCAGACCGTCATCGTCTACCTCATGTACATCGCCGTGATCGCGGTGCACGTCGCGCTGTTCAGCACCCGGTGGGGACTACGGGTGCGCGCGGTCGGCGAGCATCCCCAGGCGGCCGACACCCTCGGCATCAGGGTCAACTCGATCCGGTTCCGCAACGTATTGCTCGGTGGCATGGTCGCCGGTCTGGGCGGCGCCTTCTTCACCCTCGGCAACGTCGGCTCCTTCAGCAAGGAGATGTCGGCCGGCCAGGGGTTCATTGCTCTCGCGGCCATGATCTTCGGCCGCTGGACCCCGATCGGTGCGTTGGGTGCTGCGCTGCTGTTCGGCTTCGCCAACAACCTTCAAAGCGTGCTCGGCATCATCGGGACGCCGATCCCGAGCGAGTTCATGCTGATGGCGCCCTACCTGGCGACGATCTTCGCCGTGGCGGGACTGGTCGGGCGAGTACGCGCACCGGCCGCGGACGGCGAGCCGTACGTGAAGTCGTGAGGCGCCGTCGATGAAGGTGGACTGGAACGCCTTGCGCGATGCCGCGGCGGACGTCGTCGCGCGGGCATATGCTCCGTACTCCCGGTTCCCGGTCGGCGCGGCCGCGCTGGTCGACGACGGCCGGACCGTCGTCGGGTGCAACGTCGAGAACGCGGCGTACGGCGTCGTGCTCTGCGCGGAGTGCGGTGTCGTGTCGTCGCTGCATGCCGGCGGGGGAGGACGCCTGGTCGCCGTCACCTGCGTCGGTGGTCATGGGCAGCGGCTCATGCCCTGTGGCCGGTGCCGTCAGCTGCTCTGGGAGCACGGGGGGCCCGACCTGCTCGTCGACACGCCGCAGGGCATCCTGCCGATGAGCGAGCTCCTGCCGCAGGCCTTTAGCGCGGAGGAGTTGATGACATGAGCACGCCCGGAACGCCGCGTAGGCCCGAAACGGTGCCGAAAGCCGTCGGATACGTCGCCCTGGCCATGATCGTCGTCGGCGTGCTCGCCATCATCGCGGGCACCATCGGTGTCACGGATCGGTCGACCGGCCGGGCGCTCGCAGGCATGACGGTCATGGCCACCGGAGCCGTCCTGCTGCTCGTGGGGTGGCGGCTTCGGCGCCACGAGAGGTGGGCCTACGTCGCTGCCATCGTCGTGCTGGTGCTGATCGCGGTCGGTTGGGTCGTCCGCGCCGTCGTCGATGGCGAGTTCTGGTTCGTCGGGCAGCTGTTCGGTCCGGCACTCGGGCTGTGGGCGTTGCTGCGCCCGGAATCCAGGGAGCATTTCGCCCGGTGAGCCGAAGGAAAATGTCAGAGTGGCCGTAGGCCGACCGACCACCCGGAGCGTGTCCAGTGCGGATCAGCACCGCTCGCGAGATCAAGGCGCAGCTGCTCTCCGACGCCACCGTGTTGGCGGCCGAGGCCGACGTGGCGCCGGTACCGGGACGCACCGATGTCGCGGTGGGCGTCGGCCTGCTGGGAGTGCGCAGGTACGGCGTCGCCGTGCGCTTCTCCCAGGGCTCGCCGCTGAGCGGCGAGATGGTAGCCCGAGGCCTGGCTCTCGCCGGCGACGACTGTGACATCCGCGAGGTGGGGGCCGTCCGGCCGCAACAATGGACCCCGCAGGAACTGCAGGCGCGCAGCCGGCCGCTGCGGCCGGGGCTCTCGGTTGCTCACGTCGCCGTGACCGCCGGAACGATCGGTGCCTTCGTCTCGTCGGGGGAGGACGGCGCCGTGCTCGTACTGTCCAACAACCATGTGCTGGCCGACTCCGACCGGGCTTCGGTGGGCGACGTCGTCCTGCAACCCGGTCCGGCCGACGGTGGCAGCGTGGGCGGCGACCGGATCGGCGTGCTGCACCGTGCCGTGCCGCTACGACTCGGGGGCACGAACGTCGTCGACGGGGCGACGGCCACGGTGGACGCAGGCGTCGACGTCGAGATCGCGTACCCGGCCGGAATGCTCGCCGGCTGGGTCGCGGCCGACGACGACGACCACGTCGAGAAGGTCGGGCGCACCACCGGGCTCACTCGTGGCCGGATCACAGCCATCGAACTGGACGGCCTGCGGGTCGAGTACCCCGTCGGCACAGTGAGCTTCGACGACCAGATCGAGGTGACCGGAGACGGTCCGGGGCCGTTCTCGGCCGGCGGCGACAGCGGATCGGTCGTCTACGCCCCTGACCGGCTGCGTGCCGTCGGGCTGCTCTTCGCCGGCAGCGAGCGCGGTGGTCCGGAGGCCCAGGGCCTGACGTACTGCAATCCGTTCGGCGTAGTGCTGGACCAACTCGGCGTGCGGTTGATGCAGCCATGACCGACGCGGGGCAGCCACCCACGAGCCGGGACGCAGCGCGGGCGGCGAAGGAGGTCCTGCGCGAGCGGCTCGCCGACGATCCCCGGGTCAACGGAGTCGGAATCGCACGCTCCAAAGGTCGGTACGCCGTACGGGTCAACATCGTCGACGAGACCGATGTGCCGGAGCTGCCGGACGAGGTCGAGGGGGTCGAGGTGCGCATCGTGGTGGTGGGCCGGCTGCGGCCCCTCGACGAATGATCTCAGGAAGCAGAGCCCACGGGCGTTCGCCTGCGGCTGAGCACGGTGGCTTCCATCGGCGGCGTCGGGGAGGATCGGTCGCGTGGCCGAGCCATTCGACGCCGTCGAGGTGATCCGGACCAAGCGCGACGGCGGCGAACTGTCCGACGAGCAGGTCGACTGGGTCGTCGACGCGTACACCCGCGGCGCCGTCGCGGAGGAGCAGATGGCCGCCCTGGCGATGGCGATCCTGCTGCGCGGCATGTCGCGCCGCGAGGTGGCCCGCTGGACGGGCGCGATGGTGTCGACCGGTTCGCGGATGGACTGGTCGGCCGTCGGGCGGCCCACGACCGACAAGCACTCGACCGGAGGTGTCGGCGACAAGATCACGCTTCCGCTCGCGCCCACGGTCGCCGCCTGCGGAGCAGCCGTGCCGCAGCTGTCGGGGCGGGGCCTGGGGCACACCGGCGGAACGCTGGACAAGCTCGAGTCGATCACCGGCTGGAAGGCGTCGCTGTCGCCGGAGGAGATGCTGTCCCAGCTGCAGTCGGTCGGCGCCGTCGTCTGTGCAGCCGGAGCCGACCTGGCACCGGCCGACCGGAAGCTCTACGCGCTGCGCGACGTCACGGGGACAGTCGAGGCGGTCCCGCTGATCGCGTCATCGATCATGAGCAAGAAGATCGCAGAGGGCACCGGTGCGCTCGTGCTCGACGTCAAGGTGGGCTCCGGCGCGTTCATGAAGGACGTCGAGACCGCGCGCGAGCTGGCCCGGACGATGGTGGACCTGGGTACCGACGCCGGCGTCCGTACCGTCGCGCTGCTGACCAACATGCAGACCCCCCTCGGGCTGACCGCAGGCAACGCCCTCGAGGTCCGGGAGTCGGTGGAAATCCTGGCCGGCGGCGGTCCGCAGGACGTCGTGGAGCTCACCGTCGCGCTGGCTCGGGAGATGCTGACGGCGGCGGGGCTCGACGGCGGCAAGGACCCTGCGGACGCTCTCGAGGACGGCTCGGCGATGGACGTGTGGCGGGCCATGATTGCCGCGCAGGGAGGAGACCAGGATGCTCCGCTTCCCGTCGCAGCGGAGAAGCATACGGTCCTGGCACCCGCTGACGGGGTCCTGACCAGCCTCGACGCGTATGGCGTCGGTGTCGCGGCGTGGCGGCTCGGAGCCGGCCGAGCGCGCAAGGAGGACCGGGTGCAGGCGGGCGCCGGTGTGGAGATGCACGCGAAGCCCGGTGCATTCGTCCGAGCCGGGGAGCCGCTGCTGACGCTGCACACCGACGAGCCGGATCGTTTCGAGCGAGCGCTGGCGGCGCTGGAAGGCGCGTACCAGATCGCACCCCGCGGCTCCCGGCCGGACCTGCTGCCGCTGGTGATCGAGCGGGTCGACTGACCCTTGCGGCGCGTCGGGCGGCGCCGGACGGTGTCCGATGCTGCCGCCGTACGCTCGGGGCATGGTGCGGCTGATCGACAACCCGGCGCGGATCCCGGTTCCAGGAGGCAAGCTCATCGACGAGTACGTCGGCCGGGTGGCGTCGGAAAGCGACGGCGTCTCGCTCGCCAGGATGCGGGCACCGACCGGCTGGCAGGAGCCGGCGCAGTCTCCGGACTTCGACGAGGTCACGCTGGTGCTCTCGGGAAGCGTCGTGGTCGAGCACCGAGGCGGCCGCACGGAGGTACACGCCGGCCAGGCCGTAATGACCCATGCCGGCGAACGGGTGCGGTACTCGGCCGGGCCGGACGGCGCGGACTACATCGCGGTCTGCGTGCCCGCGTTCGCGCCCGAGCTCGCCCATCGCGACGAGTAGGCGCTGTCATGTCCGCCTCTCCCTCCGCTCTGCCGCGATCCGTCATCGTCACCCGGCTACGGGCAGCAGGGTGTGTCTTTGCCGACGACGAGGCGCAGTTGCTCATCTCGGAGGCGCGCAGCCCGTCCGACCTCGAAGGCATGGTGGAACGGCGCGTTGCCGGCCATCCCCTCGAGCAGGTTCTCGGCTGGGCGGAGTTCTGCGGCCTGCGGATAGCTGTGGAACCCGGAGTCTTCGTGCCTCGCCGTCGCACCGAGGTGCTCGTCCGCCGGGCCGCCGCCCTCGCCGGCCCGCGAGCCGTCGTCGTCGACCTGTGCTGCGGCTCGGGCGCGGTCGGCGCCGCACTACTGGCGGCCGCGGACGTGGCCGAGCTGCACGCCGTCGACATCGATCCTGCCGCGGTGAGGTGCGCACGCCGCAACATCCCCGTGACCGATGGTCGTGTGTACGAAGGCGACCTGTACGAGGCGCTGCCGCGGACGCTGATGGGTCGCGTCGACATCCTGGTAGCCAATGCACCGTACGTCCCCACCGAGGCAATCGGGTTCATGGCACCCGAGGCCCGCCTGCACGAATCACGAGTAGCACTCGACGGAGGCCGGGACGGGCTCGACCTGGTGCGTCGGATCAGCGCCGCGGCGCCGCGGTGGCTGGCACCGGGCGGCCACCTCCTCGTCGAGACGAGCGAGCGCCAGGCGGTAGGGGCCGTCGAGACCTTCGCCCGCGACGGGCTGATCCCACGGATGGTCAGCTCCGACGAGCTGAACGCGGCCGTCGTCATCGGAATCAGGCCGGACAGCGGACCGGGCGGCCAGGGCGGCTGACGGCGAAGGCCCGACGCCGGTCCTAGGCCCGAGCGACCGCGAGCGCCTGCCGGGCGATCTCCAGTTCCTCGTTCGTCGGGACGACCAGGACGGCGAGGTCGGCTCCGTCCGGCGAGATCGACCGAGCGTCGCGCCGCGGAGAGGCGTTGCGCGCGGGATCGATCACGACGCCGAGCCGCTCGAGCCCCGCGAGCGAGCGCGCCCGCACCTCGGCGTCGTTCTCGCCGATCCCGGCCGT
>Ga0126304_10000379_pt1 | contig 17230 bp, 11 predicted proteins | sample Plot25_FD_92538 | JGI IMG/M metagenome (GOLD analysis project Ga0126304, IMG submission 92538) | Serpentine soil microbial communities from UC McLaughlin Reserve, CA, USA - Plot25 | ecosystem: Environmental > Terrestrial > Soil > Grasslands | place: USA: UC McLaughlin Reserve, Lake County... | reverse complement strand
TTCCTTAGCTATTAGCTATTAATATTCGGCATATGCTACAGCATTGTATTCTTATTGCAAAGCGCTTTAGTGCATTTCTCTTGTTTTGTTCTTGTTCTTTTTACCAAGTATATCCGCAATAGCCATTCTAACAGCAGATATCCCAGTTCTAAACGGATAAGCTCCATTTCCCTGATCATTCATTGGGTTTATCCATTCATAGAATGCGTGTGGGTGTGGATGCCCCTCTGATGCTAATTTGGAAAACAGGTATTCACAGTCTTCTGCTTTTTCAAACCTACTTCTTGCAAGTATTTCTAACCCTGTAATCCATGGCCAGAATGTATGATTATGATATTCATATGGTTTTAGAACCCATGGGCCTGTAGCTGTTAGTTCGCGTTCTGTTATTAGTGGCCATTTTTCCCTCCATGCTCTTGTTTTGATTGCTTCCAATGTTTTTAATGATCTTTCGTGCAACTTATCATTTAATGCTCTCATAAATTTATGTCCTTCGTGGTGGGTAGCGTTTACATTGTTAGTCATCTTCAGGCTATCTCTATGAGTATTGTCGGTAATGGCTATCAAGTAAAGACAAATATCCTCTGTAAGAATTCTGTCCTCATTTCCGGAATGTGTTCGTCCCATATCTAAGTAACAGTTATTTTCTTCGGACCATAATACTCGTTCCACCCCCCTGGCGGCCCTATCGGCCAATTTTGAGATCCTCTCGGCATCAGATTCTCTGTCTGTATTTGACAGCAAAATCGAAAGGTTGTTGAGAGCCAATATCCAACAAGCCTGACTATAAACTATTTTTCCTGATCTTAACGCAGTATCCATCCAGTCCTCATTACTTCCCTGCTCCAACAAATCGTCATTGTCGATATCTCGTTTTTGAAGATATTCTACAGCCTTGAGCATACGAGGAACTACATACTCGGCAACTTTTGATGGCTGCGCTATCCCAATTTTTGAAAGTAGTGCAGAGATGTAACTTGATGAATGTTCTGAAGCCACAGTTCCTCCTGACGAGTCGTTAAAGGAGGCGTTTTTCTCTTGCTTTACACTTAAAGATGATGTCAAAATCCAAGAGGTAGCAGATATCATAAGAGCCGTAGAATCGATGTCTGGATTCCGACCATATACTTCCGAGAACCCCGCCTGGTATATGGTAGTGGGAAGGGCACCTGTAAATGTTTTCTCTGTTTCTTCTTCTGCAACTTCAGCCAGAAATTTCATTTCCGGAGATCCTCTGCCAAATACTATTTTTTCTCTGTTAGGTTCGATTTGATGAGACCAAATTTGAAAAATTTGCTGAAGAATACCGTCCATGTTCCCGCACATGAACCAGTCTCGTAAGATGTATGACGCGTCTCTGCACCATATGGCTTGGTAGACTCCTCCGGGGTTTAAGCCTTGAAGTATGTGTTCACCCGTCTTTTTCAAAAAACGTTCACCTTTAGCATAAAAGGGTTCCCAAACATCCAGATTATCGGATGGAATCTTACCTGACATATCTTGATGATAGAGTTAAGGTAAGTGAGCTTACTTTTAATAGTTCTTCAACTATTAACTTATTAAGTCCTCCTGCGGTTTCTTCTCATATCATAGCATTATTATTACCACATATACAATCACATATTTCTCTAAATATATGCTTCACTTACCTAGATGATATTATAGCATCAGGAGAAATAATAAAAGACAAAGGAAGATAACAGGGCAATGAGTTCCAGACGTTAATGGACCAATAGTTTGGTTGGCCCTCGTCCTCCATGTCTGGAGCATCATTGCATGAATTGTGGAAAAGAGCACAACGATTTTCCATAATTGCGGCTCCAGAAAGAAAAGGGCAGGCTAAAGTGATCCAGAGAGAATAATCAGATTAGCATTAATAGAAACCATTAATGCTACTCAAATGAATATCAATACAAGTTCTTTGGTAAAAAATCCAAATATGATGAATGTGAAAGGAAGTTCAACAATGAAGCCTCTAGCCAGCAATTACCCTCGCTTATATCGCTAGCGACATTTAATCTTCGGGAATGAATTATCGAATAGTGTACTCCTGTGACTGAGTTGCTCTTGCATTTAGCCAGAATTTATAAACCGTTTCGTGCCAGTCTCGTCCTTGCTAGTGATAGCCAGTATTCAGCCAGTTGAATTAAGGCTACAGTTGACAGATGAATTATGCAGGCCTGATGTGACTTTGTCTATCTTTAATCTCATAAAAGATTTAATGGTCTTCCTGACTTCCGGATTCCAATTTGGTAGAAAACTAGACTGGTACCCTAGCACTGACAGTTTAATACTAATATATCGAAAAATAGTTATCACAAGTGATGAATAAATTTAATGATTCAGGAATCTAGCCTAGACCTTGAGTGGCAAATTGTCAATAGAGTTAAGGAGACACCGGACACATATACGTATACTTTTTCTCCTTTAGCGGACTCTAAATTCGAATTTGAAGTAGGACAATTTGTCACTATAAGTGCATACCTCAGACGACCAACAGAATCAGGAGCTTTAGATGAGAGCATAGTTGAAAGGGCCTACTCAATAGCATCATCACCCACTCGTGACCTCATCGACCTTACAATCAAGGATGAAAAGTCCTATGGCTTTATTAATTCTACTACTCGTAAGGCTGACGGATTTTCCGCATATTTCTTTGAACAAATTAAAATCGGAGATAAAGTGAAAGCACGCTTGAACCAAGGTAAAAGCCATTTCTTGTCAAAGGTCGCTGCAGGTACAGAAAAGAATATCGCTTATTGGTCTGGCTCAAATGGGGCAGAATCCGCGCGATGCCTCCTGCAATTTATGGAGGATACTAAAGATCCTGACCTTTATCTTACCCTATTCTATAGCAATCCCAAGCTCTATAAAACAGAAGGAGACCAAGGTTCCTTGAATATTATTTATTACCGTTGGCTAATTGAAATGGCAAAGAAGGTGGAAAATTTTCGGGTTGTATTTACCTTCACAAGAGAAAAAGAGGGTCCTCATGTCTCATCTGAGCATCCTAGGATAGTTCATCGAACTGGTAGGTTTTTTGTAGTTCCTAAGGGTAATAGTGATGGCGAAAAAGTGGGAGGACCAGAAAGGACGCTATCAAAATATTATAATGGGGATGTCAGCAGTGTGTTTAATCCAGTATGTGGAAGCAGTGGTTTCATAAATGGAACGGTGAAATCAGCCACCACAGGGAAAATTTTGAAGAGAAGAGGAATAATTCAGGACCTGGTAGAAATCGAGGGTGTGAAGCCCGAAAAGATCGATAAGGAGCAATACTATCTTCAGTATGTGCCGTAGTCTAAGAGTAGTATTTTAGACGCCAACTTTATTCGCGCGGTTCTTGTATGATAATATTATATCATACAACTACTTCCAAGAATGAACTTCAACTTCATTGCGCATAGGAACTATTTGTTCTTCTTTTCTGGTCTTCAAAATGATCATTAATTCTGCTTCCAAAATGTGGGGCAATGTCCGAATCTTATTTACCACTATATCCCTTAACTCATTCAGATTCTTAGCCCGAATTTTTAATAACAGGTCGAATCTGTTATGCATTTCATGAATTTCAAGAATTTCATCTAATGATGACAAACCGTTGGTAACTTGTTCGGCATAGCCTGGCTCTACATTTATTCCCATAAACGCTAAATGGTCATACCCAAGACGGCTATTATCAACTGAAATTGTAAAATTACCAATAACTCCCATTTCTCTTAATCGCCTCACCCTAATATGAATAGTCGCGTCTGAAACTCCGATCCGTTTAGCAATATCGACAAAGGTGGTAGAAGAATCCTTGCTCAGTAAGTCTATTAACTTAAAATCAATGGCATCTAATGCATTATGGAGCGACTCCACTATTGGAGTGTAGTTTTCCCTCGTTTATATATAGTTCTATTATAGTTTTTGCTTGTATAGGATGGGCAGAAAAATATTCCTACATACTATAGAATAAAAGTGGTCATGAGGGAGGTTGGTAAATAAAAACGAAACCCAGAGCATTATTTAGGTAAAAAAAGAGAAATAATATCGTTACAAATGTAACGAAATAATGACCATAATGCATCTTGAAAAAGTTGTTGGTACGATAACAGATTTTATTCGGAAAGAAGTTCACGATAGAAACTCTGAAGGAATAGTACTCGGTATGAGTGGAGGAATAGATTCTTCTTTAGCAGCAGTCTTAGCAGTCAAGGCAATAGGACCAAAAAAAGTTTTCGGATTATCCATACCAGATTCAAAGGTAACCCCTAAAATAGACACCAAGCAAGCTCAGCAGTTGGCCAAGACGCTCGGTATTGAATACAAAATTATAGAAATTGGTAAGATCAAAAAACAGATGTTAGATCTCCTCCCAAAAAAGAATGTACTGGCAGAAGGGAATCTGTTAGCAAGATTACGCATGAGTATGTTATACTATTATGCAGGAATCATGAGTAGACTTGTTTTGGGAACAGGGACCAAAAGCGAAATAAAATTGGGGTATTTTACGAAATACGGTGACGGCGCTGCCGACATCTTTCCTATAGCTGATTTATACAAATCTGAAGTAAAGCAGCTAGGGGCTTATCTTTCACTACCATCCAACATTCTAAAACAAGAGAGTAGCCCGCGTTTATGGAAAAGTCAGACAGCTGAATCTGAGATTGGTCTATCCTATGAAGAAATTGACAATATTCTAAAATATCTGGATAGGAGTCCTAGTGTTAGGACATCATATCTTGATACACGGCATACAAATATAGTAATAGGACTCATAAAAAGGTCCGAACACAAACGTAACTTACCACCGATTTGTAAGTTGCACTCAAATAATTTCTCTATCAATAATAAATCATGACGACCAAATAAGTAAAACTGCTTTTAGGTTAATCGAAGGGTCTGACGATGAGACAACAAAGACAGGCAGACACTGCGTTTGGAAAGGTCGGCTTAGGTTGTAGAGTATATTAAGTTGAACTTGGCTCAGATTACATATCGAAAATATGTTGGTTACACATAAAAACACAAAAAAAATAGGCTCCTGGGACTTGTCAGATCTCGTACCAGATCCTAATTCTAAAGAATTTCAGGAATTTACCAAATCTATTGAGGAAAAGGTAGCTCATATTGAAAATAAGCGTAGATTTCTCAGAAATGACATACCTATATCAGATTTTCAAAGTATTTTTTATACGTTAGAAGATATCTCAGAAAAAATTAGCATAGCTATAGGTTATGCACACCTGAAATATTCTGCAGATACTTCCTCGAATGATGCCGCGTCTCTTCTAACAAAAATGGATTTATTGGCAGCGGATATTGCTAATAGGATCCTCTTCTTTGATTTATGGTTTAGAAAAGAATTAGACGAAGATAACGCTTGGCGGCTTATAGAATCGATGCCTAAGGTATACAGAGAGTATTTTAGGCATAAGAGATTGCTTGCTAGATATGTTCTAACCGAGCCCGAAGAAAAAATAATTAGTATCTTGGAGGTTACTGGAACAAATGCACTTATGAAAATTTATGACAGAATGTCAAACGGATTTGATTATGTAATGCGAGTCAAGAAAGCTCAAAAAATAATTAAAAGAACATTTTCAAATAAAGAGAAACTATTGTCATTTATTCGCAGTACTAAACCGGAAGAAAGAAAAGGCGCATACCAATCACTTCTTCAGGTATACAAGAAAAGCAGCGGTGTTCTAGGGGAAATTTACCAAAATTTAGTCATCCAATGGCGAGATGAAAACTCGAGTATGCGGGGATATGAATCACCCATATCAGTTAGAAACTCCTCAAATAATTTGGACGATTCAACGGTGCAGACTCTTCTCGAGGTGTGTAAAAGGAACTCTATTATATTTCAAGACTATTTCCGAGAAAAGGCAAAAATGCTTGGCTATAGAAAATTGCATCGCTACCATCTATATGCTCCCTTATCATTGAGAACATCAGATCAGAAGAAATTTACATACAGCGAAGCAGTTAATTCAGTACTACGGACATTAGGAGGATTCGATACTCGATTTAGAGAATTTAGCGAACGAGTTTTTAATGAACACCATGTAGATTCAGAAATTCGAAAAAACAAGCAAGGCGGGGCGTTCTGTTCCACTATATCTCCTAGGAAAACGCCATACGTGCTGCTAAACTTTGACGGCAAGTCTAGAGACGTATCGACAATGGCGCATGAGTTAGGTCACGCAATACACAGCATTGCAGCTTCAGATAAACCTATAACTGTAGCACAGGCACCCTTGCCTCTGGCCGAAACCGCATCAGTATTTGCAGAAATGTTGCTGAATGACAAGTTGAGTAGTAAGGTTGGTCCCAGGGAGCAAAAGATATTGCTAGCCGAACAGATCGACGATATGTATGCAACAATAATGCGTCAAGCATATTTTACATTATTTGAAATCGACGCTCACCGAATTATTGCAAGTGAAAATGCAACAATAGATAAAGTATCTGAATTATACTTCAATAACTTAACCCAACAGTTCGGCGATTCGGTAAATGTGTCCTCTGATTTTAAGTGGGAGTGGACTTACATTCCACATTTCTACCATAGTCCATTTTATTGCTATGCATATTCTTTTGGAAACCTGCTCGTATTATCCTTATACCAACAATTTAAGAATGAGGGACCATCCTTCGTACCGAAATATTTCAAGATCTTGTCATCAGGGGGCTCAAGAAAACCCGAGGAATTGCTGAAGGAATCAGGAATCGATATTTCAAAGGATGAATTTTGGCAACAAGGATTCGATCTCCTTAGAAACAAAATATGCGAATTGAAGAAAATGTGATAGTTACCATTTTGAAAAGCCATATTTACTATCTGTTTCCTTTTAATTCTTTACAAGAAAAAATAATCCAGCCTGCCAGTTCTTGCCATTATTCGTTGCTAATACTTACATTCGGTATACTGTACCGAGATCAGTGTGTATAAGTGCAACCTACAGGGACATAATTGGAAGTGGTAACGATATTACTTAGAAAGCCTTACTCAGTATCTCTTGAGCAACGAAGATCATATGTAGTAACAGAACAGGTGAACATAGTAGATAATCTACCGCAAAAAAAGAAATTATAGTCTAACCTTGGGAAACAATTCATATGTCTTGGGCGAGGTTTTATTTTACGTAGCAAGCTATTGTTTAACCTTTATCATTATATGTCGAAATTCCTGCCTGTCCCATCTTATGATAAGAACTATGCCTATCAACAGAGCCACCTCGAGTGACTTTGCGAGAATTCCTGCGGTCTCTATCTCTTCAGGTTGGTTAGTTGGGGACAAAGGTGGAGGAAAAAAAATAACATACATATATAGTCCAACTAGAACAGCTGTCCCGATAAATCCAAACCAGTTTACTGCCATGTTATGTATGTAAGTTGATTTTATCTCTCGGCTATTTTTGATTGGTATCTCATAAAATGGTCTTGATAACATAACAAGAAAATACAGTACGCCATAGGCAATTTGACCTCCGGCAGCAGCTAAAAGGAAGATACTGTAGTAAACATGGAGAGAACCATGCTGTGGAAAAACTACCAAATGTACTATGCCGCCAGCTAAAGCCAATAACATAATAGAATATTTTACAATGTGCTTCTTGCCTACATAACCTTCTATCCCTGTGTTAGCATTATAATGCTTGGCCTGGGCCTCACCAGAAACATCAGAGTACACATCACTTTTTGTTCTTTCCTTTGCCCCTTTTCTTTTGTAGTAGTTCTTACTCAGGACTACACCTAACAACACGAGTGGAGATGCGATAGCTGTAAAAAATAATGAATTTTGAATTGATCCAAATGTGGCTGCTATTGAAATGTTAAAAATTGTTCTTGTGCAATCGCATTCTGAAACGTCGCCTAAAATCGACCTGGAAGGTTCGATAGCAAAGCCCAGAGTCGATTGTCCATAATTAACATATGGAATTCCTTCCATACCATCGCGGACACTCAAAACTATCTGGTAGATCCCTTTTTTTGGAAATTCGTAGTAGAGATGAAAGTCTCCAACGTCTCTGAATGTCCATGGGAATAGGTGGATGCGCTTTCCACTGATAGAATCGTATATCTCCACCATCGTCATTAAATTGTAAATATCGTTACCGTTGAAATCTTGTACACTAAATGTAAGACGACTGGGATGATCCGTCGTTCCGTATTCTGGTTCTAATGCGATATAGGAAATATAATCACCATAGCCGTACCTGTTTCCACCAGAATTGAAATGTGGCAGATGGTCTAAGTGTGCTTCTACTGGCAAGATACTGTGTAGGTTTATAGTTACCAAGGAATACACTATTAATGAACCAAGTGTCACCAGTGATAACAATTGATATCGCTGCAGCTAGGGTCTCTCCGCAATAAGAGTCCTTGTCTCATATTGTTTATCCAAATCTATTATGTGAGTGCGAAGAGTAAGGGATAACAACACAGAGTACAAATTAAAGGAAGTTTGAAGGTGAACCATGCTACTATTATATGTTTGAAGATATAGCATAAAAACATGGAGCTATGCCTTACGAACGACAATTGTGAACATGCAGGCTTTGGAATCAGCGCAACATTATTTATGCCTCATACAACTACCTGAATTGTGTCCAATTAAAAGATTTTCAATGTGGTGTTGCTGCTATCATCTATGAATAGTTATTTGACAGTGCTCACAAATCCATCTTCCATTATCTATCGTTGTAGAGCCTCCATCCTTAGGTTTTTTGATATGTTCTGCTATACCCTTGTTAAATGAAGTTAGCGCATGGCACCTAACACATATTCCTTTGGATTGTTGAAAAATCGCCAATCTTTCAGGATAGTTATAGTCGCGTGCCGGATCCCTTGGGAGAATTGAGGGTACGAATTGTAGGAATTTGGATAGAATTATGTGACGCCTTTCTTTAATATGTGGCGCAGAATCGGAACGTAAACTGGCATACACCTTATAAGGCTTGTTGTTTACATTGTTCTGAAGTCTATCAGAATTCTGTACGTTGTAGATAAATTCAAAAATAAATTCTGCCAACTTTTCATCCAGCCCTGTAAGTGAATAGCCGGATCTAAGACTGGTGGCGAGGAGATACAGGGATAGTATATCAGCCTTGTGTCTAATTTCAGATGCCTTATCCCCCAATGATCGGTCAAGAAAAGTGAGTGCGCTACTGACTCGGTTTAAGGCCGCCTCTGGAACTTGGCTCTTATACGTCCTATAATATTTCTTAAGCACATTATAATTTACTGAAAGAACTTTGCTGGAGATTGAGAGAGCTAGTACCTGTGCCGATAGATATCTATGAGCAAATCTACTGTTAGGTAACCCAATTCTGGAGAAAAAAGGATGTTGTGAAATCTCTATAACCTTTTTACGCATTTTTCCTCTTATAGCATTTAGCTTTTCCGCTGAGTTAAGTGGCATTCCCTCTTGCAATCTCAAGAAAATATCCGAGGTTGTTTCCTCATCTATATCTGTAACAATAACAGCATTAATCTTAAACTCTTTGATATATGCTTGGTAGTTGTCAGGTAATTGGCTAAACTTGGTGGGATTGCCATCCAATTCCTCTGTAATATTTGGCGAAAGACCAAAGTCATCGTTTAAAAATCCAATTATCGCCTTGAGCCTCTGCTGACCATCTAAGCATTCATAATACGAGTTATCACTTTTTTGCCTCAAAAAAACTGAGGCTATGTCATAGTTTCTTAATATTGAGTCGATTAGCAGTTGTTTCTTTTGTTTATTCCAAACTTTGGATCTTTGGTATTCAGTATTAAATTTGAGAGCCCCATTACTATCCATATCAAGAACCTCTCTCAGAGTGAACTTGCGTGTAGTATGAGAGGTAATAGGGATATTGAGCCGATCTGTACCCACGAGTATTATTCCATGACGATGTTTTTAAGCGGATCTCTCCTGTTATTATTAAAACTGTAACCTTCGTCTCAATTATAGTATTTTTAGACGGCTTTAGCTGCTTTTTCCTAGTTAGCTTTTGCAGAGTGGTCTCTTCTTCACTTATTTATCACGATATAGTCCACTCATGAATATTCTGTTATTTTCTTTTTAGCGCAAAACCATTGTTCTTTATTAAATATTAGGATGCACTCCGCAACTTGGTGATAGTTCTGGATTGGTTAATGGACAGGCTGAGGTCTGAACTTGAGCATGATGATCAGGGATAGTCATCATCCTTGGGCCAGGAGCTTATTTTTTGGGGATACAATTTTAGCATTAAAAATATACAAATATTATCATGAATGATACTAATTTTAAACTGCTAACTGGCTTCGCGACATCCGTGGGGACAAAAAATTATATGAACACAGCAGTAAAAAATAAAGGAAAGCCAGCGGCTCACTTTAGAGTTTTCGATGATTTATATCTCTCTAGTATGGGAATCGGAACATATCTTGGCGAGCCTAATGAAAAAGATGATCGATTAATAGAAGACGCGGTTTATAATTCTATCAAATCGGGCGGCATGAATGTGGTAGATACCGCTATCAATTATAGGGCTATGAAGTCAGAGAAAAGTATCGGTCGAGCACTCATTCGGTTAATTAACGACGGAATAATAACAAGGGATCAGGTATTTATTAGTACTAAAAATGGCTACATAACAAATGATGGTGACTACCCAGAAGTCGATGTTATGGAATACATGCAAAGGATGTTCATATCTAATGGTTTGATGCGTGCTGAGGACATAAGTTCAGGCTACAATGTTTTAAATCCAAACTTTATCAAGCGGTGTATCGACAAATCACTCGCAAATATGCATTTAACTACCCTAGACCTTGTTTACAGCCATAACTCATTCGAAAGTTGGTACGAAGATGTTAGCAGAGAAGAATTTTTCCAATTTCTATCCAAGGCATTTGAAGCATATGAAGAGTACCGTGCCATGGGTAAAATACGCTATTATGGGATGGCCACATGGACGTGCTTTAGAGTGTCTCCTGACAGTAAGGAATACCTATCTCTGGAAGAGATTACCAAAATAGCAGAGAAAGTTGGTGGTTCACAAAGACACGGGTTCCGATTTATCCAACTTCCGTACAACCTAGCTTACAGCGAAGCATTTTTACTCAGAAATCAATCCGTGGGCGCAGAAAAGAATTTGACAATTCTCGAGGCTGCAAAAAAGCTCAATGTAGGAGTATTTACTAGTATTCCATTGTTCCAAGGAAGGTTACTTAGGACTAAAATACCTGATTATGGAGGGTTGACAGATCAGGTTAGCAAATTGCTTCAAATTGTACGTTCAAGTCCTTCGGTTATAGCACCATTGGTAGGTCAAAAAAAACCTAACCACGTTGAACAGAATCTAAAAGTCTGCAATATTCCTCCTTTGGATGCCAAGGAATACAAGAAAGCTGTCGAGGTTTTATTAAGAGGAAATTGATGATTAGCAACAGAGAGGCTCAATGTGTTAATGCTTGAATCTGAACGTGGCTACTGCCCCTGATAACTGAAATGCAACTAACCCGAAGCCCTGAGAAGAATTTTTTTATGACTTATTTTTCACCATGTAGTTGTTGAATAAAACATTTCAGCCAGCTTGTATTTAGGTCTGAATCTTGTCGTTTTCTTATCCTGTCAGGGAATCCAACTATATGTTCTCTTGTCACCCCTTTAAATGGTTTATCATATAAAAATTGTGATAGCACCATTTTTAATGAAGTGATAATACCTCTTCTGTTATTGGTTGAGTGATTAGTTTACCTGTCATTGACAGTGTAGTATGCAATAGTTAGAGCATTAACGTTGGGAATCCATTTAAGTGGCCTTAATAATATGGTTTTAGGTCATCTAATGCATTGGTGAGCCTTTAGTCAAACAGAGGACATTCTACTTTCGTGTTTGTAGTTTTAATTCTGTTGTGGAAGGGTTTCAAACATATCTAAATGAAGGAGCAATAAGTTGGACACGTTCCTACATTACATCAACATCATGAGGATTGCTTTCTTTATAACCTGCTGGAGACATTTTAACGAAATCAGCATTCTGCTGCATCTGTAAAATTGTTTTTGCGCCACAATAGCTTAAACCTGACCGGAGTCCTCCAACTAGTTGTCTGATGATTTCTACTACACTTCCTTTATATGGAACCATAGCTTCTACACCTTCTGGAACGTAGTCATTTAAGTCATGTGAATCCATAATCTGTGAACCTTCTTCACGATATCTTCTGCCCAGAGAAGCGTAAAACGAAGCCATACCCCTATACATCTTAAATTTCTTGCCATTTCTAACCAATGTCTTGCCAGGACTTTCGTCAGTTCCTCCTAGCAAACTCCCAACCATTACAGTAGATGCACCAGCAGCCAATGCTTTTGTTGCATCTCCTGATGTCCTGATGCCGCCATCCGATATGACTGGTATATTGTATTCCTCTGCAATCTTTACGCTGTCAATCACCGCTGTTAACTGGGGAACACCCGACCCTGTTACCACTCGGGTTATACATATTGAACCAGAACCAACTCCCACCTTAACTGCATCGACGCCGGCTTTAATTAAATCCCTGGCGCCCTCCCCGGTAGCAACATTTCCGGCGATTAGTTCGCACATGGGAAATGCCTTTTTAATCATATGTACGGCATTCAGAGCATTATCGCTATGACCGTGTGCAATATCTACAACAATTGTATCCGCGCCAGCTTCTAACAATGATTCTGTCCGCTCCAGGAAATCACCCTTAACCCCAACGGCTGCTCCAACGAGGAGCCGACCCTTTTTGTCTTTAGAAGCGTAAGGATATTTTTCCATTTTCAAGATATCTTTGCTTGTAACAAGGCCTACTATAGTTTTTTTATCGTCAATTACAGGCAATTTTTCGATTCTGTATTTATGTAGTATTTCTTTAGCTTGATCAGTAGTAATTCCTTCATTAGCAGTAATAACGTCCTTGCTCATAAGCTCAGAAACTTTGCGACTAGGATTTTCCTCAAATGTGATGTCCCGTCGAGTGATGATTCCAACAAGTTTCTTTTCCTTATTTTGTACTATCAATCCTGAAATACCATATTCATTCATGCTCCTGTTTGCATCATCTACGCTGGCAGTAGATTCGATAGTATAAGGCTGTTCAATTATGACAGATTCTGAACGCTTTACCTTTAGGACTTGCTCTACCTGGTCTTCGATTGTCATGAATCTGTGAATAATGCCAATGCCACCTTCTCTAGCCAGTGCAATGGCCATCTCGTATTCAGTAATAGTATCCATATTTGCACTTACAAGAGGAATGTTTACTGTTATATTACGAGAAAGTTTTGTCTTTAAGTCTGTCTGAGTTCTCGAAACAATGGGGGATCGTTTGGGAACTAAAAGCACATCATCAAAGGTTAATCCTTCTCTAATATTCAATATCCTTTGACAGACTAGGTGTGGAGTAGGATTATAAGCCTTTGCAGTTCAAGGGTAAGTCTGTACGATTTTTGGTTGCATTAGAGCATCTAGTTTTGATTCCCAGTAACAAAAATATCACAATGTTATGTAATATTTAATATAAATAAGGCTTTAACTTACTTGAATTTAATGACTAGGACAGAAACAAAGATCCTTGGGGAGAAATCTAAGGAAATAGTGAATATGTTAAAAAGAGCTTATTGCGATGAAATGCAAATATTTCATTTTTTTTGGTATGTCGGTATAAATATGGAAGGCATAGGTCTAGTTACGTATGCCAACTCCTTGAAAACACAAGCGACAGGGGAACTCATGCACGCCGAATTACTTTCTAATAGGATTTCTGAACTTGAAGACAAAGCTCCGAGTAATCCTTCGGACTGGGGGACGATGAGTAATATAGGTTCCTTAGATCCGCTCAAGCATCTTACGTTGAGATCGGCACTTGAGAAAGCATTTGAATTTGAGGGTAAAGCGGTCCAAAATTACAATAATATAGCTAAGATGGCCTTAGAAATAAATGATTTTGTAACTTACAATCTTGCGACGACCATATTAGCTGACGAAGTTAAGGATGAGCAACATACTGAAGATGTGCTAAAAGGCTTGGAGGTAAAATAAACCACAAACTTAGCTCCATTTATCTATATGCCTTCTATTCCAGGGAGTTAATGAATAAGACCGCACATTGTCAGCGCATGGACTGTTTCCTTAACATTATGCGTTCTTATTATCTTAGCACCATTCAGAGCACTGATTATCTCAAAAACAAGTGAAGGAATTAACCGTTCTTCTGTCTTCAAATCAAGTAACTCTCCAATGAACGACTTTCTTGACACTGAAATACAAATTGGATTGGAAAAGTCCGTTTCAAGTTCGCGTAGTCCTGAAATTATTTCAATGTCCCGAATATACCACGGCCTATCTCTCATGATAGTGAAGAAAGGATTTTTTCCGTTTGCTCTAAAAAACCCAATTGAGGGATCGATAATTATTTTGCTGTTTTTGATTCCCATTTTTTTTGCAATACCAAGGCTTTCTTTTAATAACCTACTGGTGCTCGATATCTTTCCTGTCACGATTAACTTAGATTGAGAGTAAATTCTTTTGCTGTGACCATATGCGCCTATAATTACTGGCAGTTTTGATTCTGCTACGATGCCAGCCATGTTCCCGTCATATTTTAATCCAGTTATATCATTTAGACAATCAACTTCTAAGTTAACAGCTTCTCTTGCCACTGCAGATCTAGGAGTATCAGCTGAGATCGATAAATTACAATTGTTTCTTACTATTTTGACAGCTCTTTTCATTCTTTCGATTTCTTCTTCAATAGAAATATTGTTTTCCAGGTAAGGTGCTGTAGACATTGCGCCAATATCTATTAGGTGGGCGCCATCTTGTTGCATAGTTGCGGCGGATTGAGCAATGCTCCTCGTTGTTGTCTTAATAGAACCTTTGTAAAACGACTCTGGGCTAACATTTATAATTCCCATAACTCTGACAGAGGAATTACGCGTTACCAATAAGTTGCCTATTTTTGTCAATTATTAGCTCAGAATCTCAGCAAAATATAAATTCCTTATCGGGTAGCCTATCAAAAGAAAACAGAACTGACCTATACACCAAAGAGTATGATGATAGGTAAAACAAATCAATTGTCCTCACTAGGTCTAGTCCAAAATTTATGCTTCAGCGACACTTTAAAGCGAGGGGGTTGTGAAGATGTTATGTTTTTTAACAAGATAAGTTGAGTAAGAACATTAAAACATTCTTTCCCCTCAAACTATGAGTGTACGATTTGTGGTATTTACAAATTAATGGGGCCATAACAGACTTTGAAAACGAAAGAATTTGTTCGTACCTATTTATTGGGTTGAAACTCATTTATCTATACTGCTGGTTATAGATGTTCTCGTTCCTCGAGGTTATGCTAAATGGTTAGGACTCTAGACAAGACTCATACAGTGCTCTCGTATGTTGAAGGGAGTTTAAGTAATGCGACAATAGCCAATGGTGATGGCAGATGTCACAATGGGTTTATCTTCTCGCTTCTAAATCCTCCGGTACCATTAGGAGGAAATGTTGTATCTCTTGATATTTATGTAGATGAAATTCCAGTCCCAAAAAAATCAATTTTTATTGCAACATCTGAAGATATTATCAATGCTTCTTCCTTATCCGAGGATAGACCAATTGCCTTTAAGCCATTCCAAAGTGCAAGGTTCCTAATACTAAAGGAGGGCACTTTGGAAAAAAGGAAGCATAAAGTATCAATTTTGAGTAAATTGGAGGGATTCGAACAGATTATTATTCCTTTTACTTTTACTGACCATGTAGCAAGACAGACAGAAAGAGTGTTCATTTCCTCCTCTAACATAATTGAAGAGGATCCATATGCTACTACCACTTCTACAAATGAAGCCACGATATTCAAAAATTTTACGAATCCTTTGGTGCTTTCCGGGAAAAAGGCATACATTGTGTGTTCTTCTAGTGGCTCGCTTGCTGCTAACTGGACTTGGATGGGTGCAAGATACGATAATGGCGGATTATACGTTCCTCCAGCAAGAGCCTTTGGTCGAATAGTAGTTGAAATCTCTACTGATGAAGGTATACGTAAGAGGCTTCCGAATTTTGTAGTATCGTCAAGCCACGAGAACGGAATGCTATCTACACGACATGAACTCGCCGGGTTGCAAGTAAGAAGGACCTTGTTTGTACCACCGGAAAATAAGGGTTTTGTGATGATACTTAGTCTTTTTGACAAAGTCTCTGCGCTCTCAAAATTGAACGCAAAGAGGAAGGACAAAAATATTAAAGAGCTGTCCTATAAGAGAAGGGTAAGAATCCATTTTCTGATTGATGGAAACATAACAAGTTACGGCTTAGCAGCCATCTCTCAAAGCAACTCATCAAAATTCTTAATATCTGATAATTGCTTACAAATTGAGACAGCTTCAAGGAAGGGAATCGCCCATTACTATGGAACAATAGGAGTTGCACCCAAAGAATTAAGACCAGTAAAGGTTTTGACAGACTCCTTTGATAACGATATGGAGATTTCGTACGATATAGAAATTGCACCGGGCGAGGTTAGGAATCTTGCACTCATAGCTGCTGGAAGCTTTACTACTTCTGAAGATTGTATAAAAGAATACTGCTTTATACGAGATAATTATGAAAATCTCTTTGAAACTACAAAAAATCATTTCTCGACTACATCTTCTTCTACTCTTCGGGTTACCGAAGGATCCGATCAGAAACAAAACCTTGTCATTGCAAAATTAGTAAGAGCCTTCGAAAAGGCAAAGATGAGCATGGAGTATCTCAAAGCTAGGTATGATGAATTGGGGGTAGGTATCTGTGCGGGACTACCAAGATTTCCCAACTATTGGGCAAGAGATACGGGGTGGTCGCTCAGAGGGTATCTCTCTATGGGAGATTACGGTTTTGCTCTGGCTGTAATCGAGAATTTTCTTCGGCATCAGGCTAAGAAGACCACTACCAATGCTTTGAAAGGAGAACTGCCCATGATTATCAGTGGGAAGGCTTTTCTGCATAGCACAACTTTTGGTTCATCGGACTCTACATTTCTTTTCCCTTGGGCCATACGGGAATATGTCTTAGCTACTGGAAATATTTTCTATCTGAAAAAGAGGTGGAAGTCAATTGCGGATTTGGTTAATTGGGGGTTTTTAAAGGATCTTGATGGAGACGGATTGGTTGAACATGGGTTTACTGGGGTTGCAGAAAAGTTGCCGATACAGGATTCGACATGGATGGATCACATAGATAGAAGAAAGAGCGCAAATGACA
>Ga0126304_10000377_pt1 | contig 17255 bp, 9 predicted proteins | sample Plot25_FD_92538 | JGI IMG/M metagenome (GOLD analysis project Ga0126304, IMG submission 92538) | Serpentine soil microbial communities from UC McLaughlin Reserve, CA, USA - Plot25 | ecosystem: Environmental > Terrestrial > Soil > Grasslands | place: USA: UC McLaughlin Reserve, Lake County... | reverse complement strand
GCTCCTATCACCCGATGGTTCTGAAATTGACCTTTACGACGGATGTGAGATTACATATAAAGAGCCGGTGGGTGCTAATAGGCGCGACGTTTATCTCATCGGTAAAGCAAATTTTAGAGTAGCAAAGAATAAAGAAAAACCTTTTACTGTTTTTAGCGGAGATATTTCAACCACGGCCCTTGGAACGATATTTACCGTGACAGCAAGACAAACTGAGAAATTAATTGTTGTAAGGTTAGAAGAGGGGAAGGTAGTTGTGAAACCGTTGAAAGGCTATAGCAAGAATTGGCCAAAGGATTTCTATCTATCGCCGGGTCAGGAGCTGGTTTTTGATAAGAGTGAGCAAACAGTAAATGTAAAATCATTCGCTGGGCAGGTGGCAACTAACAGGAGAACTCAATCCGCAAAAGATAGTCCCGATATCCCGAAATATGATAACCGTTCCTGGTTCATGTTCAATAACCAACCCCTAAGTGAAATATTTGATGCGTTGGCCGTGATGTATAACGTTAGGATCGTGTATTCGAAAGAAGATGTGAAAGACAGGTATCATATCGGTACGTACGATAAATCAGATTCGCTCGAGACCATCTTAAATAAAATCGCTTTGTTAAACAAGCTGCAAATAACGAAGTTGAATAGTGGGTATAAGATCCGGAAGAAACGTTTGAAAAAATAACAGTTCCTGGTACCAGCAGCTCCGTAGTTTCTATAATACTTATCAATAGAAATAATGCCATATGCGATTAATTAATTTACTTAAACGACATTGTATTACCTGAACATTCTGCAAGACTCTTGATTGCGTTAGGACCTGATTCAACTTTATCTATTAGCATTTAATTGCTTCACTTTTATAAGTTGTTATATGAAAATTGACTTTTTCAAAGGGAATTTTATTCTCAAAATCTTCGTCTTTCTTCTTTTGGTGAATTCGGTGAATGCACAGGAAAAATCCAGCACGGTTACTGGTATTGTGCAGGACAATAGCAACGAATTACTGCCTGGTGTTACGGTGACAGCACGGAACATGAAAACCAATTTTGCGATGGGAACTGCGACTGACAGTTCAGGCCTGTTTACCTTTTCGAGGCTGCCTTCAGGAGGGCCGTATAGTTTTAAGTTTACCGCAATAGGTTATGAAGAACAAACCTTGTCGGGCTACAACATCAAAGAGGGTGCATCACTTAGCCTGGCGGTCAAATTGGCAAAGTCAAATAAAACCTTAGACCAGGTAGTAGTAATTGGTTATGGTACCCAAAAAAGAAAGGATGTAACAGGCGCTGTTGGCAGCGTGAACGGAAAAGACATAAAAGACTTGTCGGTAACTCGTATTGAACAGGCACTGTCTGGCAAAGTAGCCGGTGTACAGGTAAAGTTTTCTGATGGTCAACCTGGCAATTCTCCGCAGGTAAGAGTGAGGGGTGTGGGCAGCATTTCTGCGGGTGTTGATCCGTTGTATGTGGTTGATGGATTCCCCACCGATAACATCCAAACGATCAATCCAAATGACATTGAAAGCATGGACATCCTGAAGGATGCATCGGCGACTGCAATTTATGGTTCACGGGGATCAAACGGTGTTGTCATCATTAACACACGAAGGGGATCATCAGGGAAGCCAAAAGTTGCTTTGGATATGTACTATGGGCAACAAAAGATATCAAAACAACCAGAGTTTCTCAATGCCAATGAACAGGCTACTTACTATTACAACTCGATTCGGAATCGAAATCTTGATTTGGGAAATAATGTTTCCGGCGATCCGGCTGCCTGGGGCTTAAGAGTTCCACAAACGGTGCTGGACGTTTTATCCGGTAAGAATACCAATGATGTAAGCGCAATTGATTCGGTACTCCGTCGAGCTCCAATAAAAAGTGTTAATATTTCGGTTACTGGCGGTAGTGAAAGTTTGCGTTATGCAGTTAGCGCTGAAGCTTTTGACCAGGACGGGATTGTACTGAATAACAATTTCAAAAGATATTCTTTCCGCTCAAATTTTGACGCCCAACTGTCAAAAAAGTTTTCTATAAAGTTTAACCTGAATCCTTCTTATATCAGCCAGAATAACGTGATCGCTCAGGGTACGGGTGCGGGTGCGTCCTCAAGTATTATTGGTACAGCCACCTCGGCCCAGCCGTATTATCCTTTACATAATCCTGATGGAAGCTACTTCGTGTATAATAATATTGATGCTTCCACGGTCTTGTATAACCCCGTGGCCCTGGCCCTGGAACAGCAAGATGTTTCTACGCGTACCAGAATACTCGCTAATATCAGTGCTCAATACAACATTGCAAATAATTTCCACTTAAATGTTTTGTTCGGTGGAAATGCGAACAATACTAAAGGGCACAGTTTTACTCCTCAAATTCCGGCATTTTTTAACAATGCAGCTATTGGAACCGACAATGCTTCTTCGCAATACAATTGGCTCGCAGAATTTACAGCGAACTACAATCAAAGCTTTGGCAACCATACCGTAGGCGCACTGGTAGGTTATACCGCACAGGAAGATATTCTTGAAATAAATTCTTTAAACAGTAATAAATATCCAAATAACCTGGTGCCTTATCTGAGTGCAGTTAGCGGAATCATAACAACAGGTACAGCTTCAAGGGAGGAGTGGTCAATAGTTTCCCAGTTGGCGCGTGTAAATTACAATTTTGACAACCGCTACCTTATTACTGCCTCTATCCGGAGAGATGGATCCTCCAGGTTTGGTGAAAACAACAAATATGGTGTGTTTCCCTCTGCAGCCATAGCCTGGAGAGTATCAAACGAAGAATTTTTCCGTGGAATGCAGGAAAAGGGCAATGATCTAAAGCTAAGATTAAGCTATGGAGAAACAGGGAACAATAATATTGGCAACTATGCTTCACTCGCAAACATTAATTACCTAAGTTATCCTTCTGGTGGTGTCGCGATAGGAGGATATGCACCTGGCTCTATTTCAAATCCAAATTTAACGTGGGAGACACAACAGCAATTGAATATTGGAGCCGATGTCGGATTGTTCAACGGTAGGGTTAATCTAACAGTTGACCATTTCATCTCCAGGAATGAGAATTTGTTGTTGAATGTGAATATTCCTGCCGCGAGTGGATTCAGTACAGTGCTTCAAAATATTGGCGAAGTGAAGAATAAAGGTTGGGAGTTTGCTCTCGGTACAAACCTGGTTAATACTTCTGACTGGCGCTGGTCTGCTGATTTTAATTTCTCTACTTACAAAAATAAGGTGACTAAACTTGGCCCTTCAGGCGATGATATCATCGTAGGAAACAATATTACGAGAATTGGTGAACCCATTGGAATGTTCTATGGTTTCATTGCGGATGGAATATTTAAAAATTCAGCGGAATTAGCATCAGGCCCCATTTATAACAAAGGATTGTCCGATGCTACGCGAGTTGGAGATATCCGTTTCAGAGATGTCAACGGTCCGAATGGAAAACCTGATGGGCTCATCGATAATAGTGATCTTACAATAATAGGTAGCCCATATCCCGATTACTATTATGGTTTCACCAGCCGTTTATCGTACAAAAACTTTAATCTGAATTTCAACGTGTCAGGATCTCATGGCGCAATGATTTATAGCAATGCCATGATTATCTATCGGCTTAATCGTTCACGCAGCCGCACTCTAAGTACGGAACGCAATTTTTGGAAGTCTGAGGCAGATCCGGGAGATGGAAAAACAGTTCGACCAGTGGACGTCACAACGGGAGGATTGCGTTTACCGAGCACCCGTTACATGGATGATGCTTCTTATCTGAGGCTCAACAACATTACCCTGGGATATACAATTCCTGACCACCTGGCTCAATCAATTAAGTTAAGTAGCGTAAGAATCTATGGTAGTGCAAACAATGCCCTTATTATTACGAAAAACCACTCGTTTAACGCGGATGTTAGTAACAGTGGTAATCCATTAACTCCTGGCATTGATTTGAACAACTATCCTATACCTAAGAGTTTCGTGATAGGACTTAATGTAGTGTTCTAAGAGTTTCGAAAACAAAACTTCATCATATAGAATAATGACATATGAAAAAAAATATCACACCCGTTGTAATTGTGATACTGTTGCTTGCTTCGGCTTGCAGTAAGAGTTTCATCGATCGTCCACCAGTTTCTACCGTCACTACGAATGACGTATATAAAACCGACAAGGATTTTAGCGATGCCCTTATTGGCGTATACAAGGGCTTTCAGGCTCAGTATTTCAACATGTGGCAATTTGGAGACTTGCGCGGGGACGACGCCTGGATCCAAATATCTAACCAGCCAAGTTCTACTGCCGTGGATTTGTTTTCCATCAACAGTAGCGATGCCTTGTTGAATACCACCTGGGCTAATTATTATGTTGTTATCAATCGCGCAAACAACGTGCTTTCCCGAATAGCCGATGCTGACCCAGCCGTTGTAAAAAATAAGGACCGTTATATTGGAGAAGCAAGATTTTTGAGAGCACTTGCGTATTTCGACCTGGTTCGCATTTTTGGCGATCTGCAAATGGTAACGGCTCCGCCTACAGGTGAGGAGATAAAAAACACACCCAGGACACCAGCGGCAAAAATTTATTCCGATGTAATTATTCCAGACCTGCAGGATGCTGCTGCAAAATTGCCTATGTCATATACCGGTACTGAAGTAGGAAGAGCAACAATTGGTGCAGCGAAAGCTTTACTAGGCAAAGTATATCTAACTACTAAGGACTTTGCTAAGGCAGAAACAGTATTAACTGAATTGACGAAGGCTCCATTTGCTTATTCTCTTCTAGGCAACTTCAACGACCTGTTTGATTATACGAAAAATGAACACCACAGCGAATATATTTTCGACATTGAATACGATGAAGGATTAGGCGGCCTCGGAAGCAATTTTACAAATCAATTCATGCCGAATGTGGCTGCCATGCTCAGTTATTATGGAATTAAAGGTGGTTTCGGCGAATCCCTTTCACCTACTATGACATTGGTGAATCTATGGCAAGCCGGCGATAAGAGAAAGGATATTACGGTTCAGTGCTGCGGTAAATGGACAAATCCAACCACTGGAGCAGTTGTGATATTCAACCCGTCTACCATCCAGTCTTACACTATGAAATATGTAACGCCCGTGAATACATTGAATGACAGTCGTGTCAATTGGAAAGTGATTCGCTATGCAGATGTAGTGTTGATGTTGGCTGAGGCGCTCAATGAAAATGGGAAAACAGTTGAAGCACTTACTTTCCTAAACCCTATTCGAAAAAGAGCTGGCGTGGCTGAATATACAGGTTTGAATCAGGCCGATACAAGAGACAAAATTGCTTTGGAAAGGCGATTTGAATTAGCCTTTGAAGGTCACAGGTGGTTCGACCTGGTTCGTACCGGAAAAGCCTTAAATGCATTGTCATCCACAGGGATGAAAGATCATATGACAATTTTCCCTGTACCACTCAGCCAGGTGCAGGTGATGAACAACAATTCATTATTCCCGCAAAATCCAGGTTACAATTAAAATCAATCGAACTATGCACAGAAGAAATTTCATAAAATATTCGGGTTTCATTGGCGGCGGAATTAGCTTAATAGGAAAGAGTGCTTTTGCCGATGTGTTAAATAATAGCGCAGACCAACCATGGTTTGATAAATCAATGCGTTGGGCGCAACTCGCCTTTGTAGAAAACGATCCCGGCCACTACGATCCTGATTTTTGGTTAGACTATTTTAAAAAGATTCATGCGGATGGAGTGTTGTTAAGTGCCGGAGGTATTGTTGCATTTTATCCAACCGAAATTCCGTTACATCACAGGAGTGCCTGGCTCGGAAACGCAGATACACTTGGGTACCTGGTAAAGGAGTGCCGCAAAATGAATATGACGGTTATTCTTCGTACCGATCCACATGCTACGAGGCAGGATATGTATGATGCTCACCCAGATTACATAGCCGTAACGGCGGATGGGAACAAGCGTCGTCATTGGGCAAATCCAGAGTTGTGGGTTACGTGCGCATTGGGGCCATACAATTTCGACTTCATGACAAAAGTGAATGCAGAAATCATGCAGCGATATGGACCGGAAGCTATTTTTTCTAATCGCTGGCAAGGTCATGGCATTTGTTATTGCGAACATTGTACGCGAAATTTTAAGGCCGCTACCGGTCTTGAATTGCCCAGGCCACAGGAAAAAAGCGCCATGATCCCTGCGGGATTTGAGGTACCCGAGAAAGCCATTGATCCAACTTATCTGAAATGGATGGAGTGGCAAACTGACCGCTTAAAGGAGCTTTGGTTTTTATGGGACGGAGAAATTAGAAAAATAAAGCCGACTGCGCGCTTTATTCCTAATGGCTTTCCGGACAAATTATTAACCGGCAAACACTCGGATTTTTTCTTTGCAGACCAACAGGGAAGAAGAGGCGTGACACCTCCATGGGCCAATGCAAAGGGCGCAAAAGAGTTAAGAGCAAGCTTGGGAATGAAACCTTTGATTGGCATTTTTAGTGTTGGTCCTGAAGAAGAATTTCGTTGGAAGGATTCAGTACAAAATGATGCCGAAATAAGGATCTGGGTAGCAGAAGGTGTTGCTAATGGCATGAAACCGTGCTTTGTAAAATTTGGTGGTTACATATATGACAAGCGTTGGATGGATGCCGTTGCGGATATGTATCAGAAGTATTTCAAAAGCGAAATATACCTGCGCAATACAACTTCCATGGCGAGAATTGGTGTGGTTTATTCTCAGCAAACTGATCAAAAATATGGTGGTAAGCCGTGGCAGGAAGGTAAACGTGATACTTCGTCAGGCATATACCAGGCATTAGTTGAAGGACGAATGCCTTTTGATATGGTGAACGATAAATTAATTGATGAAGAGCATCTGAAGAACTATAAATTACTCATTCTTCCAAACGTTGCTGCGTTATCAGACGCGCAGTGCGAACAGTTGCGTCAATTCGTGCAAAAAGGGGGAAGCATTGTGGCCTCTTTTGAAACTTCGTTGTATAATGAAGAAGGGAAAGCCCGTGCTAATTTCGGTTTGTCTGATTTGTTTGGAGTATCATATGGCAAAGCCGTGGAAGGGCCTATGAAAAACAGTTATCTCCGCTTGAAGAGCGATTCACAAACAAAACAGTTTCACCCAGTATTGAAAGATTTGGAGGATGCTTATCGAATTATCAATACTGTATACCAGGTAAATGTGAAACCCGATATTCCATTTCCCAGCCCGGTAACCCTGGTTCCAACCTATCCTGATCTTCCTATGGAAGATGTGTATCCAAGGGTTGCCGAAACGGATACCAGGGGGCTTTATTTAAGAGAGATGGGAAAAGGCAGAATAGCCTACATCCCGGGTGATATTGAACGTTCTTATTGGCAGATCATGAGCTCTGATCACTGCAAACTTCTTTGCAATACTATTCGTTGGGCTTTGAACGAAGATCCGGTAGCCGATGTTAAAGGACCTGGAGTAGTGGATGTAGCTGTATGGAGTCAAAAGAATTCGATGACAGTGCACCTGGTAAATCTTACCAATCCCATGTTGATGAGGGGATCTTTCAGAGAGTTACTTCCAACCCATGCAGACGTTAGTATCAAAATCCCGGATAACAAAAAAGTTAAAGGAGTGCATTTACTAATGTCTGGTAACAAACCTTCATTTGAAAACAAAAACGGGAGAATACAACTGAATATTCCTCAAATATTGGATCACGAAATTGTTGCCGTGGACTTTGTGTAGATGCAAAGACCAGGAAACCAGAATTAGAAATAAGCACAAGAACGAAAAAAATACAAGAACCAAATACGAGGAAGAAAAGCAACCCCCGGTATTTCCGAACAGACCTATCAGTTGGTTTGTAATTCATTGCTTTGAATCCTACATTTGGAAATTCTTTGCCTCTTGTTTCTTCGGTTCCGGAATTTATCACGAATGCATTAAACTGTAGGAGGATTAATATATGAATTGGAAACAAATCATTGATCCGTTTAACAATCTGACTCTATCTGCAATCGTTGCGGTGATTCCAATCCTTTTTATTTTTTGGGCGCTGATTGTAAAAAAAATGAAGGGTTATAAAGCTAGTATTGGGGCAACAATCATTGCTATAATAATCGCCATCGTTATTTACGGAATGCCAGTTAAGTTAGCCTTGCTTTCCACAGCCAATGGTGCGATGTATGGTTTATTCCCTATCTGTTGGATAGTTATCACGGCGGTATTCCTTTTTAATATAACGGTCAATAGTGGACAATTTGAAATCATTAAGCATTTCATGGCATCCATAACCTCCGACAGAAGATTACAGGCTTTATTAATTGCGTTTTCTTTTGGAGCTTTTCTAGAAGGTACTGCTGGCTTTGGTGCGCCCGTGGCAATAACTGCAGCAATGTTGGTTGGATTGGGATTTAATCCACTTTATGCAGCAGGAATTTGTTTGATCGCAAATACTGCCCCGGTGGCGTTTGGGGCAATCGGTATTCCAATAACAGTTGCTTCACAGGTATCCGGTATACCCGAAATGGCTATTTCAAAAATGGTAGGCAGAACATTACCGCTTCTATCTATTCTTCTGCCTTTGTATTTAGTAGTCCTGATGTGCGGCGTGAGAAAAGCAAAACAGGTGTTACCGGCGATCCTGGTTTCTGGTTTATCCTTTGCAGTTCTCCAGTGGTTTTCTTCCAACTTTCTTGGTCCCGCTCTACCAGACGTGATTGCAGGAATCGGATCTATCGTAGCCTTGATGATTTTTCTTAAATTCTGGAAACCCAAAGATGTTTGGCGTTTTGCCAATGAACCCGCTCCTACATTACAAGTTGAAAACAAGTATTCAAATGGACAAATACTCAGAGCCTGGACGCCATTTATTTTATTGACCATTATGATTATCGCCTGGGGATTAGGGCCGATCAAAGAAATTCTGAATTCTGTTGCCCTGTATCAATTTGAGATGCCAGGTTTGCATAACGCTATCACAGATATAAACGGCGTTAAGCTTCCGCATATTTTTAAATTCAATTGGCTATCCGCATCTGGTACAGCTATTTTCATCTCTGCATTGATCTCAATTCCTTTAGTTGGGCTTAGTTATAAAGAAGGCTTCAGGATTTTTGTTGATACACTAAAGCAACTCAAGTTCCCCATCATCACGGTGGCCTCGGTTCTTGGATTTGCTTATATCGTAAATGATTCAGGGATTACACTCACAATGGCTAAAGCACTGGCGAGTACAGGTGTATTATTTCCATTCTTTGCACCAGTGCTTGGATGGTTGGGTGTATTTATCACGGGTTCTGACACATCGGCTAATGCATTGTTTGCCAAGCTGCAATCAGCAACAGCTACTTCCATTGGTGTTGATCCCGTAGTAACCGTTGCTGCAAATGTTTCAGGAGGAGTAGTCGGCAAAATGATCTCGCCCCAATCAATAGCCGTAGCAGCAGCTGCAGGCAATTTAGTCGGTAGGGAATCTGAGCTCTTCCGGTTTACAGTTAAGCACAGCTTTATCATGCTGATTTTTATATGTTCAATCGTGTTAGCCCAGGCTTATCTATTCCAGTTTTTAATTCCGAAATACCATGTTGTTGAAGGAAGCGCGGTGGCCTCTTCGTCATCGATCAATGAAGGGCTGGCTTACTTGCTATCTCTTGTTGTGATTTTGGTTGCTATGGCGCTCGTAATAATGGTATTAAACAGGAATAAAGTAACAGGGAGTGAAAATCTAAAGGCAATTTAGCAGAATAAATGGTATAAAATATGAATGAACCAATCAGAAAGTACATGAAAATAGGATTAGTCCATTTTATGGCTTATCCAACCACGATCAAGGGTGAAGGTCCTATAACAGAAACTATCAGGAAAGTAGTATTGGACGATTATTTCGAGGCGATTGAAATCACAACGATAAAGAATAATGATGAAAGGGCATCCGTAAAGAAAATGCTTGAAACATCACATATGACGGTGGCCTATGGCGGTCAGCCAAGACTGTTGACAACCGGAATGAACATTAATGATCTGAATGAAGAAGCCAGGCAGAAAGCATTGGCAAATCTAAAAGAAGGTATTGATGAAGCGTATGATTTGGGCGCGGAAGGATTTGCATTTTTGAGTGGCAAATATGAGGAAGACAAAAAGGAACAAGCTTATGAGGCACTTGTTAAATCAACAAAGGAATTGTGTGGTTATGCAAAAAGTAAGGGTGCTATGAAAGTTTCTTTGGAGGTTTTTGATTTTGATATAGACAAAAAAAGCTTGATTGGTCCTGCTGATTTGGCTCTTCGTTATGCAAAAGAAATAAGAAAGGATTTCGATTTGTTTGGGTTGATGGTTGACTTAAGCCACATTCCTTTGATTCACGAAACGATTGAAGAATCGATCTTACCGGTAAAAGATTACATAACTCATGCACATATTGGTAATTGCGTAATGAAAAGTGCAGATATGCCAGCTTACGGAGACGTCCATCCCAGGTTTGGATTTCAAAATGGCGAAAATGACGTGAATGAAGTGGTTGATTATCTTAGATTGCTCTTAAAGATTGGTTTCCTCAATGAAAACACCCGCCCGATCGTAAGTTTTGAAATCAAGCCGTTTGGCGATGAGGATCCGGATATAGTGATTGCTAATGCTAAAAGAACATTGAATGTGGCCTGGGCAAAGGTGTAGCTCAAAATATTCTTTTCTGAACCAAAAGACAATAAAATGAACATCGTTGTATTGGATGGATATACTTTAAACCCGGGTGATCTCAGTTGGAACAAGATGGAAAAGCTCGGTAATCTTACGATATACGAACGAACAAGCCCAGACAAAGTATATGAACGGACAAAGGATGCAGCAATTGTCTTAACTAACAAAACACCCATTTCACCTGAGTTAATTAATAAGTTACCGTCCTTAAAATACATTGGAGTATTGGCAACGGGATATAATGTGGTTGATGTTGAGGCGGCCAGGCAAAAAGGCATTCCTGTAACTAACGTGCCAGGATATGGGCCTAACTCGGTTGCGCAATTAACCTTCGCATTGCTGCTTGAGCTTTGTCAGCACGTGCAGCGACATAGCGATGCAGTGCTGGAGGGTAAATGGGCAACTTCGGCTGATTGGTGCTTCTGGGATTATCCCCTGGTTGAATTGGCGAGTAAAACAATGGGGGTAATTGGATTCGGTACGATTGGACAAAGAGTAGCGGATATCGCCAGCGGTTTTGGAATGAATGTCATTGGACAAAGCAGGACCCAAACCGATCAATCACAACGCAAGAATTTCAAATGGGGTTCGCTGGAAGAATTGTTGCGGGAGTCTGATGTCATCAGCATTCATTGTCCACTTACTCCAGAAACGAAAGGTTTGATCAACAAAGACACATTGAAGAAAATGAAGGCGGCCACTTTCTTACTGAATACGTCAAGAGGGCCAATCATAGTTGACCAGAATCTGGCCGATGCACTAAATAATAATGTGATTGCAGGTGCTGGTATTGATGTACTTTCTGTGGAGCCTCCACCAAAAGATAACCCATTATTCAAAGCAAAGAACTGTCTGATCACCCCGCATTTAGCCTGGGCTACTAAAGAAGCACGATCAAGGCTTATGAATGGCGTGGTGGAGAATGTCTCTGCCTTCTTATCGGGCAAACCCGTGAACGTTGTGAACAGGTAGGTTGAACGGAGAGTATTATTAATCTCAACATATCGATTTTACGATCAAAACTGGGAAGCATTGACTTTACAGAGGTACATACTATTGCTTTTATTTTTTGCCTGCATCCAATTTGCAAGCGGACAAACCGTGACCAAAAATATTTCATCCAACGCTCAGCGAAAGGTTGGAGACCCTTTGCAAAATCTGCCGGATAATATTGAAATATTAACGCGATTTGGCGAACGTGCGGATATTGCCCCGGATAATAAAAGGATTGCGTTTATGGCGAAAACATTTGGGGATGCAATGGTGATCGACTTGCAAACACGGGAAATTACCTGCTTAACGTGTGGGATTCCGGCTGCTGCTTTCCTGAGAGTAATGCATCTTTCTAATGGAGATTACTTGTTGGTTGGTCCTGATCATTTTGAAAATGCACAAATCAGCAAAAATGCGAGCGAATTGTGGTATCTGCCTAAGAAGAATGGTTCAAGACCCGTAAAGTTGGACGTGAAAATAAGTGAAGGGCTGGCCATATCTAAGAAGCAGTTAAAGATCGCATATACTCAGGTAGATTCTATTCCTGACATAACTACCCGGATAATTATTGCTGATCTCGAACTCATAGGATCATCTCCTAAAATCATCAATCAAAAAGTAGTATTGGAGAGCCGCGATAAAAGCTGCCGGTTGGAAGCACAGGATTTTTTTGATGGAGATAAGGAGCTAACCTATTTCTGCTATGTACCCAATGGGGCATTTGAAGTAATGGGGTTAAATCTTGCAAATGGCATTTCCACAAACTTTTCTTTAAAACCCGGTCATTTTAATGAACCCGAAGGAATTTTTCCTGATGGGGAATACACAGCCGTAGAATCTGATTGGCAGTGCACCTGGTTGGGTGGTGTAACCGGCTCTTCTAATATCGATATCTGGAAATTGAAATTGAATGGCAGTGGAAACGACTTTGTTCGACTTACTCATTTCAACGATTATGAAGGTGCTAAAGCGGCAAATCCCGTAGTATCTGGTGATGGGAAATTTATGGCCTTTCAATCAGCAAGAGCAGATGATCCTCCGGGCATGGGAAGAGGTCTTTTAATTTATTGGTTTAAAAACAAAAAGCAGAAAGGAACAAAAAAAATTCAAAGTAAAAATTAAGAAAGAAGTTGTCTTAAAAGAAAAAGCAAGTTTTAATAAGGACAGTGACCTTTTGTTTTGAATTTTCACGCTATCATAAAAAATAAATTCCTTAATATGAAATGTCTATTTTCCTATTTTGTTTTTTATTGTTTACTGGTGGTTTCATTTGAAGCCGCAAGTCAATCAGCAAAACTAAACGTTAAAAAGGTCAGCGTTGATTTAACATCGATTGATCCGGGCAGGTACGATGCCACGTGGTGGAACCGTGCTCCGTTTCGATTAGTGCAAACAAACCTTCGTGAAATTGACGCAACGATGGATGTGGATGCATATGTTCAATCAATGGTTGACGCCTCTGTAAATACTGTTTTGATCAACGTAGGGGGGATTGTCGGGAATTATCCTACCAAACTTCCGTTCCATTACCGGAATCCATTTATGAAGGGAGACCTTGTTGGGGACTTGATCAAAGGTCTCCACTCAAAGGGAATAAAGGTGATTGGCCGCTTCGACTTCAGCAAGATAAATGAAAAATTAGCAGTCCAAAAGCCCGAGTGGCTTTACGTGGGTACTGATAATAAGAATGTGAATTATAACGGCCAGGTACATACGTGTATCAATGGAGGATATCAACAGCAATACGCGTTTGATATCTTGAAAGAGGCCATCACTACCTATCCATTGGATGGAATATTCTTCAATATGGCGGGGTATATTACATTCGATTACCACTTTGTAGATCATGGGATTTGCCAATGTGAAAGCTGCAAGAAAAGATTTAAGGATTCAACCGGCCATACGCTGCCTGTAAAGGCCGATATGAATGATCCTGTATCCAGGGAATATAATGCCTTCAAGAAAGTAACCTCCGAGCAATTATTCAGACAAATCCAGCAAACTATAAGAACTCTCAATCCAAAGCTGATGGTGTATTCTTATACGGATGCCGGGGTGGATATGATTGCAAGTGAATCCGGTTCGGAAGTAATGACCCAGGGTTACGAATGGAATTACCTTTCCACTGACAATGTAAAAAGAACATTAGGGTCTTATAAAGACCGTTCCCCTGGTAATTTGCTTATCTATTTTCAGGCTATCGGATTTCGTCATGTAGGTACTTCACCTAACCTGGCGAGGGTCTGGTTGTTGGAAGAAATGCTTCATGGTGCGCCGTTAGGTTTCGTGGTCGTGGGCACATTAGTCAATTATGAAGATAGGGTGTTCATTCCTACGCTTAATAATTTATATGGATTTCATAAGAAGTATGAGAATTTATTTACCAACCTGCAGGCCGTTAATAAAATTGCATTGGTTCGCGGTTCAAAAGATGAATACGAAGGTTTAATCAAAATCCTGTCCGAAGAACACATCATGTATGATATTATAGTTCCTTCGGCGTTAGGTACAGACAGAATGCCTCGTACGCTCCAGGACTATGACGCCCTGATCCTCGGCGATGTAACTGATATGGATGACCGTCTTCTTTCTGTAATTGATCAGTATGTACAAGACGGGGGAAAGGTGATTGCTACCGGTTTTACATCAACGAAGGATGGATCGGGTAAGTCATTGGAAAAAATAAGGCTTCAATCCCTTGGTGTGATGCCTGAATACGAATTGTTCAGGCAAGCGAGATCAACATACCTGAAAGTTTCGCCGGAAGACAAGGCTGCCCTTGGCCAAAATGATTTTAAAGATTTCAGCCTGATGATGATGTATTCTGATTTTCTGAAAGTGAAGCCACAGAGCAATGCATCGGGCTTGTTGAAATTGGTACCTGAAACAAGATTTGGCCCGCCGGAGAAAGCCTACTTTACAGAAGAAAACATAACCAATTATCCAGGAGTAATAACGACAGACTATGGCAAAGGCAAGACAGTCTTCATACCCTGGAAATTAGGAACACAATATGAGTTCAAAGGCAACTATGCACAACGCATATTATTTTTAGCCGCGTTAAGAAATGTTCTGAAAGTGGAGAATATGATTGAAACAGACGCTTCTCCTTTAATTGAAATGAGCCATTTGGCTAACCGGAATGCCGCATTTGAGTGGATAGGAATGATTAATCACTCAGGACAAATTGGGGGCTCTTTCCGTGAACCAGTGACTATTTACAATACAACGGTACGCTTTAAACCGGCCAAGCGCGTTAAGACTATAAATTTATTACGTTCAGGTAAACCAGTAAATTTCAAAGTCAATGATGGTTGGGTAGAGCTATCGGTTCCGGAAGTAAAAGATTTCGAAATGATTGTTTGTACTTACTGACAAGACTTTCTAAAAAGAAGCGCCTTTGATTAATCACCATTAAAAAAACATTCATGTACATTCTTATAGCTCCCAATGCCTTCAAAAATAGTCTTACTGCTGATGAAACTGCATTGGCAGTTCAGGATGGTTTTATACAAAGCAAGCTGGATTGTGAGTGCGAGTGTTTTCCGGTAGGCGATGGCGGCGACGGCACGGGGGAGTTGATTATCAAAAAATATAATGGTGAGATTATCGATACAGAAGTTCATGATGCTTTAGGCCGGAAAGTAAAAGCTCAATTTGGTTTGATTGAAAAAGGCAAAACGGCCGTAATTGAAATGGCGGCAGCATCGGGCATTAGATTGCTGAAGCAGGAAGAATTAAACCCTCTGATAGCTACTTCATTTGGAACAGGTGAGCAAATCAAAGCTGCGTTGGACAGGGGCGCGAGGAAAATCATAATAGGCATGGGAGGCTCTGCAACTGTTGATGGTAGTTGTGGTATTTTGAGAGCGCTTGGCATCCGGTTTTTTAATGCCGACATGCAGGAATTAACACGCTTGCCAGAAAGTTTGACTGAGTTAGAGACCATTGACCTGTCAGGACTTGATCCAAGGATTTCAGGGTGCGAGGTTGTTGTTTTGTGTGACGTTGATAATTTATTGTTAGGGGAAAAAGGTGCGGCTGCTATGTTTGGTCCTCAAAAAGGGGCATCAGGCCCTGAAGTAAGAAAATTGGATACTGCACTGAGCAGACTTGCACAAGTGGTGCTAAACCATTCAGAGAGGGATATGGCGTCGGTGAAATATGGTGGCACTGCCGGTGGGGCAGCGGCCGGACTGTTCGCCCTACTTAATGCTGAACTTGTAAATGGGATAGATGATTTTCTTGAACTGACTCACTTCGACGCAGCATTGAAAAAAGCAACCCTTGTTGTGACAGGCGAAGGAAGTATTGACGAACAGACCCTTCAGGGTAAGGGCCCTTTTGGCGTTGCATTCAGGGCAAAATTGCAAGGATTACCTGTTATAGGATTAGCGGGGAATGTACCGAAGGAACCGAATAAGAATTTACTCAAATACTTTGATGTATTGTTACCGATTGGACATCAGCCCTGCGATCTTCCAACGGCATTGGGAGCCACTGCAGCAAACCTGAGAAGAACGGCATTTGAGTTGGGAAATCTATTAGCAATTTCAACCAGATCGACAGATAAGATTGCATTCGAAGTGGAGGCGTTCAAAAATGGCACTGTTTAACAATTGCATTTAAGTCTTATTCGAGTTGCCTATCAGCATATTTGATTTTGGTGGATTAGCGCTCTCCCGGCAAAGCGTAGGGCACGATGCAAGGGTTTTAAAGAAAATATTTTGTGTATGGAAAAAATTGGATTTATCGGTTTGGGAATAATGGGTGCGCCGATGGCGGATCATTTATTGAAGGCTGGTTATTCATTATCGGTCCTTAAGAAAAATAAAGCATCCGCGCGGTTCATTGAAGCCGGCGCAAAAGGGTTTGTTTCGCCCAGGGAGGTAGCAGCTAATTCTGATATCGTTATCACTATGGTTCCTGACTCCCGCGATGTGGAAGAAATTGTTTTCGGGAATGACGGAGTGATAGATGGATTGAAATCTGGTGGCCTGTTTATCGATATGTCGTCAATAGCTCCGTCTAGCGCGAAAAAAATCTACGTGCAATTCCAACAAAAAGGGATTGAAGCATTGGACGCGCCCGTGTCTGGCGGCCAGGTTGGCGCGGAGCAAGCTACTTTATCTATCATGACGGGTGGAAACGAAGCAGCATATTTAAGGGCGCTTCCACTATTTAAGTTAATGGGTAAGAATATTGTGTTGATAGGCGATGCAGGTGCTGGACAAATGACAAAGGTTTGTAACCAAATGATTGTGGGGATCACAATACAGGCGCTTGCCGAAGCATTTACTTTGGCAAATAAAGCGGGTGTCAACCTCGAGAAAATGAGAGAGGCGCTTTTAGGTGGATTTGCACAAAGCCGCATTCTTGATTTACACGGCAAACGAATTATTGAACAAAATTTCAAACCTGGTTTTAAAATTAAACTTCACCGCAAGGACATCAATCTTGCCTTACAGGCGGGAAAAGAATACGCGGTGCCTTTGTATTGTTCTTCCCTTGTTGCTGCTAATATGGACGCTCTACTTTCACAAGGTCATGGAGAATTGGATCATAGCGCACTGGCTCT
>Ga0126304_10000376_pt1 | contig 17261 bp, 16 predicted proteins | sample Plot25_FD_92538 | JGI IMG/M metagenome (GOLD analysis project Ga0126304, IMG submission 92538) | Serpentine soil microbial communities from UC McLaughlin Reserve, CA, USA - Plot25 | ecosystem: Environmental > Terrestrial > Soil > Grasslands | place: USA: UC McLaughlin Reserve, Lake County... | reverse complement strand
TACCCATCAGGCTCGGCGTAGACGACCTCGGTGCCGGCGACCAAGTCGGGCAGGCCGCGCCTGCGCCGGTCGAAGAGGACGGGCAGGTAACCCGCGAAGAGCGGGATGATCGAGACCCAGGTCGCGAGAGCACGCACGATCGAACGGCCGACCGAGGGTGGTCCGTTCGACTTGTCGCGCACGCGCATGCGGAGGAGGTGCATTCCCGGGGTGCGGCCCGCGCTGCTCCAGAAGAGCACGAGGTAGCCGCCGGCCACGAGGGTCCAGCCGCCGCCTAGCAGCACGCCGACGAGCCACGACGGCCGCAGCGTGCCTACGAGTGACGAGATCAGCGCGACGAAGCCGGAGAGCACGGTGAAGAGGCCGACGATCAGCAGCAGGTCGGCGCCTAGCGCTGCCGCGCGCGTGGCCACACCCGCAAAGGGCGTCGCCGAAGCGTGACCGCGATCGATTCGGTCGTCGAGTCGTCGCGCCCGCTGCCGAACGTTGGCGGCGATCTCCTCGATGAAGCCCGATGTCTGCTGGGTCACGGCCTCTCTGACTTCGCGGCTGGCGACGATGTCGCGGATCGCGCGCCGCATCTCCTCGCTGTTGACGATGCGGTCCACCAACTCGTTCGTCCGTGGGCTTGCAAGTGCGTTTTCGACCGCTCGGTCGAACGCGCCGCTCTCGGTGAACTCCCTCGCCATCCGCTCCAGCACGCGATGCTCGACCACCGAGTGGACGAGCTCCTCCGGCAGGGATTGCGCGAGCGCGCGGTCGATCAGGCGCGACAGCTCTGGAACGAGGTGCTCGTCGGCCGCCGCCTCGAGCGGGCCGCGCGAAGCGCGCGCCGCGACCCGCGCCGGCAAGAACGCGAGCCGGCCGGCCGCACCGAAGCGCGAGCGCCGACCCTCCGTTCTCACAAGTCCGCCGTCAATTCGGGGATGATGATCCGGCCGGCGGCTTCCATCAGCGCGAGATGGGAAAACGCCTGCGGAAAGTTGCCGAGGAACCGACCCGTCTCGGCGTCGAACTCCTCGGCGTAGAGGCCGAGCGGCGAGGCTACGCGGAGCAGCCGCTCCATCAGGTCGCGTGCCTGCTGCAGCTCACCGACGATCGCCAGCGCGGAGACGAGCCAGAAGGAGCAGATCAGGAAGGTTCCTTCCTTGCCCGCGAGCCCGTCGTCGGTCTCGTCGGTCTTGTAGCGGAGGACGAAGCCATCCTCGGTCAGCTCCTCGGCGATCGCCGTCACGCTCGCCTTCAGGCGGTCGTCGTCTCCCAGCAGGAAGCCGAAGATCGCGGCGAGCAGCGTCGAGGCGTCGAGCGCGTCCGTTTGGTAGTGCTGCCGCAGGACGCCGCGCTCGTCCACCCCGTGCTCGAGGATGTCCTCCTTGATCTCGTCCGCGACCGCGGTCCACTTCTTCTGTAACGCAGCATCGCCCCGGATCTCGGCCAGCTTTGCCGCCCGGTCGAGCGCCACCCAGCACATCAGCTTGGAGGAGACATAGTGCTGCGGCTTGCCGCGCGCCTCCCAGATGCCCTGGTCGGCGTTTTGCCAGACCTGGGTCGCGCATTCCGCCTGTGTCTCGACGATCGGCCACAAGCGTCGCGGGAGCCGGCCGCTCCGACGCGTGTGCAGCAGGATCGAGTCGAGCGCGGCGCCGAACACGTCGTTCTGCCGCTGATCGAACGCGGCGTTCCCGATTCGCACCGGGCTGGCCCCGGCGTAGCCGGTGAGGTCGTCCCGCGCGGACTCGGTGAGATCTCGCCGCCCGTCGATCCCGTACATGATCTGCAGCGAGCCGTCCTCGGTCGCCTCCACGTCGGCGATGAACTGCATGAACTCGTCGGCTTCCCAGTCGAGGTTGAGCATGTGCAGCGCTTGCAGCGTGAAGGTCGTGTCGCGGATCCAGGTGAAGCGGTAGTCCCAGTTCCGCTCCCCGCCCGGCGTCTCGGGCAGCGACGTCGTCAGCGCCGCGACCGTCGCCCCGGTCGGCATGTACGTGAGCCCCTTGATCGCAAGCGCGGAGCGCTGGATCGGGTCGCGGAAGCGGTGATCCGGAATGCGGGCGCGGCCGAGCCACGCTCGCCAGAAGCGCGTCGTCGCGTCGATCTGCGCCTTCGCTTCATCGATGTCGCGCGGGGCGCCGAGCCCTTCGTCCCAGGAGAGGGCGCAGTAGGCCCGGTCGCCAGCACCGAGCACGTGCCTGGCGCGGGCCCGGTTCTCCTCGAGGCCCAGCGCGAGGTCGGTCTGCAGGCGGATCGTTTGGTCCCCGCCCGTGGCGTCCGCGGCGTGACGGTCGTCGCCGACGAGTGCCCAATCCGGGCGCGCGGCCGTAGTCGAATGCCGGCTCGCAGACGAGTTCCACCTCGACGGTGCCCTCCAGGCACTCGACCGTGCGTACCAGCATGTGCTCGGCGTCGTCGTCTGCCGGGGGCCGGGTGTGCGGGGTAATCGTGTCTTCGTGGTCACGAGGGCCCATCGTCAGGGCGTCGCGGACGACGATCCACCCGTTCGGCGTCTTCCAGGTCGTCTCGAGTACGTTCGTCCCGGGCTCGTACGCGACCGAGGTCGGGTGGTTGATCCCGAATGGCGCGAAGCGGAAGAAGCCCGCTTGGCGGTCGAGCAGGCTGCCGAACACGCTCGGCGAATCGAACCGCGGCACGCAGAGCCAGTCGATCGCCCCGTCCGGCGCGACGAGGGCGCCGGTGTGGCAGTTCGAGAGGAAGGCGTATTCGGCGATCGGCGGGAAGGGCGAGGGTGCTGCCGCGCTCTGGGGGCGGGGCTCGGTCAAGCTCGTGGTCATCGGTGCCTCCTTCAGGGTCTTCTCGAAGATAGGCAACGAACCGGGGCCGCAGTCATCCAAAACGGATGAATGGCGTTAGGCGTTCGGACAGGTGACGACGCGCCCGCGCCCTCCGGGCATTGGCGCACGCCCCCACCAGGACGGCGATGCCCGACGCGCTGACGCCCTGCACGAGACTGAGCGGCGCGAGCGCGAGGGCGGCCGCGTACACGAACCAGCCGGCCGTCTCGGTGCCGAAGCCGAGCAGCCAGCCGCGGCCGTTTAGGAGCACGCCGAGCGAGCGAAGCGGCCGCCGGGCGGTGAGCGGCGGGCGCGCAGCCACCGCGTCGTGCTCCTTCGTGCAGGCCCAGGTTCACGGCCAGCGCCGAGCCGAGAGCGAGACAGAGACCTACTGGTTTGACGACACCCTCCCTACCGAGCCCAGGCCGAGCCCTAGACCGGAGCTGCCCCCGGTTGTCTGGTCGGGATGCGCTGGGCCAGGAAGAGCGCGACGATCGAGAGCAGGGCGAGGATCGCGAGCGCCGACTTGAGACCAGAGATTCGCGCCTCGCCGTAGGCGTCAACCGCTGCCTTCGATGTCTCCGAGCTGACGTTCGCCTCGTCGAGGGCTTTCTCGAGGTCGGCGTCGGAGATGAACTGGACGCCGCCGGCGAGCTCGACCTTGGCCTGTGACTTCACCTGCGACGGGACCGCCGGGCTCTGCGCGATGTTCGTCAGGAAGGCAGAGCTGAGCGTGGCGATCAGGATCGAACCCGCCACCGCGGTGCCGAGCGAGGCGCCGAGGTTCGTCATCGTGTTCTGGACGCCGCCGACCTCGGGACTCTCCTCGTCGGGCACGGCGGAGACGGTGACAGCGCCGAGCTGCGAGGCGAGCGCGCCGATCCCGAGACCGATCAGAAGCATCGGCACGAATACGATCTCGGCGCCCGCATCCTTGTCTAGGAGGCCGAGCAGGACGACCGTTCCCGCGAGCAGCGCGAGCAGGCCGCAGCGGACGACGAGCCGGGGCGAAACGTTCGGCAGCAGGCGGGGAATTCCGATCGCAGCGGCGAGCAGCGTGATCGAGAGTGGCAGCAGCCGGACGCCGGTCGAGAGCGCCGAGAGGCCCAGGGAGACCGAGAGGAAGAGCGGAACGACGAAGAAGAAGCCCGCCTGAACTAGGTACTGGAAGAAGAACATGATCAGGCCGCCGGTCAGCTGCTTGTTCTGCAGCATCCCCGGGCGCACGAGCGGCTCCTTACCATGCGTGTCGAGGCGCGCCTCCCAGCGGAAGAAGATCCAGAGCACGAACAGTCCCGCCAGGGCGAGCCACACCGTCGGCGACAAGCCGGCCCACGAGGGCCCGTCCAAATTGGGGAGAATCCAGCCCCACTCGCCCGAGCGGAGCACGCCGAAGACGAGGAGACCTAATCCAGCCGCCGAGAGCAATGCGCCGACGATGTCCAGCTTCGGCCGCGTCTCTACCGGCGCGTCGGCGATTTTCCGGGCAAGCAGGAGGATCAGGATGACGACCACGACCTCGCCGGCGAACACCCACCGCCACGAGAAGTACGTAGTGCAGAAGCCTCCGATCAAGGGCCCCACAGCGACCGCGATCGCCCCGGCCGCCGCGACCATCCCGTAGGCAGCGGGGCGCCGCTCGGTCGCGAAGTTCCCCGCCACGAGCGCCACGATGGCCGGCAGGATCAGCGCCGCGCCGACTCCTTCCAGGAACGACCAGCCGAGCAGCAGCACCGGCAGGTTGGGCGCGAGCGCGGTCGTCAACGACCCGCAGCCGTAGATGACGCACCCGATCGCGAACGCCCGCTTGCGTCCGATCATCGCGCCGACCTTGGCCCCGGTGATCATCAGCGCCGCCATTACGAGCGTGTATGCGGTGATCGCCCCCTGGATCCCGGTGACGGTCGTGCCGACATCCTTGGCGACCGTCGCGATCGAGACGTTCATTACCGAGCTGTCCAGCGTCATCAGGAACTGACCGGCCGCCAGGGTGACCAAGACGACCGTTGCGCCGCCGGCAGGCCTGGTTGGGGAACTCTCCGCCGTCGTCACCGTTGCGAGTCTTCCACCCCGTGCCGCATGATGCGAACGTGATGAGAGCTGAGGGGCTGACGCGGTTCGTCTTCGGATCTCGCCGGACGATTGCGGGAACGGTGTACGGAACGATCGTCGTTCTTGCCGCACTGTCGGCCGGAGGAAAGGCCTTCGAGCACGATCTCTGGCAGCTTGCTGCGATCGTCGTCACAACCGTGCTGGTCCTCTGGATCGCGCACGTCTACGCGCATGGCCTCGGCGAGAGCCTCGAGGCAGGCCGGCGACTCGACGCCGCAGAGCTAGGCGCGATCGCGGGGCGAGAGCTCGCGATCCCGTCGGCCGCTGTCGTCCCGACGGCGATGCTTGTTCTCGGCGCGGTTGGGCTCCTTCGCGCCACCACGGCCGTCTGGCTGGCGGTCGGCATCTGCGTCGCGACCCTCGCGGCTCAGGGCCTGCGGTACGCGCTGCTCGAGCGTCTCGGCCGCATCGGCACCCTCGCCGCCGTCGCGCTCAACCTTGCTCTTGGCCTTGTCATCGTCGCCCTCAAGGTGGTCGTCGCGCACTAGCGCGGCCGGGGCGCTTCCGGCACAGGCGCGTCGTTCATCCCATCCGGGCGATGCCGACGCAGCGGACCTCCGCCACCGTGTCACGGTCGTAGAGTCGAGGAGAGGCGAGGCGATGAGCAAGCCGTTCAAGGGCACCATCAACATCGACGTCAGGGACTCCGTCCCCGACTGGGAGCCCTACACCCAGCCCGTTCCCCCGGACGATGCGCCGAGTGTGCTCTACATCGTCCTGGACGACGTCGGCTTTTCCGCGATGGAGCCATGGGGCGGCCTGATCGAGACGCCCAACATCAACCGGCTGGCGAACCAAGGGCTGACCTACACGAACTGGCATACGACCGCGCTCTGCTCGCCGACCCGCTCCTCGCTCCTCACCGGCCGCAACCACACCACGAACGGCATGGCGTGCATCGCGGAGGCGACCACCGGCTTCCCGGGCTCGAACGGCCACATCCCATTCGAGTGCGCCACCATCGCCGAGGTCCTCGGCGAGCGTGGCTGGAACACGTACATGCTCGGCAAGTGGCACCTCTGCCCGGCCGACGAGCTGAACATGGCTTCGACGAAGCGCAACTGGCCGGTCGGCCGCGGCTTCGAGCGCTACTACGGCTTCCTCGGCGGCGAGACGAACCAGTGGTATCCCGACCTCGTCTACGACAACCACTACGCCGAGCAGCCCAAGGGGCCGGAGGAGGGATACCACCTCACGACCGACCTGACGGACAAGGCGATCCAATTCATCCGCGACGCGAAGGTGGTCGCGCCCGACAAGCCGTTCTTCATGTACTTCTGCCCCGGCGCGACACACGCGCCGCACCACGCCCCGAAGGAGTGGATCGAGAAGTACAAGGGCAAGTTCGACATGGGCTACGAGGCCTACCGCGAGGTTGTGTTCGAGCGGCAGAAGGCTCTGGGGATCATGCCCGAGAACGCCGAGCTGAGCCCGCTCAACCCCTACGCGGAGGAGACGAGCGTCGAGGGCAAGCCCTGGAACCCCGTCGACGTCGTCCGTCCCTGGGACGAGCTATCCGAGGACGAGAAGACGCTGTTCTGCCGCATGGCCGAGGTGTACGCGGGGTTCCTCGGCCACACCGACCACGAGATCGGGCGCCTGCTCGACTACCTCGAGGAATCTGGGCAGCTGGAGAACACGATTGTCATCTTCGTCTCCGACAACGGCGCCTCGGGTGAGGGCGGTCCCAATGGGTCGGTCAACGAGAACAAGTTCTTCAACGGCATCCCCGACGACATGGACGAGAACCTCAAGTACCTCGACGCGCTCGGCGGTCCGGACACCTACAACCACTACCCAGTCGGCTGGGCCTGGGCCTTCAACACGCCGTTCAAGATGTGGAAGCGCTACAACTTCGAGGGCGGCGTCGCGGATCCGCTGATCGTCTCCTGGCCGGCCGGGATCAAGGCCGGCGCCGAGCTTCGACACCAGTTCTGCCACGCGACCGATCTCGTGCCGACCATCTACGAGTGCCTCGGCCTCGAGCTGCCGGAGACCGTGAAGGGCTTCCCGCAGATCCCGCTCGAGGGCACGAGCCTCAAGTACTCGTTCGACGAGGCAGACGCGCCGACGCAGAAGGAGACCGGGTTCTTTTCGATGCTCGGTTCTCGCGCGATCTGGCACAAGGGCTGGAAGGCGTCCGCAGTTCACCCGACGATCGCCGGCTGGGGCAACTTCGGGCACGACCGCTGGGAGCTCTACGACACCGACAGCGACCGGACCGAGATGCACGACCTCGCTGCCGAGCATCCCGAGAAGGTTCAAGAGCTCGTCAACCTCTGGTTCCACGAGGCGGGGAACTACAACGGCCTGCCGCTAGAGGACCGGACCCCGGTTGAGGTCCTGACCACCGAGCGGCCGCAGCTGAGCAAGCCGCGTGACCGGTACGTCTACTACCCGGACTGTGCCGAGGTGCCCGAGGCCGCGGCCGTCAACATCCGCAATCGCTCCTACACGATCGCCGCAGAGGTCGACGTCCAGACGCCGGAGGCTGGCGGCGTGCTGTTCGCGCACGGCTGCAAGTTCGGCGGCCACTCCCTCTACATCAAGGACGGGAAGCTCAAGTACGTCTACAACTTTTGCGGGATCGTGGAGCAGATGGTCGAGTCGGAGAATGCCGTGCCGACGGGCGAGCACATTCTCTCGGCCGCCTTCGAAAAGGAGGGCGACGACATGCCGAGCCACGGCACGCTGACGCTCTACATCGACGACGAGGCGGTCGGCTCGGCCGAGATCAAGACTCAGCCCGGCAACTTCTCACTGGTCGGTGAGGGCCTGAACGTAGGCAGGGACGGGGGAGAGCCCGTCACCGACGATTATCCCGGCGAGCGCCCCTGGGGGTTCACCGGCGGGACCATCAAGCATGTGATCGTCGACGTCTCCGGTGCGCACTTCGTCGATCTCGAGAAAGAGGCCGTGGCGTTGATGGCCAGGGAGTAGCTAGGCGGCCTGATCGAAAACCGCCGCGCGGATGTCGTCTCCGCGCGCGGAGATCGCGCCAAGCTCGTAGAGGAACTCGAACCAGGCACTTCCGGGCTGATGCGGAAACCAGCTTCGCGAAGCGACATAGCAAGCGCGAGCAGCCGGCGCACGAGGTCGTCGGCCGCCTCCTGCAGCGTTGTCCCCTCGCCGTGGACGTGGCCGCCGAGGTTCAGGCGGCAGCGCCGGCAACTTCCCGGATCGAGAGCGCGGGTGTCCACGGCTCGGTCATCTGCACCGTCTTTGCCGCTCCATGGCCGTGGAACCCAAGCGCGCTGCGGCTTGATTCATCCCGATGGGGCGATGAGCAAACACCGCCATACCAAGAAGATGCGCCGTGAACTGCCGATTCCCTGCTCCGGAGAAGAATTAGATGCCCGAGTCCACGAACGAGCGCCTGAAGATGGCGATGGCGCGCCAGTAGCGAGCGGATGGATCGCATCCTCGTCACGATCGACGGGCCTAACTTCCAGGAAGTCGAGGAGGCGGAAGTGCTGCGCCTGCCCGAGGAAGGCGAGTTGATCGACACCAAGTACGGGACCTGTGTCGTGACAGGAGTGGAGCCGCTACCCGACAGCGACCAGTTCAGCGGCAGGGTCCTTTGCCGGATGCCCTAGCCGATCGGAGACGTTAGTCTCGGCGGCGAGTAGCGCCGACGGCCTCGGCCGCCGGCGTGAACGGATGCATCTCGTCCTGGCCCGGTTGGATCACGCCGTAGGAAGACTCCGGGACCTCGTTCCACGCACCCGGTAGGTCGCCGAGCGGCTCAGAGACCACCAGCCGGGACTCGTCATCGAGATCTCGCAGCAGCTCGTTGTCGGGGTAGAGCGCGCGGAGCGCGCGGACGTCCGTGCTGAAGAAGAGGGAGCGCGACTTCCCCTCGCTCGAATACCTGAACGCCCAGACGCGTTCGCCGTCGCTGGTCGCGATCGTTCCCTGGAACGGGAACTGGACGCCGTGCTCGTGGCCGACCGACTCAACGAGGCCTATGGTGCGTGCAACCGCCTGCGGCGGGTCGTCCTCGAGCCCGAAGGTCAGCGCGAGGTGGAACATCAGCTCGGAGTCCGTCGTACCTTCGATCTCCGGGTACAGCTCCGGGTCGACGGCGACGGTGAGGTCTCGCTTCACCTTGGCAAACCCGTCGAGGAACCCGTTGTGCATCCACAGCCAGCGGCCGTGGCGGAACGGGTGGCAGTTCGTTTGCTGCACCGGCGAGCCGGTGGAGGCGCGGATGTGCGCGAAGACGAGCGGCGAGGCGATGTGCCCGGCCAGCTCGCGCAGGTTGCGGTCGTTCCAGGCCGGCTCGATGCTGTGGAAGACTGCCGGTCTCTCCTGCTGGCCGTACCAGCCGATGCCGAAGCCGTCGCCGTTCGTCTCCTCGGCTCCGAGCCGCGAGTGGAGGCTCTGGACGATCAGCGAGTTCTGCCGGCCATACAGGAGCTCTTCGAGCAGAACTGGCGAGCCTGAATATGCGAGCCAGCGGCACATATTGCGACAGATCGTGCCCGCGCAGGAAAGGCGGCGCCTCACCCCGATGGGACGATGCCGCGCGCGCCCCAACGCGGGACGGTTGCAAGCGTCAACGCCCCCGACAAGGGAGAGGTGCAGTGCTCGCAGTTCTCGCAAGTGATTACCCGTTTCTCGACATCTTCTGGACGATGACCATCTTCTTCGCCTGGGTCATTTGGATCTGGCTCCTGATCCTGGTCCTGTCGGACAACTTCCGGCGCCGCGACCACTCCGGCTTTGAGAAGGCGATGTGGACTCTCTTCGTCATCTTCCTGCCGTTGCTGGGAGTGCTCGTGTACATGATCTCCCGGCCGCCGGTAGACGACCCGATGATGTCGCGCACCGCCACTTGACCCTCTGACGCCCGGCCGGCGCCGCGACCTGAGGAGCGGCGCCGGTTGGCGGGGGGTTGACCGGAGAGGACATGTCGATCACGCAAAAAGCGCACACGGCGGGCGACGCGTGATGGTCGAAGTCGTCGCAACGCCAGGAGCCCCGGGCCGCCCCCGCCTGCACTACAGGCGCATCCTGATGGGCGTGCTCCTGATCATCGTGATCGGGGCCGCCGCCGACCTGCTCGGCTGGGACATCCGGGGCTGGTTCTCGGATCTCTGGGACACGATCACCGAGATCTCGGCCGCGTACCTGATCGCCGCGATCGCGCTGAAGACCGTCCAGACAGTCCTGACTGCGTTCTCCTGGTACGCCATCCTCAAGTACGCGTACCCGGCCACGCGCTTCAAGGTCGTGCTCGCCTGCTACGCGACCTCGGTCGCGCTGAACGGGTTCCTGCCGGCGAACATCGGCACGTTCGTGATGCTGCTGATGTTCGTCACGATCATCGCCGATGCGACCTTCTCGGGCGTTCTCGGCGGCTACGTCGTCCAGAAGATCTTCTTCACCCTCAGCGGCGCCTTCACCTACCTCTACCTCTTCCTGTCGGTCGGCGGTTCGTTCGACATCAAGTTCGCCTTCGTCCACGAGCACCCCTGGGCGACCGGGATCCTGGTGGTCGGGATCGTTGCGCTGGTCTACTTGCTTATCCGATCGATGTGGCCGAAGGTCGTCAAGTGGTGGGAGGGTGCGAAGGAAGGCGGCGCCATCCTGGGCGAGCCGCGGAAGTACCTCGTGCGCGTCTTCTGTCCCGCCCTGGTCGCCTGGCTGGCGAGCCTCGGTGTGATGGCCGTCTTCCTCGCGGCCTACGACATCCCCGTGAGCTTCCACACGCTGATGCGGATTGCGGGCGGCAACTCGATCGCCAACGTGACGTCGGTGACGCCCGGCGGCGCGGGTGTAAACCAGGCGTTCAACGTCGCGTCGCTGAACGGGGTCACCGATCCGACGACCGCTACCGCCTACTCGGTCGCACAGCAGCTCGTGACGACCTGCTGGAACATCATCTTCGCGATCATCATGCTCGTCTGGGTGTTCGGCTGGGTCGGGGGAAAGGACCTCGTCCGCACGTCCTACTCCGACGCGAAGGAAAAGGCGGCCGAGCAGAAGACGGCCCGGGCGGACAGGAAAGAGGCGAAGCGGGCGGCCAAGCATGCGTGAGCCCGCAACGGGCTAGTCCGCGTGGACTGGATCAGTGCGGAGCTGGCGTTGACCGCGCTGGCGGCGATGTTCTCCCCGACGACGCTGTCGTTCTCGGTACTCGTGCTCGTCCTCGGCGAGCGCCCGCTCCGCACCGGGCTCTGGTTCTACCTCGGCGCACTGAGCGCGACCCTGGGGATCGGGGTCGTGGCCGCGTTCGTGCTCGGGAATGTTGCCGCATCGGAGACGCCGAACACTCCGAAGACGTGGGTGGCGGTCGTGGACGTGGTCGCCGCCGTGCTCCTGCTCGTTCTGGTCGCGCGCGTCGTCCGTCGGCCCCCCGACCCGGCACGGGCGGCGAGCATGATCGAGAAGATGGCCAAAGTGTCAGGATCGCCCGCAGTCGCGATCCTCGGGGCCGGCGCCGCGCTCGCCAACCCGGGCGCGTTTATCCCGATCGCGTTGAAGAACATCTCGGAGCTCGATCCCAGCGCCGCTGAATACATCGTCAACTGGGTCTTCTTCTCGGTCGCCTCGCTGCTGCCGCTGGCGATAGCCCTCGTGCTGCTGCTCGTCGCGCCCGGCTGGACTCAGCGCCGGCTCGGCTTCGTGCGCGGCTGGCTCGAGCAAAACGCCCTGACGGTCGCCGCGGTGATCGTGGTCCTGCTCGCCGCTTCGCTACTCCGCAACGGCATTGCCGGGCTCACGGCCTAACTTCGTCCCGTGAGGGTGATGCGGGCGTTGTCCATCAAGGAGAGGCTGGCGCCAATGGTTCGCGCGACCCTCGCTCTCGTCGTCCTGGGCGCCGTTTTTATCGCCGCAGGGTGCGGTGGCGGCAGCTCCAGCAACGAGTCGTCGGCCGAGGAGTGGGCGAGCGGGTTCTGCTCAGCGCTAACGTCGTGGACCGACTCGGTCAAGTCGGCGGGGACTTCGCTTCAGGGCAACGTGTCCGAAGACGGCTTGAAGAGCGCTGCCGGCGACATCAAGCGCGCGAGCGACACCCTCGTCGATGACCTGAAAGACCTCGGCAAGCCCGACACGAAGGCGGGCCAGGAGGCGAGGGACGCCATCGACCAGCTCTCGAGCGAGGTCGAGCAGGACGTGCAGGACATGCAGAGCGCGGTCGACGAGGTCTCCGGCGCGCAGGGAGCGCTTGCGGCCGCCACGAGCGTCGCGACGACGCTCTCGAAGATGGGTACCCAGATCGGGTCGGCCGCTTCGAAACTCGACGCCGCGGACCCCGACGGCGAGCTCAGGCAGGCATTCCGCGACTCGTCCGACTGCAAGAAGCTGACAAGCTCGAACTCCTAGGCGCCGCCACGGCGCATCCGTGAGACGAGTACGGCGACGACGGTCACGAGGTACAGCTGGCCCACAAGCGCCTCGACGACCGCCAGGGTGCGCCCGAGCTCGCCGGCCGCTGTGTAGTCGCCGTACCCGAGAGTTCCGAGCGTCACGAAGCTGAAGTAGAGGCGCAGGGAACGCGTCCCGTCGGTTCCCTGGGCGAAGAAGTCGTCTGAGCCCAGCGTAGCCAGCACGCCGTAGAGAAAGACGAAGAGCAGCCCGATCAGCACGTACACGCAGACCGCTCCCGTCACGGCCTGGACGTTGGCCTCGCCCTGGTCCACGACTCCCAGTGCCACCGTGGCGATCGTCGCCACGGTCAAAACGCCTGAGAGGATTCCCACGAGACCGGCAAATCCGTTCCCGCCGAAAACCAGGAGCGCGACTGCCGAGGCGGCAGACAGCGCGACCAGGGCGAGGCTAAACCTCGAATCTGCCTCTGCCAACCCGGACGTATAGAGCGCAGTTACGAGGGTCCCTGCCTGGAGCAGGACAAGCGTGCTGTCGGCCCAGTCGCTGTTCGGCGCGACCGACGTGAAGACGAACACGACGACGATCAGCGCGAGCACGAGCCCGTAGCTGTGGCTCGCCCTGATGCGGGCGCCACGTCCGGCACCCGGATGCCACGCGCTTGCCGTCGGCGACATCGGCTGTCAGCCCGACGTCGTAGCGAGCCGACGCTGGTCGCGCGGCTCCGCGCCGACGTCCGCGCCGTTCAGCTCGCGGCGCCATTGGGACAAGATCCCGTGGACGGCGGCGGCCCCCACCATTGGCTCGTCCGGAAGCGCGAGATGCGCGGGCGCGAGCAGGAACGGACGCGTCTGAGGCCCGCCGATCCCTCCGTGGAAGGAGATCAGCTCCTCGAATGCACAGCCCTCGTCCAGGTCGGGCTCGTAGAAGCTTCCGACCATGATGTCCGCGACGTGCTCGAAGCCGTCCGTTCGCAGCAGGTGCGCAGGGGCCTTCGGCGAGAAGTGCGCCAGCGGGTCTTCTCCGTCGACCCGGCCCTCCGCCAGGTAGTGCGTCCCGTGCGGGCCGAGGGCCAGTGGCCCGTCGCGCTCGGAGCGGACGAGCAGCCAGCCGACGTGGGGATGCTCCCGCAGTGCCGGCAAGAGGCGCGGGTGCTTCCGATCGATCTCCTCGCGTGTGAGGCGGCGCCGCTCGGTCATCAGGTAGACGAGGCCGAGGTTGCCTGAGCCGAGCACGACCACCTCCTGGTCGGAGACGTCGTTCTTCGGGCGCTTCTTCTTCAGCGTGCTCCCGGTTGCCTCGGTGACCGCGTTGCCGACGTTGCTGTGGTTCTCGTCTCCGCCGGCGACGGTCGCGACCGTGCCCGTCTCGAGCGAACGTTGGACGAGGTCGTCGAGCCCGTAGCCGTTCCGTTGCTTGAACGTCGCCCCCTGGGTTTGCCCGTGGTCTGAGAGCACAACGATCTCGTAGGGGCGGGCCGCGTACTCCCTCGCCCGTTCGATGCGCCCGAAGTGCTGGTCGAGCTTCCGCAGAGCCTCGAGGGTGTCAGCTCGCTCGAGGCCCGAGTGGTGGGCGACCTCGTCGTAGCTCGAAAACGTGGCGTAGATCGCGGGCCTGCCTCTCATCATGTCGGAGAGCACGCCGTACACGATCAGGTCGCGGACGACGACGCAGAGCGCGCCCCGCATGAACGGGTAGAGGCCTCCCCGGTGCCCACGCGGAAGCACGTCCCGGCGCTTGGCCCTTGCGGCAGCCGACCACTCGAGCACGACCTCCCAGAAGAACAGGACGAGCACGGTCACGACGTTGAACCCGTTCGCGAAGAAGGCCCGGTAGCCCGGGTTCGCGCGCTTTTCGGCGTCCATCCGGCTCACCGTCAGGATCACGTGGTCGGCCTCGCCCGAGAGCAGGTTACCGCGGCTCGCGCCACCGTCTGCAAGCAGCCCCTGGCCCGAGGAGTGCTGCCGCTCGATCTCCGCGCAGTCCTGCGGTCCGGAGCACGCAACAAGCTTGGCCTTCTCCTTCTCGACCCAGCGAAACGCGGGGATGTCGTCGTTCGAGCCGAGCAGGATGCCTGCCTGGCTGGCGCCGGTCTGGGACGAGAGGTCGGTCTCCCACTCGGCCAACCGGTGATTCCCCTGCGCGACCCAGCGCGCCATCGTCGGTGCGTTGCCGTCGCGCATCGCGCGCTGCAGCACGGGCAGCGCAAGCCCGTCGATCTCGAGGAAGACGATTCCCGGGGCATCAGTGACCGTGCGCTCTCCGGATCGGCGGGCGATTCGCTGGACCACTCTGAGCGTGTACGCGTCGTCGTCGTTCGTCCCCAGAATGATGTCGAGGACGACTGTGACCGCCGAGGCGACGAAGGCAACCCCGAGCGCCGACCAGAACGAGTCGATTGCGAGGTCGTGGCCAGTGATGCTGTCGGCCGCGAGCAGCATCAGCGCGTCCGCGACGAGAATGAGCACGAGGCCGGTGAGAAGCATCAGCGGTAGTCGTAGAGCCGCGAGGATCGGCGGCACGATGGCGTTGAGGACGGCGATCGCGGCTGCGGCGGCCAGCGCTCCGCGGAAGTCGTTTACCGCCGCACCGGGCAGTATCCAGGCTGCGACGAGCAGTGCGAAGGCGGAAACGAGCCAGGCGACGACGAGATGGAGCGGCCTGATCCTGGGTCGACTCGGGCTCCAGCCCGGCGCTTTGTAGGCCTGTTCGGTGGTAGTCATAGTCGAGTGCTCGACGGCGATTCTCGCGCGAGATCCTACGCCTGGCCTCATCCGAAGGGGATGATGAACGTGGCCGCGTCTCGGTATTCGATGCCGGTGGGCGTGCCTTTGAACGAGCTCACATGGCTGGGGCACAGCACCGTCGTGATCGACATCGACGGCACGCGGCTCGTCACCGACCCCGTGCTCCGGCGCCGAGTGTGGCATCTCCGCCGGGACGCCGCGGTCGACGTCCGAGTGCTGGGCGCGCTCGACGCGATTCTCGTCTCGCACGCCCATTTCGATCACCTCGACCACGCCTCGCTCCGTTGCCTGGACCAATCCTTGCCGGTCGTGGTCCCGAAGGGGATGGGGAAGCTCCTGCGGCGATGGGGGTTCGCGCGCGTGGACGAGGTGGCCGCCGGTGACGAGCTGGAGGCCGGCGGGGTCCGACTCCGCGTGACCCATGCCGAGCACGAGTCGAGCCGGTGGCCGCTGACTCCGCACTCGGCGTCGATCGGCTACGTCGCCGAGGGGTCGACGAGCGTCTACTTCGCCGGCGACACGGATCTCTTCGCCGGCATGGCCGAGCTCGGCCCCGTGGACGTCGCGGTTCTGCCCGTCTCCGGCTGGGGCTCGCGGCTTCCGGCCGGTCACCTCGACGCGATGCGCGCCGCCGAGGCCTTGCGACTCCTGCGGCCGAGGATCGCGGTGCCCGTCCACTGGGGAACGTTCAGGACGCCCTTCGGATCGCGCCCCGATGACCGGCCGGCGAGGGAGTTCGTCCGCGCGGCGGCAGAGGCCGCCTCGGACGTCGACGTCCGGATACTGCGAATCGGGGAGACTTTGGGGCTCGAGGCTGCCCGGTGAACGACGAGATCGAGCAGTCGGCAGGGCGAGACGGGAAGCGCTGGCTGAAGCGCGGCCTCGCCGGGGGCCTCGCCGTGGCGGTCATCGTCGGGACGTACGTCTTCGTGCTCCCGCAATTCGCCAACTACGGCGAGGTGTGGGGGCAGGTTCGAATGCTCTCCTGGGAGTGGATTGGCATCCTCCTCGCGACTGTGGTGCTGAACGTCGTCACGTTCGCTCCGCCCTGGATGACGGCGCTGCCCGGTCTTCGCTTCCTGCCGGCGCTGACGGTCACTCAGGCCTCGACCGCCGGAACGTACCTCGCGCCCGGCGGCCCTGCCGTCGGCGTCGGGCTCTCGGCGGTGATGCTGATGGCCTGGGGCTTCCACGCCGATCAGGTCGCGCTCGCCGTGACCCTAACGGGGATTTGGAACCAGCTCGCGATCCTCGGCTTCCCGACGCTCGCCTTCGCGCTACTCACGCTGACTGGCGGTGACCAAGCCGCCCTCCAGACGATTGCCGCCATCGGCCTCGCCGGGTTCGTCGTCGTCGCCGCCGCGTTCGCGATGGCGCTCTCGAGCTCGAGGATGGCACTTCGCGTCGGCGATCTCGCGACGCGCGTCACGAACCGCTTGTTGCGGATCGTCCGCCGCGGCGCGGTCGGCTGGAGTGGAAAGAGTCTCGTCCGCTTCCGGAGCGCGGCGATCGGGCTGCTGCGCAGGCGCTGGCACATCCTCACGCTTGCAACGCTGGCGGGGCACCTGTCCGTCTTTCTCGTTCTCCTCGCCAGCTTGCGGGCGCTCGGTGTCGATGTCGGCGAGGTGAGCGTGATCGAAGCGTTTGCAGGCTGGTCGCTGGCCCGATTGCTCGGCTTCATCCCGATCACGCCAGGCGGGCTCGGGATCGTCGAGCTCGGACTGACCACGGCGCTCGCGGGCTTCGGCGGCAACGACGCCGGCGTCGTTGCCGCCGTGCTGGTGTACCGCTTCCTCACCATCGTTCCGACCCTCGTGCTGGGAGGGGCGGCCGCGGCGACCTGGCGCCGACACCGACCGGTTCGCATCGCCGGGCCAGGTTGAGCGTGGTTCCTGCCGGCTAGCTGCCCTTCGCGCGCTTTCGGCGGCGTATCCCCGAGCTCCCGACCGGAGCGAGGGGGCGCCCGAAAACATCGATGAAGAGCGCGCAGGGCCCCGAGCGCGGCGGAAGGCTTCCTTCCATGACCTCGACGCTGTAGGTGAGCACGTCGCCTTCGAGCCGGGGCTCACGCAGGACGACCACGGCGTCTTCCGGTTCGGTTCCGTTCTGGTCGAGAAACGACAGCACGGCATTCGGGGGGTCAACAGCGAAGCTGTTCGCTCCGGTCTCCCAGAGCTCGATGAACCGCCGGGACGGGATGTGGCCGATCTCCCGGCGGGGCCGGTCGGCGAAGTAGACGGTCGAGTCGGCCAGGCCGTGGAGCGTGATGGTTCCGGGC
>Ga0126304_10000375_pt1 | contig 17274 bp, 16 predicted proteins | sample Plot25_FD_92538 | JGI IMG/M metagenome (GOLD analysis project Ga0126304, IMG submission 92538) | Serpentine soil microbial communities from UC McLaughlin Reserve, CA, USA - Plot25 | ecosystem: Environmental > Terrestrial > Soil > Grasslands | place: USA: UC McLaughlin Reserve, Lake County... | reverse complement strand
CCTCGCGAGCTCCGCCGGCGGGAGATCGAGCGCGGGCGTGTTCACGAGGTCGCGCGCCCACATCTGTGCCTCGGCGATCACCTCGCCGCGGCGGATGGCCTCCTTCGCCTCCCTGACCGCCTTCGCGTCGGCCTTGCCGGCGCCGAGGACCGTGATCTTGCCGAGGCGTCGTTCGGCGTCCTCCGTCTTGGACTTGTATCGGTCGAACCGGTAGGAGCCGAGGAGCAGACCTTCCACGGTCGCCTGCACCGCCTCGAGCTGATCCCTCGCCCCGACGATCTGGGGCAGCGTCGTCGCGACCGTCCTGCGCCGGGCGAGCTGCCGCGCCACCCGGCCGATGGCCCGCCGGCACGCGTCGGGGCTCGCCGCATCCTTCGGGCCGACGCCGACGAGCAGGACGGCCTTCGCGGCCGGTGCCTGGTCGCCGGTGGTCGGCACCAGGAGGGACTCGCCGATCTTGCCCTTCGCCCCCGACGCGGAGAACTGCCCGAGCAGGTCGAGCCCCTTCACGTCCTTGACGCCGGGTCCCGGCTCGGGCCCCTCGAAGACGGGCAGGACGAGCACATCGACGGCGACACCGCTGGCTCGGTCGGTCGAGAAGGCGAACGTAGGCACGATGGGCTCCGTGACGGGTCGGGAACGAACAGCGCGGAGTCTACCGACGAGCGGATGGCCGCGGCCGACGGCACGCGGGTCCGCTCGATAGGCTGGGTCGCCGTGGACGCCAGGGACCTTCGCGACCTCGTGCGCTTCGAGGAGGACGGGCCGCATCACGAGGAGCTGTTCGAGTCCGAGCACCTGTGGTCCGAGGTCGTCTGTCTCGAGCGGAACCAGGCACTCGGGACGATCGAGGACCGGGACTCGGACGCACTCGTGCTCGTCGTGACCGGGCGGGTCGTCGTGCAGGTGAACCTCGGCCGCAAGCGCCTCGAGCAGTGGGAGACGACGCTCGTCCCGGCGGGCTCCGAGATGACGATCACGAATGCGACCGCCGACCCCGCCGTGGTCTTGCTCGTCGCCGCGCCCCCGCCGCCGAACCGCGGGGTCAGCGAATAGCCCGCCTGGGCAGCAGCAGCGTCAGGGCAAAGGCCACCACGAAGCTGGGGAGGCTCGCCCCCAGGCCCGAACCGAACAGCGGGAACGGCAACCCCACGCCATCGAACGCCCGCCCGAGCGCATCGACCCAACCCTGCGGCCCGGTGGGCACGCACCACTGGTAGACGACGAATCCCAGGACCCACGGCACGAAGGCGAGCCACCGCACGCCGCTCGGCTCGAACACCGCGGCCTCCCCGTACCGCCCCCCGTGGCGCACGAAGAAGTCGGCGAGGAAGACGGCGGTGAGCGGCACGAAGATCGACCCGATCAGGAACAGGAACTGCTCGTAGCGTTCGGCGGTGAACGCGAGCGCCAGCAGGAACCCGAGCGCACCCACCGCGACCGCCAACCCGCGCTGGGGCGCCTCGCTCGCGACGTTCTGGGCCGAGACCGCGGCCGAGTAAATGTCGGCGAACGCGTTGTCGCTCTCCCCGACCAGCAGCGCTACCAGTACCACGCCGCCCCCGGCCAGACCCACGATCGCCGAACCGATCCCCAGCGCGTCCGCATCGGCACCGGTCGCGAGCACCAAGAGCACGCCTAGCGCGTAGAACCAGGCGTTGCCCGCCGCGTAGCCGGCGTACGTGCCGAGGGTCGCGCGCGAGCCGGGTCGCGCGAAGCGGTTGTAGTCCGCGGCGAGCGGGAGCCAGGAGACCGGCATCACGATCACCAGATCCACGGCGAGCCAGAACGGGAGCCCGCCCCCTCCACCCGTGCCCCAGACCGCGCCCGAGTTCCGCAGGACCTCGACGGTGATCCACACCGCCGACCCGAGCAGCACGTAGATACCGAACCGCTCGAGCCACCGACGCACGACGAGCACGGGGCCGCCGATCGCGAGTGCGGTGCACACGACGGCCACGGCGGCGAGCCAGAACGCCCGCGACTCGAACCCGAACAGCCGCGCCGAGGCGACGTTCGCGACCTCGCCCATCGCCCAGAACTCGACGGCGGTCCACCCGACGAGCTGCACGACGTTCAGCGACGTCGGCAGGAACGACCCTCGGGCGCCCAGCACGGGACGCAGCAGGACCATCGTGGGGACGCCCTCGCGCTCACCGGCGAGCCCGACCAGGGCGAGCGGGACGCACCCGATCATCGTGCCAATCCCGATCGCCAGGAGCGCGCGCCCGGTCCCGAGCGCGGGGACCAGGAGCGCGCCGGTGACCATCACGAGCAGCCCGACCGACAGGTCGAACCACAGGACCGCGAGATCGAGACCGCCGAGGTTGCGCCGTTCGAGCGGCAGGGGGCGGATGCCCCACGCGGGGGTCTCGCGCTGGAGCATCTTCTCGAGGCGTTCGGCGACGCGCGCCACGTCCGCTCCCTCCGCCGGTGTGACCCGGATCAGGTTCCAAGGGTCGCCGGCGGCGTTCGCGCGCTTTCGCGCGGCGAACCCGAGCCGGCCTCTCAGCCCGGTTCCCCGGACTCCCCTGCCTCCGCCCGATGCTACCCGCCAACTAGGATGCCGGCCGTGACCACGCGCGAGGACGCCGTCCGTCTGCTCGAGGATCAGCACGCCGAGCTCGCGGGCCTGCTGGCAGGGCTCGACGAAGACGCGTTCGTGCGCCGGGGGACGATCGGCGGCGGCGACTGGTCGGCCAAGGACCTCGCGGCGCACCTGGGGTCGTGGGAGGAGTTCTCGCTCGAGACGATCGATGCGTTCCGCCGCGGCGAGCGACCCACGATCGAGGGGCTCTACGAGACCCGGACTGGGGATCAGATCAACGAGCAGGAGGTCGAGCGCTTCCTCCATGCGTCCACCCCGGACGTGATGGCGCGGTTCGACGACCTCCATCGACGGCTGATGTCGCAGATCGGGTCGATGAGCCAGGACGAGTGGGCGGCCGAGTACCCGTTCGATCCGGACGACCGGAGGCTCGGCGACCGGATCGGGTCGCTGCTGGGTTCGGAGGCGGGCCGGTTCACGCACGCGTCCGCCCACCTGCCGGACCTGCGCGCCTACGCCGACGCGACCAGGCGCTGAAGGTTCGCGAGGCTGCGGCGCATCTGGCGGCGCAGGAACGGCCGGTAGACGAGCAGGGCCGGTTCGCCCAGGACGGGGATCGGCAGCGAGAGCTCCTCGGTCCAGGTGAACCTGGTCGAACCGTCCACGGGCTCGAGCGCCCAGGTCCCGGTACCGCGGACGAAGCTCCGATGCGCCATCGCCATCGTTCGCGGCGGCTCCCACGCGACGACCTCGAGCTGCTCGGTGAACAGCGGGACGTGCAACACCCGGTTCAGGACCTCGATGCGGGCGCCGACGCCAGCGCGTTCGGACGTGAGCACGCGCACCCGGACGGCGTCGCGGATCCACCGCGACTGCTCCTCCCACCGTTCGATGGACGACCAGACGCGCTCCGGTGACGCGGCGAGGTCCAGGAACGCCTCGACGCGCATCGCTACAGGCCCATGCCCTCGTCGCTCGCGCGCCGGGCGAGCATCGTCTCGCGGATCGAGAGCACGAGCCCCAGCGCGACGACCGCCGGGATCGCGTTGATCGCGAACGATGCGGTGAACCCGTACGCCTGCGCCGACCATCCGGCGACCAGCGGCCCGATCACGAACCCGAGGTCGCCGACGAACCGGAACACGGCGACCGCCGACCCCTTGAGCTTCTCCGGCGTCACGTCCGACAACATCGGCGCGGGCGGGACACCCGCATAGCCGCTCGCGACGCCGAGGAGTGCCATCGCGACCATGAACCCGACGGGGGTGGAGACGAACCCGAACGCCACCGTGACCAGCGCGAGCCCCGCGAGCGCGGGGATCAGGACGGCGCGCCGCCCGCGCCGGTCGGTCGCGTGGCCGGCGGGGTAGAGGCACGCGAGCTCGGTCGCCGTGAAGATCGCGAACCCGATCCCCACGCCGCCGATCGTGAGCCCGACCTCATCGCTCGTCCCGAACAGCGGCACCAGGGTGCTGAAGATGGCCCCGATCATCCAGAGGTAGACGCCGTTCACGACGAGCACGGTCACGAACGCTCGCGTCCACGGGAGCCGGCGGATGCCGCCGCGACGGACCTCGGACTCGTGACGTCCGGGGTCGCGGATCGTCCGCCAGAACAGTGCGCCCGCGAGGAAGCATGCGCCCGCGTAGACATAGAGCGGGGTCGCGAGGGTGAACCGCTTCGCGATCAGGCCGCCGAGCGGACCGCCGGCGATGAAACCTATGTTGAACGACGCGTACCACACGCTCATCACGCGTCCCGTTCGCTGCGACGGGATCGACCGCAGGAGGAAGGAGAGCAGCGAGGCGAAGAACAGCGCGGAGCCCACGCCCCCGAGCGCTCTGAAGAGCACGAGCAGGGGGAACGTGGGCGCGAGCGCCGCCGCGAACGACGAGACCCCCACCCACACGGCGCCGAGCGTCGCCATCCCGCGCTCGCCAAACCGGTCGATGTAGCGGCCGACGAACGGGTCCGACACCAGGCGCGCGAACGAGAACGACGAGATCAGCAGGCCGATCGAGTCGTACCCGACGCCGAAGCTGCGCGCGTAGTTCGGCAGGACCGGCAAGAGGATGCCGTACCCGAGCATGATCACGAAGGTCCCGAGCATCGCGGCTCGGATCTCGGGGGTGCGGAGCACCTCCCGGATCCGGAACCGCTCCGCCTCGTTCATGACGGCACAGTCTATGGACGGGGGTTCGGGGGCCGATGGAGCGAGCGCGAACGCGCGAGCGGTGGCCCCCGACGGAGAAGCTTGCGTGCAACCCGACCCTGCTCTTTCATGTCGGGCGTGCCCGACCACGCGAGCGGCGCGATCGCCGCGACGAGCCTCGCCACGCCGTCGGCGCACCACGCGCTGGTCCGCGGCGAGGGGCCGTGGCCGGAGGAATCCGTCGAGCAGGCGGTCGCGTGGGAAGAGGGCCTCATCACCTACGTCGGCCCTGCCGACGGTCTCGGGAGCATCGAGCCCGAGTGGTTCGAGGGCTGCACGATCGCCCCGGGCTTCGTCGACTGCCACACGCACCTGCCGTTCGCCGGATGGCGGGCGGACGAGTTCGAGGCGCGCCTGTCCGGGGTCTCGTACCGCGACCTCCATGGCAGGGGTGGGCGCGATGGCGCGAACGATGACCCCTCGAGGCAGGGCGGGATCTACCGGAGCAAGCGCATGCTCGCGGCGGCGAGCGACGACGAGGTGCTCGCCTTCTGCCGATCGCTCGTGCAGGAGATGGCCGAGCACGGGACCACGGCGCTCGAGCTGAAGACCGGGTACGGGCTCTCGGTCGAGGCCGAGCTCCGACAGGCCCGGCTCGCCCGGCGGCTTTCCGAGGAAGCGCCGCAGACGTGTTCGGTCACGCTTCTCGCGTGCCACGCGGTGCCCGAAGGCATGGAGCGCGCCGACTGGGTCGGCGTCGTCTGCGACGAGCTGATCCCTGCGGCCGCGCGAGAGCGTCTCGTCGACGCGGTCGATGTCTACGTGGAGGACATCGCGTTCTCCGTCGACGACCTCGCGGAGGTCGCGCGGTGCTCCTCGGACGTCGGGCTCCCGCTCCGCTGCCACGCCGACCAGCTCGGACCCTCGGGCGCGGCCGAGGCCGCCGTAGCGCTGGCCGCGAGGAGCGCGGACCACCTGAATCACGTCTCGGCGACCGGGATCGCGGCGCTCGGCGAGGCCCCGGCGACCGTCGCCGTCCTGCTGCCGACGTCGACGTTGTTCCTGGGCTCGTCACCGCCGGACGTCCGAGCCCTGCTCGACGCCGGCGCGGCGGTTGCGATCGCGACCGACTTCAACCCTGGCACCTCGCCGGTGCTCTCGATGCCCGAGGCGATCGCGACCGCGTGTTCGCTCTACGGACTCCGACCGCTCGAGGCCCTCGCGGCCGCGACGATGAACGCGTCCGCTGCGCTCGGTTTGGCGCCGGCGCGGGGTACGCTTTCGCCCGGCAGGCCCGCCGACCTCGTGGTCCTCGACGGCGACGCCTTCCGGCTGGTGCCGTACCGGCCGGGCCACAACCCGGTGGTCCGGACATTCGTCGACGGCGAGAGGGTTGGAGGACGTTGAGGCGGATCGCGGGGCTGCTGCTGGTGGCCACGGTCGTGCTGCTCGTCCCGACCACGGCCCCCGCCCAGACCGGCGTCACGATCACGCTGTCGGCGTCCTCGGGCACGATCACGTTCGGCGAGCACGTGAGGCTTTCGGGCTCATCGACGGGGGCGCCCGCCGGGTCCACGGTCGAGATACGGAACGCCGCCGGCCTGGCGGTCGCATCTGCGACCACCGACGCGGCGGGCGATTTCTCGGCCGGGCTCGAGCCGTCGGGGTCCGACAGCTACGTCGCCGTGCTCGGGCCGGGCGTGAGCGAACCCGTGACCGTTGGGGTCCGCGCGGTGGTCTCGGCCCGGATGGGACAGGTCCGGTTGTTCGACCACGTCGTGATCCGCGGCAGGGTCGGTCCCGCGCGCCCGGGCTCGTTCGTCGTGGTCGAGCTGACCAGGCACGGCCGAACCGTCGAGAGCCGCTCGGTGCCCATGGGTTCGGCAGGTGGGTTCCGTGCGAGGTTCACGATCCCGAGGCCCGGAACGTACCGTGCGAAGGCCTCGTTCTCGGCACCCGACCTCCTGAGGGGCGGCGCGAGGACCCATGCCGATGCCACCCCGCTCCCACATCTGTCGTCGGGTTCGTCGGGTCGCTTCGTGAGGCTCCTCGAGGGGCGGCTCCTCGACCTCCACTACCGCCTCGTCGGGACGACGAACGGCCGGTACGACTTCCGAACCGCCGACGCCGTCGTCGCCTTCCACAAGGTGCAACGCATGGAGCGTTCGTACGAGGTGAACGAGGCCACGTGGCGGAGGCTCGCGGATCCAATCCGACCGCAGCCGCGCCGCGACTGGCAGGGCTTCCATTTCGAGGTCGACCAGACCAGACAGGTGCTGTTCACGGTGGAGGACGGGCACATCACGAACGTGCTCCACGTCTCGACCGGAGCGGGCGGCCTGACCCACGACGGCGCGTTCCGCGTACGGGCGAAGATCGCGGGCTTCAGCCCGAACCGCCTCTACTACCCGAGCTACTTCGATGGATACCGGGCCCTTCACGGCTGGCCCGAGGTGCCCACCTACGCGGCCAGCCATGGCTGTGTTCGGATCCCGTATTGGAACGCGCTGTGGGTGTACGGCCTCGCCGACTACGGCATCCCCGTCGTGGTCTACCACTGAGTCGGCGCGATCAGTTCAGCCGGCCCACCACTCGCTCTGACGCTCCGAGTAAGGCTTCGGTCCGAACGGCCTCGATGACCGATGCGATGTCCGGGCCGAGCTCGCGATCGGCCTCGAGGAAGGCCACCCGCGCGCGGATGACATCGCGAGCGGCTCCCGTCGCCGCCCCCGACTCGAGCGGCGCTCGCAGATCGAGCGCCTGCGCCGCCACCAACGCCTCGAGGGCGATCACGACCTCGGCGTTCGAGACCACCTCGCGCGCGTGGCGGGCGGCCGTCATCCCCATGCTCACGTGGTCCTCCTGCCCCGCGCTCGAGCCGATCGAATCGACCGATGCGGGATGCGCGAGCGTCTTGCACTCCGACACGAGCGACGCGGCCGTGTACTGCACGAGCATGAAGCCCGAATTCAGACCGCTCTGTTCGACCAGGAACGCCGGCAGCCCGTTGTTCCGCGTCGGATCGAGCAGCCGGTAGAGCCTCCGCTCGGCGATGCTCGCGAGCGGGACGAGGGCCGCCGCGAGCGCGTCGAGCGCGACCGCGACCGGTTGGCCGTGGAAGTTCCCACCCGAGAGCACCTCATCGTCGTCGGGCAGCACGATAGGGTTGTCCGAGACCGCGTTCGCCTCCACCTCGAGGACCCCGCGGACGAAGCGGAGCACCTCGCGGGTCGCCCCGTTCACCTGCGGCGAGCACCGGAGCGAATACGCATCCTGCACGAGATGCGTGCTGTCGCGGTGCGATGCCACGATCGCGCTCCCCTCGAGGAGCCGACGGAGGTTCGACGCGGAGGCGACCACGCCCGGGTGCGGGCGGAGCGCCGTGAGCCGCTCGTCGAAGACCCGGTCCGAGGCGAGCGCGGCCTCCACGCTCATCGCGGCCGTGACGTCGGCCGTCCGGACGAGCCGTTCGGAGCGCGCGAGCGCGAGGGTCCCGATCGCGAGCATTCCCTGCGTCCCGTTGACCAGGGCGAGCCCCTCTTTGGCCTTCAGGCGGAGCGGTTCGAGGCCGGCCGACCGAAGGACGTCGCCGGCGGGCCGGGGCGTTCCGTCGACGAGGAGCTCGCCGCGCCCGACGAGCGGGAGCGCGAGGTTCGCGAGCGGGGCCAGGTCGCCCGACGCGCCGAGCGATCCCTGTTCCGGCACGACAGGGATCAGGTCACGGTTCAGCATCTCGATCATGCGCTCGACCACCTCGGCGCGCACGCCCGAGTGCCCGAGCGAGAGCACGTGCGCGCGGAGCAGCAGCATCGCGCGCGCCTCCTCGCGCGAGAGCGGCGGTCCGATGGCGGTCGCGTGCGAGCGAACGATCCCGAGCTGGAGCGCGTCCGCCTGGTCCGGTTCGATGCGCTCGTTCGCGAGCGAGCCGAACCCGGTCGTCACGCCGTACACGGTTTCGTTGGAGGCGACGGCGCGTTCGATCACGTCGCGCGCGGCGCCGATCCTGCCCGACGCCGGGAAACCGAGCACGACCTCGGCCCCGCGCGCCACCTCCACGACGTCCTCGAGCGAGAGCGGCTCCCCGACCCGGATCGGCACGGCGCAAGGCTACGGAGGGCGCCCATCGGCGGCAAGCCGCGAAGCGATCGTACGCTGACCGGAGATGTCAGGGCCGTGGGACGATCTCGAGAAGGGCACGGCGCCGGGCGGCACCCAGAACCAGCCCGGTCCCGCACCGCACGCTGGCACACCCGGAGGTTTGAGGGTGTTCGGGCGTGGAGTCACGAAACGGTGTTCGCGTTGCGGCTCGGGGCGCCTCTTCAAGAGTTGGTTCAAGATCCGCGACCGCTGCCCCCGGTGCGGCCTGCGTCTCGAGCGCGAGGAAGGCGGTTTCCTCGGCGCGATGACGATCAACTACATGGTCACGGCTCTCGTGTGGCTCGTGGTCCTCGTGGCTTGGCTGATCCTGGATCTCCCCGATCTCCACGTGCCGGCGCTCACGATCACGTCGATCGCGATCGCGGCGTTGGTTCCGCTGCTGTTCTGGCCGTTCTCCAAGACGATCTGGGCCAGCGTCGACTACCTGATCTACCGCACGAGCCCCGACTACGGCTCCCGCGAGGCCGCCGACCGCGCGAGCGGCAACGGCGGCCGTTCCTGAGCTACTCGCGCCACGGGAGCCGGACACCGCGGTCGGCCGCCACCGCGAGCGCCTCCTCGTAGCCCGCGTCCGCGTGCCGCATGACGCCGGTCCCGGGGTCCGTCGTCAGGACCCGTTCGAGCCGCGCGGTCGCCTTCTCGCTCCCGTCGGCCACGACCACCATGCCCGCGTGGATCGAGTAGCCGATCCCGACGCCGCCCCCGTGATGCACGCTCACCCAGTGAGCGCCGGCGGCGGTGTTCACGAGCGCGTTCAGGATCGGCCAGTCCGCGATCGCGTCCGAACCGTCCTTCATCGCCTCGGTCTCGCGGTACGGGCTCGCGACGCTCCCGCTGTCGAGGTGGTCGCGGCCGATCACGATCGGCGCCGAGAGCTCACCGCTCGCGACCATCTCGTTGAACCGAAGGCCGGCCCTCGCCCGCTCGCCGTAGCCGAGCCAGCAGATCCGCGCCGGCAGCCCCTGGAACGCGACCCGCTCCTCTGCCATCTCGAGCCAGCGGTGCAGCCGCTCGTTCTCCGGGAAGAGCTCGACGACCGCACGGTCGGTCTTCGAGATGTCCTCGGGGTCGCCCGAGAGCGCCACCCACCGGAACGGCCCCTTGCCCTCGCAGAACATCGGGCGGACGAACGCGGGCACGAACCCCGGGTAGGCGTAGGCGCGCCCGTGCGCGAGCCCTCCGGTCTCGGCGCCGGCCCGCAGGTTGTTCCCGTAGTCGAACACGACAGCGCCTGAGTCCAGGAACCCGACCATCGCCTCGACGTGCCGCGCCATCGAGTCGAACGAACGCCGCTCGTACTGGGCCGGATCGGCCTCGCGCATCCGAGCGGCATCGTCCGGGGTCAGCCCCGCAGGTATGTACCCGCCCAGCGGGTCGTGCGCGCTCGTCTGGTCGGTCACCAGGTCCGGCTCGAACCCGCGGGCGAGCAGCTCGGGCAGGACCTCGGCGCAGTTGCCGACGAGCCCGATCGAGACCGCCTCCCGACCCGAACGCGCCTCGTCCACCCACCGCAGCGCCTCATCGACGTCGTCGCTCTCGCGGTCCAGGTAGCGCGTCTTGATCCGACGCTCGATCCGCGCCGGATCGATCTCGACGCAGAGGGCGACACCTCCGTTCATCGTCACGGCGAGCGGCTGCGCGCCGCCCATCCCGCCGAGCCCGCCGGTGAGCGTCACGGTCCCCGCGAGCGACCCGCCGAACCGCTGCGTCGCGGCCTCGGCGAACGTCTCGTACGTCCCTTGCAGGATGCCCTGGGTCCCGATGTAGATCCACGAACCCGCCGTCATCTGCCCGTACATCGTGAGCCCGGCGTGCTCGAGCTCCCGGAACGTGTCCCACGTCGCCCACCTCGGTACGAGCATCGAGTTCGAGATCAGCACACGCGGCGCCATCTCGTGCGTCCGGAAGACGCCGACCGGCTTGCCGGACTGCACGAGCATCGTCTCGTCGTCGCGAAGCGTTCGGAGCGTCCGCACGATCGCGTCGAACGCTTCCCACGACCGGGCGGCCTTCCCCGTCCCGCCGTAGACGACGAGATCCTCGGGGCGTTCGGCCACGTCGGGATCGAGGTTGTTCATCAGCATCCGCATCGCGGCCTCCTGCGGCCACGAGCGGCACGAGAGCTCGGTGCCGCGCGGTGCTCGGGTCTCGCGTGCGCTCACGCTCGCGATGATAGGACGCGACGATCGCGGTGGCTCAGGACGATCGCGTCGCGGTCTTGGGCCGCGCCAGGACCTCGCCCATGCGGGCGAGGAGCTCGAGGGTGTCGAACGGCTTGACCACGTAGTCGTCGGCGCCGACCGCGAACCCCTCCAGCCGGTCGGCCGACATCCCCCTGGCCGTGAGCAGGATCACCTTGGCGGACGCGGTGCGTGCGTCCATCCGCAGGCGTCGCGTCAGCTCGAAGCCATCCATGTTCGGCATCATCACGTCGGCCAGGATCAGGTCGGGGCATCGCTCCAGGGCGAGCTCGAGCGCTCGGTCGCCGGTCCCGGCCGTACGGACGTCGTAGCCGGCGGCCGAACATTCGATCTCGAGCAGGCGGGCGATGAACGCATCGTCGTCCACGACGAGCAGGGAGATCCCCCCCGGCCCGTGCATCGATGCCTGGGGCACGTCGGTACCCATCACTCATCAATCGGCACGTCGTGCGTCCGGGTGAAGCGCCGGGGGACCTTTCGAGACGGCGCCTCGAGAGAACGGGTGGAGCCGTTCGTGGGAGGATGAAGCGACGCAATCCCGGGGAGGGTGGCCGCAGAACAGGCCAGAGAACACCATGGACGTACTCGACACGGTGCTCGACGCGGTCGGCGACACGCCGCTCGTCCGCCTCGACAGGGTTGCCCGGAGCGTGCAGCCGACGGTCCTGGCCAAGCTCGAGATGCTCAACCCGGGCGGGAGCGTCAAGGACCGCATCGGCCTGCGGATGATCGAGGCGGCCGAACGCGACGGCCACCTGAGGCCCCGGGGCACGATCGTCGAGCCGACCTCCGGCAACACGGGCCACGGGCTGGCGATCGCCGCCGCGATCCGCGGGTACCGCTGCATCTTCGTGATGCCCGACAAGATGAGTCAGGAGAAGATCTCGCTCCTGCGGGCGTACGGCGCCGAGGTCGTGATCTGCCCCACCGCCGTCCCGCCCGAGTCCCCCGAGTCCTACTACCGTGTCGCGGATCGCCTCGCCGAGGAGATCCCCGGCGCGTACCAGCCGAACCAGTACTTCAACGCGGAGAACCCGGCCGCCCACTACGAGACCACCGGCCCCGAGATCTGGCGCCAGACCGATGGGACGATCGACGTCCTGGTCGCCGGGGTGGGCACCGGCGGGACGATCACGGGGGCTGCCCGGTACCTGAAGGAGCACAAGCCGGACCTGCTCGTGGTCGGCGCCGATCCCGAGGGCTCGATCTACTCGGGCGGCGTCCACCCGTACCTGACCGAGGGCATCGGCGAGGACTTCTGGCCGACCACGTTCGACCCGTCACTCGTGGACCGGTACGTGCGGGTCTCCGACCGGGACGCGTTCCGGATGGCGCGCCGGGTCACGCGGGAGGAAGGGATCCTGGTGGGCTCGTCCTCCGGGACGGCGGTCGTCGCGACGCTCACGGTAGCCGCGGAGCTCCCGGCCGAGACCACGATCGTCGTGATCCTGCCCGACACGGGCCGCAACTACCTCTCGAAGGCGTACTCGGACACGTGGCTGCTGCAGTACGGCCTCATGGAACGCCCCGAGATCGTGCGCGTCGAGGAGGTCCTGTCGTCCAAGCACGGCCACGTCCCGCCGCTCATCACGGTCAACGCTCGCGACAAGGTCCGCCAGGCGATCGACGTCCTGCACGAGTTCAACATCTCGCAGGCCCCCGTGGTACGCGAGGACGGCGTCGACGTCTCGCAGTTCGTGGGTGGCGTGCACGAGAACGCGCTCTTGGACCGCATCTTCCGCGACCCCGACGCCTTGCAGGCCGACGTCGCGGAGGTCATGGGACCGCCGATCGGCCTGGTCGAGTTCGACGCAGCGATCGAGCTGGCGTTCGAGACGCTCCAGCACGGTCCCGCCGTCCTGGTCGAGAAGGCGGGGCAGGTCCTGGGCGTCCTGACCCGCAGCGACCTCCTCGAGTTCCTGGCGCACCGTTCCCGCGTCTGACGTGCGCGCGCTGGGGATCGACGTCGGGATTCGCAAGGGGCTCGACCTCGTGCTGCTCGGCCAAGACCGGACGGTCCTGGACACCGCGCGGCGCGTCAGCGTGGACGACCTGCACAAGCTCGTCCCGGATTTCGGGCCCGACGTGGTGGCGATCGACGCGCCGCCAGCTTGGGCATCCTCCGGCCGCTCCCGCCTGACCGAGCGCGAGCTCCGGTGGTTCGGCATCCAGTGCTTCAACACGCCCTCGGATCCGAAGATGGCCGAGCACCCGTTCTACGAGTGGATGACGATCGGCTTCCAGGCGTTCCGCGCGATCGAGGACGGGTTCCCCCGATACCGCAGTGGGCCGGTGAAGGGTTCGGCGATCGAGGTGTTTCCGCACGCCACCGCGGTGGTGCTGTCGGGGTTGCTCCCGCCGACGGGCATGAGTCCACACGCGTGGCGGCGGACGGTGCTGCGGGCGCAATCGGTCGACGCGGCGGCGCTCCGATCGCCCGACCAGGTCGATGCGGCGCTCGCGGCGCTCACGGGGCTGTTCGCGCTCGAACGCCGGTTCAGCGCGCCGGGCGATCCGAGGGAGGGCAAGATCGTCGTGCCCTCCGCGACCCTGCCCGCGCGCCCGTATCGCCGTGCCACCGCCCCCGCTCCCGCCCGCGAGCAGCCGTCGCTGCCGGGACTCGCACCCTGCGCCTGCGGCGACCCGGCCTGCACCGCGCTCACCGGTCGAGAGTTCGCGCCCGGGCACGACGCCAAGCGCAAGTCGGCGCTGTGGGCCCGCGCCCGGCAGGGGCAGGACGCGGTCGACGAGCTCAGGCGGCGGAAGTGGGCGATCCCCCCGGAGATGCGATGAGCGGGCGGACACCGTGAGCGAGGACCCGATGCGGTTCGAGACGCGGGCGATCCACGTCGGCCAGGATCCCGAGGCCGAGTACGGATCGGTCAACGTGCCGATCTACCAGACCTCGACGTACGAGCAACCCGCGGTCGGCAAGCCGAAGGCCTGGGACTACGCGCGGGCCGGCAACCCGACGCGCGAGGCGTTGCAGCAGGTGCTCGCCTCGCTCGAAGGGGGATCGAAGGCCCTGTGCTTCTCGAGCGGGCTCGGGGCCACGACCACCCTGTTGCTCACGCTGAGCCCGGGCGACCACGTGCTGATCTCGGACGACGTGTACGGAGGCACCTACCGTCTCCTCGCCCGCGTGATGGACCGGTGGGGTCTCGAGTTCGACACCGTGGACATGACCGACCTCGTCGCGTGCCGCTCCGTCGTACGGGAGGACACGGCGCTCGTGTGGGTCGAGTCCCCGACCAACCCCTTCCTGAAGGTGGCCGACATCGCCGCCGTGGCCGACCTCGCGCATCAGGCCGGGGCGCGCTGCGTGGTGGACAACACCTTCGCGACCCCGTACCTGCAGCGGCCGCTCGAGCTCGGCGCCGACGTGGTGCTGCACTCGATGACGAAGTACCTCGGCGGGCACTCGGACCTGATCGGCGGTGCGCTCGTGACGAGCGAGGACGAGCTGGCCGAACGCCTCTCGTTCCTCGTGAACGCGGCCGGCGCCGTCCCGGGCCCGATGGACTGCTATCTCGCCCTCCGGGGGGTGAAGACGCTCGCGCTGCGGATGGAGGCCCATTGCCGAGGCGCGAAGAGGATCGCTGAGTTCCTCCAGGGTCACCCGCGCGTGACCCGCGTGCATTACCCCGGGCTCCCCGGCCATCCGGGGTTCGAGGTAGCGGTCCGGCAGATGCGGGACTTCGGCGGCATGGTGAGCTTCGAGGTCGGGAGCCGAGACGAGGCGATCCACGTGGCGGAGTCCACGGAGCTGTTCTTCCTCGCGGAGTCGCTCGGCGGCGTCGAGTCGCTGATCGAGCTCCCCGGCCCGATGACGCACGCGAGCGTGTCGGGCTCGCCGATCGAGGTGCCCGACACGCTGATCCGGCTCTCGGTGGGGATCGAGCACCCCGACGACCTCCTCGCCGATCTCGAGCAGGCGCTCGGCTAGGAGGCCACTCCCCTCGCGAGGCACGCCTCGAGGTGCGGGCCCCTGGTCAGGAACGCAGGGCTGACACGTGCCCGGCCGATTCGCGGACGGCGAGGACGTCGAAGGCGGCGACCGGTCGTTGGAACCCCTTGAGAGTGAACGGGCCGACCGATCGCACCTCGACGTCCCCCTCGACCTCAGCAAGGAGGCGCTGTTCGATCAGGATCTGGCCGGCCGACGCTTCATCGGCGAGCCGGGCCGCGAGGTTCGTCACCGATCCGATCGCCGCGTAGTCCGAGCGGCCCTCGAAACCGACCTCGCCGCACGTCGCGTAACCCAACGCGATGCCGGCGCCGAAGTCGAGCTCGTATCCTCGCTTCCGCCAGTGGCTCGTCAGCTCCACCATCCGCTCGCGGAGCGCGCACCCCAATCGCACCGCACGCAGAGCGGCGTCGGGAACCTCCTTTGGGTCGTTGAAGAAGAGCTGGACCCCATCGCCCTCGAGGAAGCCAACCGTTGCATCGAACTCCCGCACGAGCTCACCGATCGTCGCGTGGAACTCGCCGAGCACCTGCATCAGCTCCTCCGGTTCGACGGCGTCGACGAAGCCCGTCCATCCCCGGAGGTCGGCGAAGAACATCGCGACCTTCCGACGGTGGCTGCGCAGGATCGAGTCGTCACCGGATGAGACGATGGCGTCGGCGAGTTGCGGCGAGAGGAACCGCCGCAGCTTCCGCAACCGCTCGAGCTCCAAGACCTGGTCCCGCACGCGCTCCTCGAGTGTTCGATTCAGCTCGAGGAGCTCCGTGGCCTGTGCCTTGATCGTGTCCTGGTACCGCTTGATCCGCAGGAGGGAACGGACTCGGATAAGCAGCTCGTCGTGGCTGAACGGCTTCTCGATGAGATCGTCCGCACCTGCCTGGATCGCCTTGGTCTTCTCCGTCCCGCTCGACGTGACCATGATCACTGGCAGCACGGCGGTCTCGTCCCGCTCGCGGAGTCGCCGGCAGACGGCGTAGCCGTCCATCTGCGGCATCATGACGTCGAGGAGCACGAGATCGGGCTTCGCAGACTCGACGAGCTCGAGGGCGACCACACCGTCGCTGGCGGAGACGACGTCGAAGCCGCGCGGTTCGAGGATGGCTTCGAGCAGCCGCACGTTTTGGGGTATGTCGTCCACGACGAGGATCCTGGCGTCGCCGGTCATCCGGCGCGTCCGTCGCAGTGCTCCCGGACGGTGCCGATGAGCTCGCGGACGTTCACCGGCTTCGAGAGGTATCCGTCGAAGCCCTCAGCCAGGAAGTGCTCGCGGTCTCCCTGCATCGCCTGCGCGGTCACCGCGAGCACCGGGATGGCGGCCGTACGCTCGTCGGCACGCAGCCGGCGAAGAGCCTCGACGCCATCGACGCCGGGCATCTGGATATCCATGAGCACGAGATCGGGCGCGTGTTCCGTGGCCAGTTCGACAGCCTCGCCGCCGGTCGTGGCCTCGAGCGTTCGATATCCCGTCGCGCTCAAGACGTCGCGGAACAGCTTCATGTTCTTCTCGTTGTCCTCGACCACGAGGATCCGCTCACCGGTCATCGCGATGCCGCTCTGGCGGGCAGCGTGAACACGAAGGTGCTTCCCCTGCCGAGCTCGCTTTCGAGCCAGATCCGTCCGCCGTGGAGTTCGACGAGCCGTTTCGAGAGCGCGAGTCCGAGCCCGGTCCCCTCGAGCCGCTCGAGCCCCGCATCGGTCTGCTGGAACTCCTCGAACACCCGCTCGTGATCCCCAGGCGCGATGCCAGGACCGGTGTCGGCGACGGACACCCTCACCTCGCCGTTGACCCGTATCGCGCTCACGTCGACCTCCCCGCCTGTCGGTGTGAACTTCACGGCGTTGGAGAGCAGGTTGAAGATGACCTGCTTGATCCGCCGCTCGTCGCCCTCGACGACGTCGACCTCGGGTCCCGCCGACAGCTCGACCTGGACCCCCTCCTCCGTGGCCTGCTCGCGCACCATCACGACGCCCCGCTCGAGCGCCTGGCGCAGCGAGAACGGCCCGACCTCGAGCTCGACCTGCCCGGCCTCGACTTTGGACAGATCCAGGACGTCGTTGATCAGCGAGAGGAGATGGTTCCCCGACGAGATGATGTCGTCCAGATACTCGGCCTGCTTCTCGTTCACCGGGCCGAACATCTCCTCGCGCAGCACCTCCGAGAAGCCGATGATCGCGTTCAGCGGCGTCCGCAGCTCGTGCGACATGCTGGCCAGGAACTCCGACTTGTGCCGACTGGTCTCCTCGAGCT
>Ga0126304_10000373_pt1 | contig 17295 bp, 18 predicted proteins | sample Plot25_FD_92538 | JGI IMG/M metagenome (GOLD analysis project Ga0126304, IMG submission 92538) | Serpentine soil microbial communities from UC McLaughlin Reserve, CA, USA - Plot25 | ecosystem: Environmental > Terrestrial > Soil > Grasslands | place: USA: UC McLaughlin Reserve, Lake County... | reverse complement strand
TCGTCGCGATCACGGTGTCGCCGGCGCCGGTGACGTCGGCGACTTCACGGGCGGCTGATGGTAAATGTCCCTCGCTCTCGTCGCTGAGCAGCCACATGCCTTGATCGCCGCGCGTCATCAGTACGTGTGCGCACTGCGCGCGGGTGCGGAACTGACGCGCCGCGGCACCTGCCTCGTCCTCGCTGCGGATTCGCATATTTGTCGCGACCTCCGCCTCGTGGTGATTGGGCGTCACGAGCGTCGTGCCGGCGTAGTACTCGATGTGCGGAATCTTCGGATCGACCAGCACCGGCACTCCCGGTGCGGCGCTTGCCACAGCGGCTTGCACGACCGTCCGCGAGATGCATCCCTTCAGATAATCGGAGATGACGATCGCTGTTGCCCGTGGTGCGTGGGTCTCGATCTCGCCGACGATGCGTCGTTCGATTTCGTCAGCGATCTCGACATCAGCCTCGTAATCGATGCGCGCCACCTGCTGATTGCGATCGGTCACGATGCGAACTTTGGTCGTCGTCGGGCGGCTGGCATCGCCGACGAGCGACGGGGCGATGCCCGCTTCGCGGCAGGCGTGGGTGAGCGTTCCTGCGCCATCGTCCATGCCGGTGATCGCGACGAGCGTCGCCTGGCCGCCAAGTGCAGTGATGTTATGCGCGACATTGGCCGCTCCGCCCATCCGGAACATCTCGTGATCGAAGGTGACCACCGGCACCGGGGCCTCCGGCGAAATCCGCGTCACGCGGCCGACGATGAACTTGTCGAGCATGGCGTCGCCGATCACGAGGACGCGAGCGCTGCCTGCGGCACCGGCGATCCGCCGCGCCCGGTCAGGCGGGACCGGCGGCAACAGCATGAGGATCGGGTCGCTCCGCGGCGAACGGCAGCGTGACGAGGATGAGGAAGAGCATGAGGAATTCCGAGTCGCCGAAGTTGTATTCGAACATGCCGGCGGACAGCATCGCCGCAATGGCCGCGAGTGCGCCAGCCGCCAGTACGCGATCCTGACCGCTGCGGAAGATCCTGAAGACGCCGACGGCGAGCATGCCGATGAACGCGAGCCAGACGGCGAGCGCCGGCAGGCCTCGTTCAGCGGCGATTTGCACCGGCACGTTGTGCAGGTGCGGGTTGACCTTCTGCACGCTGGTCGGGTCGCGATACTGCGTGTAGAGACGCTCCACCATGTTCGGACCGACCCCCGCCAGCGGATGGTCTTTGATCATCGCGGCGCCAGTCTGCAGCATGGCCACACGATCGCGGCTGCTCGGATCGCGCAGATCGAACACCGACATGATGCGGTCTGTGATCCGATCGGGCGCCAGCGCAAGCAGCAGGGCGATGATCACCGGGATCAGGCCAGTCAGCCGGAAGTCCTTGAGGATGAACAGGAGGCTGACGCCGACGCAGACACCCACCCACGCGCTGCGTGTGAACGTCAGTGTCAGCGCGACGATGAGGGCTGGCATGACCAGCGCCGGCCAGAGTCGATCGCGGACGCCGAAGACGATGCGCGCAGCGGCGACGCCAATCACCAGCATCAGCGTGCCGGAGTACGTCATGTAATGGCCCATCGTCCCGCGCGGGCGCAGCCGCAGGCTGTCGAAGTGCAGCATGCCGTACTGGATGATTCCATAGGCTGCGGCCAATGCGCCGACGGTGACGATCACATCCAGTACTGTTCGCGTGCGGGCGCCGCGCGCCACGTCGTAGACCACCGGGACAATCAGAAACAGAAACAACTGGCGGCTGTCGATCAAGCTCTCAATCGGATCGATCGAGAACGCTGACGACATCAGCGTGACGGCCGCGTAGGCGAGCAGCGGCCAGAAGAACCGCGGCGCTGATGGGCGCGTCTTGTCGCGCACAAGCGCGGCGACCCAGGCGAACAGCAGCAGGACGAGGAGTGCCTCGGCCGCGACAATCGACACCTGCACCGTCGCGACGAACGACAGCAGCAGCGCCATCGTCAGGCGATCGAGCAACGGCGTCGTCTGGGCGTCGGACAAGCTCAAGGTCGTGGCGTTCATGTCAGTAGGCGCTCCACGGCGGCCAGCACCTGATCCGGTGTGATCTTCGTCAGGCACCGGAAGTCTCCAGGTATGCAACGACGCTGATCACACGGTCGGCACGGCAGCGGACCGGCGTCCACCATCTCGGCGCCGAACCTCGGATCCCGCCACGGACGGGACCGCTCAGGCAGCGTCGGCCCGAGCAGCGCGACGATCGGCGTGGAAGTTGTCGAGGCCACGTGCAGCGGCCCGCTGTCGCCCCCAATGTACACCGCCGCGCGGGCGACGAGTGCGTGAAGCTCATTCAGGTCCCATTCGAGCAGCGGCGGCAGGGTTTCGGGCCGGGACAGCCTCGAGCGAGCGGCCTCCGTCACACGCGCCGCCGCCGCCCCATCCGACGGGCCCGAGGCCACGATGATGCGGGACATCGGGTCGCGCTCGGCGAGGGCCACGATCGTTGAGCAGAACGCCTCTTCCGGCCAGCGCCTGAACTCGTTTCCCGCGCTGACGTGCACGACGACGATGCGGTGCGGGTCGTGGATGCCGGCAGCCTCGAGGCGCTCGCGAACGCGATGAGCGGCGGCTGTGTCCTGAGTCATTTCAACGGCGTCGTGCTCGGGCGTGCAGTCGCGAATGCCCAGCGGCGTGATCAGATCCCATTGATTGAGTACGGAGTGGCGAGGGAAGAGGTCGGGGGGTCGCCGAACGCGATGCGTGTAGATCCACGAGCGCCACGGCATCGCATAGCCGATGCGCATGGGCGCACCGCTGGCCATCGTCAGCCATGCCGCGCGCGGGCCACCGTGCAAGTCGATCGCGACGTCGAACCGTTCGCGACGCAGTCGTCGCGCGAGCGCGAGATCGTCGAGCAGCCGTCCGGCACCGCGCCGGCGTTCGGCGACGATGACCTCGTCGAGATGAGGATTACCGCGAATGACTGCAGCCGCTGACGGCTCGACGAGATACGTGAGGTGCGCGTCGCGGTAGCGGCGGCGCAGCGCACGGATAACGGGTGTGGTGAAAATAACGTCGCCGATCAGTCGCAGGCGAACGAGGAGAATCCTCAATGGCAGGTCTTGGAGCTGGACCCGCGCTACGGCTCGATCGTCGCCTCGTCAATCAGCATGACTGGGATGTCGTCCTTGATCGGGTAGACGCGATGGCACGTACCGCATTTCAAGCCGGTGCCGTTCTTGACCAGCGTGACCGGGGTCTTGCAGTGAGGGCATGCGAGAATTTCAAGCAGCTCGGCGTCCACAGGCATCGTCAGCTCCGACTGGGAAATATAGCATCTTGCGCTAAAATCATTGCGTGATGCTGTTTACGCGCCGCTCGGCCCTGGCGGTGTTGACCGCCCTGTTTATCGGGACACCGCTGTCGGCCCTGGCTCAGGCGCCAACAGACACCTACTACGAATTCCTGCTGGCTCGACGGCTCGAAGCCGACGGCGACGTCAAAGGCGCTCGGGCCGCGCTCGACCGTGCCGCTGCGGCCGATCCCAAGTCGGCCGAGGTCCGTGCCGAGATTGCCGGGCTGTATCTCCGTCGGAACGAGCGGGGAGAAGCTGAGAAAGCGGCGAAAGCCGCGCTTGCGATCGACGAAAAGAACGTTGAAGGCAATCGCGTGCTCGGGCTGCTGTACGCCGCAGCTGCTGATGCGTCGGGCGAGCGGAACAGCCCGCAGGCAGCGGCGAGCGTTCGCGACGCGATCACCTATTTGGAGCGAGCGGCTGCGGGGACGACGGTCCCGGCCGACCCGCAGCTTTACTACACGCTGGGCAGGCTCTACATCCGTGCCGGCACCCCGGATAAGGCCGTGCAGTCGCTGACCCGCGTCCTCAGTCAGAATCCAAACTCGGTGCAAGGCCGCCTGACAATGGCGCAGGCCTACGCCGCGTCAAAGGATCTCAAGGCCGCGATCAACACGTTGCAGGAGATCATCGAAGACGAGCCACGTGTCGCCTCCGCGCTCGCGCAGTATCAGGAAGATGCCGGGCTGCTGATGGACGCCGCGGCCAGCTACACGTTGGCGCTCGCGGTACAGCCTGGGAATCGCGAATTGAAGATTCGCCGCATCGCCGTGCTGCTCCAGGCCAAGGAGTACGCCCGTGCTGCGGGATTTGCCGGTGACGCGCGCAAGCAGCATCCAACTGAGCCGGTCTTCCCAAGGCTACAGGGCCGCGCGCTCTTCGATTCTGGCGATCGCAGCGGCGGCATCTCTGTGCTCGAGGCCGCCGTGAAGCAGTTTCCGAAAGACTCGGCAACGATGTTCGCGTTGGCTGATATCTACGCCGATGCCGGACGTGCACCTGATGCCGAGCGCACGCTCCGCCAGTTGCTCTCCGCCGAACCGGCCAATGCCAACGCGCTGAACTATCTCGGCTACCTGCTCGCCGTGCGTGGTGATCAGCTCGACGAAGCGATCCGGCTCGTTCGCCGCGCGCTCGACGTCGAGCCCGAGAACGGCGCGTACCTCGATAGCCTCGGTTGGGCTCACTTCCGCCGCGGCGATCTGGACGACGCGGAAAAGTATCTCGTGGCTGCGGCAGCGAAGCTGCCCGCGAATTCGGAGGTTCAGGATCACCTCGGCGATCTGCACGCGCGGAAGGGGCGTTTCGCAGAGGCGATTGCCGCGTGGACCCGCGCGCTCAACGGAGACGGCTCCGACATTCAGCGCGACGCCATTGAAAAGAAAATCAGTAATGCCAAGGGCAAAATGCAAAATGCAAAATGAAATGCACAACGCCAGATGAAACGTGCCGTTTGCATTTTGAACTTTGCCTTTTGCATTACAGCTCTCGCCTGCGGTCCTCGGCGCATCGCCCTCCCCACCGACGCAGGCACTCCGTTTCCTGACTTCGCTGCCGTCCACAAACAGGTCGCAGCCGCCTGCGCGGGTGTTCGCACGCTCACGGCGCAACTGAGCCTGAGCGGACGCGTTGGCGGACAACGCCTCAGCGGCCGCGTGATTGCGGGCTTCGAACGACCGGCGTCCATGCGGCTCGAGGGCCTCGCACCAATTGGCCAGCCGGTTTTCCACCTGGCAGCACAGGGCGGCAGTGGAACCCTATTGCTGCCACGCGAGTCGCGCGTCCTGCGCGGCCAGCCGGCCGAGGCGATCCTCGATGCGCTCATCGGCGTGAACCTCGCACCCGCAGACCTGCAGGCCATTCTCACCGGCTGTGTCGTGCCGAACCCGATGCCCACTGGTGGCCGGCAGCACGCCAACGGATGGGCGTCGATCGATCTGCAAGACGGCGCCAAACTCTATCTGCGGCGAACGTCGCAGTGGGAGCTGCGCGCGGCACAGCGCGACGGCTGGCAGCTCGAATACACGATCGGTCAATCGCGCTTTCCTGAATCCGTGCGGCTGACGTCGAACTCACAGAAAGCCCCCGTGGATCTGATGACGGCTGTCTCTGACGTCGAGGCGAATGTCGATCTCGACGCCGCCGCATTCCGCGTGGACGTGCCACCCGATGCGAAACCGTTGACGCTCGAAGAGCTGCGCGAATCGGGGCCGCTGAGGACGCCATGACGCGCATCGTGATCGTCGCCGCGCTGGTCCTCTTCGCTCCACTCACGTTGCTGTTGCACGGCAAGGCCGCCGGCACGCCGGTCTATGGCTACACCGTCGTGAATTCATTTCCCCACGATCCGCAGGCATTCACGCAAGGGCTGATCGTTCGTGACGGCGTCCTCTTCGAGAGCACCGGGCTGAACGGCCAGTCGAGTCTTCGCAAGGTGCGCCTCGAGACTGGCGAGGTCGTCCAGCGAATGAACGTCGATGCGCGTTACTTCGCCGAAGGGATGACCGACTGGGGCACCAGGCTCATTCAGCTGACGTACACAACGAAGATCGGGTTCGTCTACGACCTCTCAACGTTCGCACTCCAGCGCACATTCGACTATGCCGGTCAGGGGTGGGGCCTCACCCACGATCGGCGTCGCCTGATCATGAGTGACGGCACCTCGGCGCTCCGCTTTCTCGATCCGGAGACGCTGCGAGAAACCGGCCGCGTGACCGTCAAAGACGGCGACAAGCCGATCGAGAATTTGAATGAGCTCGAGTGGGTCAAGGGCGAAGTGTTCGCCAATGTGTGGCTCACTGATCGCATCGCGATCATCGCGCCCGAATCCGGCCGCGTGACGGCGTGGCTCGATCTCTCCGGCATTCGTGGTCCTGTGCGCTCCGGCACCGACGATGTCCTCAATGGGATTGCCTACGATGCGGCGCGGGATCGGCTGTTCGTGACGGGAAAACTCTGGCCGCGGCTGTTCGAGATCCGGATCAAGCGTTGATGAGCAGATCCCATGGCGTGCCTGGCAGGCGCGCGCGCCCGCGCGCGATGACCGTTCGCGCCCACGCCAAAATCAATCTCGACCTGCGCGTCCTTGGCACGAGGCCCGACGGATTTCACGAGTTGCGCACGGTGTTTCAGGCGCTGGCGCTGCACGATACAGTCGAATGCATTCCGCGCGAGGGACCGTTTGTCATCGAATGCGATGCGGCCGGCGTTCCGCTCGATCGATCGAATCTGGTGTGGCGCGCCGCCGACGCCCTGTGGCGCGCGCTACGGCGTGATGGCCCGGTCCGCGACGTGCTCGTGCGGATCCAGAAGCGCATCCCGCTGCAGGGCGGTCTTGGCGGTGGCAGCACGGACGCCGCGGCCACGCTCCTCGGCCTGACGCACGCCTGGCGTGTGCCGGTTCGTCCGAACCAGCTCGTGGACGTTGCGTCCACACTCGGCGCCGATGTGGTGTTCTTTCTGGCCGGCGGCACGGCACTCGGGCTCGGCCGTGGCGACGAGATCTATCCGCTCGCCGATCTGCCTCGGCACTGGATCGTCCTGCTCGTGCCCGGCTTCGGCGTCTCGACCCCCGATGCCTATGGCTGGTACGACGCCGAGCGGGGCCAGGACCGCGGGTCACGCGTCCGCGAGGCCCAGCACGTCCCGGGGCCATGGCCGTCGCGCGCCGCGCAAATGATCAATGACCTCGAAGCCCCGATTGCCCGCCATCACCCCGAGATCGATCACATGAAGACCGCCCTCAAACGTGCAGGCGCCCTCGCGGCCGCCATGTCGGGGAGCGGATCGACGGTATTCGGCCTGTTCCAGCAGCGATCCGAGGCGCAGGCGGCGGTGGAGAAGCTCTCGGGCGCGGCCTGGCGTGTACTGATGACGGAGTCGCTCGGCCGTGGTGAGTACACCAAACGCAGCGCGCCCAAAGCACTCAGCCTTGCCGGAAACGCCAAGTCTCGACTACACTAAGGGTTTGCGCCACCGTAGGCGAGCGGCTCCTACGCAATGGGGCGTGGCCAAGCGGTAAGGCGCGGGACTTTGGATCCCGTATTCGGAGGTTCGAATCCTCCCGCCCCAACCAGCTCAAAGGGCTCATAGCGTCAGACGATGAAGCGACCCCTCAGCGGTGAAGGTCTGTTGTCGACCGGGTTTGGCGACCTGAAGGTGTTTACCGGAAGCGCCCACCCGCAGTTGGCAAAGGAGATTGCCGACTGTCTCGGGATTCCGCTGGGCAAGTGCAGCCTGCGGCGGTTCCCGGACAGTGATGTCTCGTTCCAGATCGACGAGAACATCCGCGGTGCGGATGTCTTCATCGTGCAACCGACGTCGAACCCGGTAGACCAGCATCTGATGGAGTTGCTGGTGATGATCGATGCGTTCCGCCGCTCGTCGGCGGCGCGCATAACCGCGGTGATTCCGTACTACGGCTACGCGCGCCAGGACCGGAAAGACAAGCCGCGTGTGCCGATCTCGGCCAAGCTGGTCGCCAACCTGCTGAGTGCCGCCGGCACGAACCGAGTGCTGACGATGGATCTGCACAAGGCGCAGATTCAGGGGTTCTTTGATATTCCGGTCGATCACCTGTTCGCGGCGCCGGTGATCATCGAGTACTGCTCGCGGCTGAACGTGCCGAACCTCACGATTGTGTCACCCGATGCTGGCGGTGCGGAACGGGCGCGTGCCTACGCCAAGCGGCTCGGCGCCGAGCTCGCCATCGTGGACAAGCGGCGCAACGAAGAAGGTACGGCCGAAGTGATGAACGTGATCGGCGATGTCGACGGCCGCACCTGCATTCTGCAGGACGACATCATCGATACGGCGGGCACGATCCAGAAAGCCGCGCTGGGCCTCAAGCAGGCGGGCGCCGAGCGGGTGTTCGCGTGTGCCGTGCACGGAGTGCTGTCGGGGTCGGCGATTGCCCGCATCGAGGATTCGCCGATCGATCAGCTCATCGTGACCAACACGATCGCGCTGGACGCGTCGGCACAGCAATGCCGCAAGATCATGGTGCTGTCGGTGGCGCGGCTGCTCGGACAGGCCATACGGAATATTCACGAAGAAACATCGGTGTCTTCGTTGTTTGTGTAGGAATCAGGAATCAGGAATCAGTTATGGATGCGACGCTTGAAGCGGTAAAGAGAGAAGGGCGGGGCAAGAACGAAGCGAATCGGCTCCGCGCCAGCGGCAAGATTCCCGCGATCTTCTACGGTCCCGGCAAGGAGGGTAAGGCGCCGGAAGGCGTCGCCGTCGCCGTGGATCCGAAGGCGATGCTGCGCATCCTGCATTCCGACACAGGAGCGAACACGCTGATCAATCTCAAGCTGGATGGCCTCGAGGCGCGCGTCATGGTGCGCGAGTATCAGCTCGATCCGATCACCCATCACCTGCTGCACGCTGACTTCTACCAGCTGGCCATGGACAAGGCCATCGTCGTCACCGTGCCGGTGATCGTGAAGGGCGAGTCGAAGGGCGTGAAACAGCAGGGCGGCCTGCTCGACTTCGTCACGCGCGACATTGAAGTGGAGTGCCTGCCGACCGACATCCCGGAGAACATCACGGTTGACGTCAGCGAGTTGATGCTCCACGAATCCATCCGCGTGCGCGACCTGCCGACCGATCCGAAGTGGAAGGCGATCAGCGAAGGCGACACCATGCTCGTGCACATCGTGATGCCGAAGGTGGAAGAGGAGGCGGCGGCGGCGACGCCTGAAACGGCGGCGGCAGCAGCAGGCACTGCGGCGGAGCCCGAAGTCATCAAGAAGGGCAAGACGGACGAGAAAGAGGAAGCCGCCAAGGAAAAGAAGTAGAAGCGGGTCTGTAGACCCGCCCGGTCATGAAGCTGATCGTCGGTCTTGGCAACCCGGGGCGCGAGTATCGGGACACGCGCCACAACGTCGGGTTCATGGTCGTCGACGAGATTGCGCGGCGCCACGGCATCGACTGGGCCTCGGGCCCGTCGCAAATCCCCGAGACGTTGATCGGCAAACGGTTCGCCGACGAGCCGGTGATGGTGGCCAAGCCGCTGACGTACATGAACAACAGCGGCGACGCGGTCGGCGGCCTGGTGCGCTACTTCAACGTCACTCCCGACGATCTGTTCGTGGTGGTCGATGAAGCCGCACTGCCGTTCGGAAAGTTACGTGCACGCGCCCGCGGATCGGCGGGCGGGCACAACGGTCTCAAGTCGATTATCGAGCGGCTGGGGACCACGGAATTCTCCCGGCTTCGGCTGGGAGTCGGGCGCGGAGACGGCCGGCGCGATCTGGTCGATCACGTGCTCGCACGGTTCGAGCGAAGCGAACAGGCCGAGCTCGACACGCTCATTGCGCGGGCGGCGGATGCCGCCGAGATGTTTGCCGCGGAAGGCATCTCGAAAGTGATGAACGTCTACAACCCGGGTGCTGCGGCATCCGCGGACGCTGATGCGTCCGATGTTGATTGACTCCTTGCCCTGAGCGAGCGCGCGCAGCGCCGAGTCGAAGGGCCGTAGTCCAGAAGGAGACGGTATGAGCAGGAAGTACGAACTCGTGTACGTCGTGTCACCAGACGCGACCGACGAACAGGTGACCGACGTGCACACGCAGGTCGAGTCGATCGTGCAACGCATGCACGGTCAACTGGAAAAGACCGACAACTGGGGCCGCCGCAAGCTCGCCTACGAAATCGGCCGCCACAAGGAAGGCACCTACGTCCTTGAAGTGATCAACGGCGACGGCGAGTTGATGAAAGAGATCGACCGTCGTCTCAAGGTCAGCGATCTGATTATTCGCCATCTCGTCGTTCGCGTGGACGAGGAGCAGGCGGTCGTCGAGCGAACGCGCAATCTGCGCAATGAGACCTCGCGCCGTCGTCGCGTGGCGCGCGGCTTGCCGGCGGATCGTCAGCCCGGCGAAGGTCAGCGCGGTGAACCGGATGACGATCGTGACGATCGCTTCGATATCGGCGGGGAGGAGCTGCGATGAACGGCAGGAAAGGATTCGGAGGCCGCGGCAAGTCCAGCAGCGCCACGGCCCAGCAGGGGAAGGACGGGCAGCGCCGGCCGATGTTCCGGCGTCGCAAGGTCTGCAAGTTCTGCTCGGACAAGATCGACGACATCAATTACAAGGACGTGAGGCTCCTGATGCCGTTCGTGCCCGAGCGCGCCAAAGTGCTGCCGCGACGGATCTCGGGGACCTGCGCGCTGCACCAGCGGAAGCTGCGGACGGCGATCATGCGGGCGCGCCAGCTGGCGTTGATCCCGTACACGACGGAGTAAGCCATGGAAGTCATTCTCAGAACGCACGTCGACAACGTCGGCAAGCGCGGCGAGATCGTCAAGGTCGCCGACGGCTACGCGCGCAATTACCTGCTCCCGCGCAAGCTGGCGCTGCTGGCCACCGAGGGAAACAAGCGGCACGTCGAGCGCGAACGGAAGATCGTCGAGGCACATGAGGCTGCTGAGAAGTCACAGGCCGAAGGGATTGCCGCGCGTCTGGGCAGCATCGATATCGCGATCGAACGGCGCGTCGGTGACACCGAGCAGCTCTATGGCTCGGTGACCGCAGTGGACATCGCCGATTATCTCAAAGCGCAGGGCTTCGAGATCGATCGGCGCAAGCTGATTCTGCCCGAGCCGATCAAGGCGATCGGCGAGCACACGGTGCCACTCAAGCTGCATCGAGAGGTCACCGTGCCGCTGAAAGTGCGCGTCGTCAAAGAAGGCGGCAGAGCGACGGCCACCGCGTAATACCGCACCGTTGGGGGCGGCGCATTCGTCGCCCCTACCCCTCAAATCTTTTCCTGTGCGACTCGGCGTGGACTTCGACGCGAGCGGCGAGTTCTTCTTCGCGCATGCCGAGGGGTGATAAACCCATACGCGCGTGAGGTGTTGCCGGTGGAAAACCGTCGATCGCTGGAGCCGGTGTCAACCCGCCAGGCCTGTTGGATTGGCCCGATTGAGTCTCGCGGTAGGATTGCCCTGTGAACTCGTCCATACGCACAGGCCTGCTCCCATCCGCATGAAGAACGTGCTTCGCCGAAGTACGGAGCGGGTCATGCGGGCGTTGCTGCAGTCATTCGAAGAGCGCGCGGATGCGCAGCATCAGCGACTGATGGGCAAGATCGAGCGGCTCGAAAAGCGCGTGGATGCCGCGATGGCCAAGAGTCAGGCCGAAGCGCGGCTGCTGGCCACGCGTTTCGAGGACCGGGCACTACGGACCAAGGACCAAGGACCGAGACGACTCGGTGCACGCGTCGCGCAACACGCGCATGAGCTGGAGCCGCCCTCACAACCGCAGACCGCCGAGGCGATTCCCACTGACAGCATCGCCGAATTGCCGGCGTGCAGCGTGTGCGGGCACCGGACGTTCACGCCCGTGTGCGAATTCAATCGGTTTCTGCTCAGCGAGACCGCCCCTGACGCGCGGGCCATCCGCGCTGACTACGCCCTCTGCCACCGTTGCGGCGTCGTCTTCGCCCGGCGTCGCCCGGTGGGTGAACGGTTTCGTTTTCTGGTCGAACACTTCGAGGAGACCATCGGCCGCGTGCCCGTCGATGAACAGCGCGGGACGAAGGTGTTGGGCTCACGCCGGCTCAGTGATGAGGAGCGTGAGCGGCTGCGTACGCGCGCGGCGCAGCCGATGTTTGCCAGCGAGGTTCCGCGTCAGAAGAACCGGCAGTATCTGCCGCAGTTGCTGCGCGATCGCCTCGCCGTTGCCGCACATATTGAGATTCTCGGCTCGCTGCTGACACTCGAACGCCCGCGTGTGCTCGAAATCCGTCCGCGATTTGGTGCGATAGGCGGAGCGCTCCGGCGGCTCTACGGTGGGGAGACGTTCGCGCTGCCGTTGTTCGAGGCACAGCAGCTCCTTGTGCGTGAGGTGTACGGCAGCTGTGCCGAACATCTGCTTGATTACGACGCGTTCTCGATTCCCTATTCCGGTGACTTCGATCTCGTCGTCGCGAATCATCTGCTCACGCATGCCGTCCATCCGCAGCAGACGCTCGCGACCATTCGGCAGCGCCTCGCACCCGGCGGTCATCTCTATCTGTATAACGAGCCCGACGAGAGTGACTTCCTCGAAAGTGGCAAGTCGATGTTCAACACGCTGAACGCATTTCATCTGCAGACGTTCGACGCGGCATCTCTGGTCCGCGCGCTGCAGTGCGCTGGTTTCGAGCCGGTCTACGTCGGTCATCATCAGGACAACTGCATAGCGCTGGCGCGGGTCACGAATGATGAGGCCTCATGGGATCCGATCTCGAGGAAAGCGCTCGCACGGCGCGTCGCCAAGTACTCTCAGGCGCGCGACCTGGCCATCCTCTCACTGCCCGAGCAGCTGCGCGGACTGTTTGCGTCGGAATGGGATGCGGTGGTTCAGCGCGCCTTCGCCGCGAAGGCGATCGATTTCGATGGAGACGGGAATCTCAGATTGCTAAAGCGATAGCTCAACCCCGCTCTTCGGTTTGACGCGTCACGCAGGTCCTGGAGAGTGCGCTCAACCTTGGCCCATCGCTTCCGCACCTTCTTGTCCTGCACCGCTGGTCCAGGACCATCGCCGTAGAAGGTCACTACGTTGCGCGTCAACGCCGCAGGCGTGCCCTGGAACTTCTGATCCGAGAGCCGCTCGAGGAGCTCACCGTAGGTGTCGTCAGCCAGGGAGTAATCGCCAAAGCGACTCGCTCGGCCGGTATCGAAGTTGGCATTGGGGATCTCGAACTTCCGATCCTTCAGATCATTGACCTCAGTACGGAACTTCGCCGTCGCGTCACGAAAGCTCTTGGCGAAAAGCTCGGCGGCTTCCGGTGTCGGCGCCTTGAATGCCAGCGGCTTGAGTGGCCCGACTTTGGGCAGAATCCGATAGAGCACGCCCAGGAACCGCGCGAACAGTCCGGGGCGCTGATACTCGCGGCCGTAGTCCTGCTCGAACGCGGTTCGTGGATACGCAAACACAAACGCGCCACGATCGATCGCCGGCGTCAGCTTGGCGATCTCGTCATGCTTGTCGCGCCACGCAGCTTCCGTGAGCGTAGGAATGATCTGGCTCACCGCGTAGCGGTACGTCGAGATCGAGCGATCCAGGTCGCCAAACAGGTCGCGCATCTCCAGGCCGTACGTCTCGCGAACCGCCCGCTCGAGCAGCGGCGTGGCGACGCGGAAGCCGATGAACCGCTTGTAGGTATCCGGCAGAAACGCACCACCGACCGCGTGCACGATGTCGAACGAGAACTCGACGACGACATGCTGGCGAGGCGCCTGCGCGTAGGTCACCACGTCGCCGTATTTCTGCTGGAGCTTGGGATACACAATCGGCACGGTGACGTTGATCGCTTCGGGGTGACCGCTCGTGTCATTGGCGTAGTGGGCGAGCGCGCCGAGGGCAAATGCGAACTCGTCGATGTCGCGCGCATCGCGCAGCAGCGCTTCGACGAAGTCGCCCGAGCGGACGTAGTGCACCAGGTTGCTGAAGAATTTGTTGCCGAACGGGTAGTAGCCGAGATCCTGAATCACCGAACCGCCATACGCAAACGCGCGCGCGCGAAGCAGATCCTCAGGCGTGGCACGGGGAAAACGTTGCTTGAGTAATGGCGCGAGCAGTGTGTCCCAGGTGACGTCGATGGTGGCTTCGTGAGAAAGGACCGAGTACGCCGAGAGCGGACTGGCCGTGACCATGACGAGGACCACTGCCAGTCCGATGATGACGCCTGTGATGGAGAGCCGCATGAGCGTGCAGCGTCTCAGAGACCCGTTAGCAGCTGCCGATGTTCTTGATCGACGTCACTTTGAACTCGGGCATCGCGTTCTTGGTTTCCGTGCGCGTCCTGGTCTTGCTGTCGGGGGCATCCTCGCGCTCAGTCTGCGTGGTCGTCTTGGTGCTCGTATCGCCGCCAGGGACCAGCATGCCAGTCACCTCGACCTTGTGGCCGACGTGCTCCTGAACCGTCACGGTCTCACCACCAGGGACCAACACATAGCTCGTGCTCTGCGTGGTCGTGCTCGAGGTTGGCGTCTCGGTCGTGGTGGTCTTCGTCACGGGCACGACTTTATCGAGCACATAGGTCTTCGCCTGCGTACCGGCCTGCACACATCCGGTATATGTGACGACCTGCGGATCGCCGCCTGAGCTCTTGACCTCCGTCTTCGTCCTCGTCTCCTGGGCGTTGACGACCAGAGCCGTACACCCCAGAGCGAATGCGAACGACGTGATGAATCGCTTCATGTGTTCTTCCTCCTCAAAAGGTCTGCTGTGGCTAGTTATTGCAACCACAGCGCCAGAACACACTCAGCCGTGAGTAAGCGCGAGCGTAGAGAGTAAAGCCGAGGGTTTAGCCTCCGCGCCTCAGGGAAGTACCGGAGGCGTGTACGTGAGTGTGTAGTTCAACACCCATACGAGGAACAACACGAGAGGCACGTGCACGACGAACTGCAGCATCGAGTAGCCGACGATGTCGCGCGCTTTGAGACCGAGGATGCCCACAAGTGGCAGCATCCAGAACGGGTGAATCAGATTCGCGAGCGCCTCGGTGGCGTTGTAGGTCTGCACCACCCATCCGAGATGCACCTGCAATGTCTTGGCGGCATCGAGCATGTACGGCGCTTCAATCAACCATTTGCCGCCGGCCGAGGGGATGAACAGGCCGAGGAAGGCCGAGTAGATCCCGATCATGACCGGATAGGTGTGCTGACTCGAGATCGTGACGAAGAAGTGCGCCATCTGCGTCGCGATGCCCGACTCGGTCATCATCCGCACGATGCCGGCGTAGAGCGGATATTGAATCAGCACACCGCCGACCGGTGCGACCGCAGCGGCAATGGCCTGCACGAACGATCGCGGTCGCCAGTGCAGCAGCAGTCCGACGATCAGAAACAGGAACACGTAGTGATTCAGCTCGAGGATCACCGACGGGCCCACCGTCGCCACTTCTCGAATCAGATACAGGAAACCGAGCGTGCAGATGACGATCGTGAGGACCGGGCTGTATTCGAGCCACTCGCCGGGCGTCTCCGCCTTGCCGACGTTCTGCGTCGCCGGCTGATACGTGACGCCCATCTGCGTCATGTCCCGTGCGTCAGCATCAGATGGCGCCGAGTAGTAACAGATCACCATCGACACGAGGATCAGAGCAGCGGCGATCGCCATGCTTTGCCAGAGTCCGAGGGTCTGACCGAGCGGGATGACGCCGCTGATCTTTTCAATCGCGTCTGGCAGCGATGCCGGTGCCGCCATGATCAGCGCCGCCGAGGACGACAGGCCAAGCGCCCAGACGCTGCCGACGCCGAGATACGCCGCAGCGCCAATCGCGCGGTAATCTGATCCCTTGACACGCCGCGCGACCTCACGCGCGAGCAGGCCGCTGAAAATCAGGCTGAAGCTCCACGAGATGAGCGACGCCAGCATCGAGAAGAGGCCGACGAAGGCCGCGGCGTTGCGGCCGTTGGTGGGGATCTCGGCGATCTTCTTGACCACCGCGTAGACTGGCGGCGCCGTCGCGACGGCGTAACCGGTGACGATGATCATCGACATCTGCATGGTGAAGGCGACCAGATCCCAGAAGCCGCCGCCGAACCACTGTGCGGTTTGCGTCACAGAACTGCCCATCGCAACGCTGGCCGCGAACACGATCGCGACTGCCGTCAGCGCCAGCGCGAAGGCGTCGGGGAACCAGCGCTCGAACCAGTCCGACAGTCGCAGTCCGAGTGAAGCAAGCGTCGAGCGAGCGGCCATTTCCTGTGTCTGCGGCATCTTGCGTCTGCCTTTGCTTCCAAGGGATACTTACAGGCTGTTCTGGTCTAAGAGAAAGGCCGCCTAAAGACGGCCTCTACAACACTTAGGGCCGTAATAGCGGCCCGGCAACAGTGAGCGCGCGACCGCATTATGGCAAACCTCGGATACGTGGGCCTCGGTGTCATGGGCGGACGGATGGCCGATCGCCTGATGGCCAAGGGGCACACCGTCACCGGCACCAACCGCACCAAGTCCAAAGCGCAGTGGCTACTCGATAAAGGCATGAAGTGGGCGGACACGCCCCGCGGCGTCGCCGAGTCCTCCGACGTCGTCTTCAGCATGGTCACTGATTCAGCAGCGCTGGAGTCGATCGCCTACGGATCGGACGGCATGGTCGCCGGCCTCGGCCCCGGCAAGACACTGATCGACATGAGCACGGTGAGCCCGGCCGCGAGCCGCGCGCTTGCCGAGAAGGTCCGCGCCAGGGGTGCCGACATGGTGGACTCGCCGGTGTCGGGCAGCGTCATCACGCTCGAGCAGGGCAAGCTCACGATGATGGTCGGCGGCACGCTCGACACTTTCGAGAAGGTCAAGCCGCTGCTGCTCGACATCGGGATGAAGGCGACGCACGTCGGCGACAACGGTCTCGCGGTGTCGATGAAGATCGCCACGAACCTGAGTCTCGTCGTGCAGATGCTGGCGTTCTCGGAAGCCGTGCTGCTGGCCGAGAAGTCCGGCATCCCGCGCAAGACGGCCGTCGAGGTGCTGACCAACAGCGTCATCGCCTCACCGATGGTGCAGTACCGCGGTCCGATGGTGCTGAACATGCCGGACGAGGCGTGGTTCGACATGAAGATGATGCAGAAGGACACCTCGCTGGCGCTCGAGATGGGGCGTCGGCTCGCGGTGCCGCTGCCGACGACATCTGTCGCCAACGAATTCCTCACGGCCGCGCGCGGCATGGGGCTCGCCGAGAAGGATTTCGCGGCAATTTTCCAGGTGCTGGCCAAGATGTCAGGAGTACCCGCATGAGCACGATCGGGACGGCGGGTCCAAAAGGACCCGCCCTACAGGAACAGGGAGCCGGCCTCGAGATCAGCAAGGACAAACTGCTCACGCTCTATCGTCAGATGGTGGCGATCCGCCTGTTCGAAGAGCGCGTCAACGATCTCTATACGCGCGCGCTGATGCCGGGCCTCGCCCATCTCTACATTGGTGAAGAGGCGATTGCCGTCGGCGTGTGCGAAGCGCTGAACAACGACGACTACATCACCAGCACGCACCG
>Ga0126304_10000371_pt1 | contig 17335 bp, 25 predicted proteins | sample Plot25_FD_92538 | JGI IMG/M metagenome (GOLD analysis project Ga0126304, IMG submission 92538) | Serpentine soil microbial communities from UC McLaughlin Reserve, CA, USA - Plot25 | ecosystem: Environmental > Terrestrial > Soil > Grasslands | place: USA: UC McLaughlin Reserve, Lake County... | reverse complement strand
TGCCCTCGCGCAGCAAGCGTGCCTGCGACGCTCGGCGACGCCTGGGTGGTGCCCGGGCAAGGTGAGTGTTGGGGTAGAGATACGCGGTCCCCGCCTGGGCTCACACTGAGAGACGTCTCGGTTCGCGCTTATGCACCCGAGGAGTGCGTGGAAGGAGTGTTCTGCGAACTTCGGGTGTAGGGGGTTCTCGGAAGTTCGCACGATCCCTCCCTCGGAAGTCCGACCCAGTTATGGTCAGGCAGCCACGGTCAGGCGCATCACCCAACGCCACTTGGCGATCCGTCGGTCCCTGGTGAAGCCGAACTCCTCGAACAGGGTCTCGGGGCCGGTGTGCAGGTAGGACCCGCGCTGCGGCGGCCGCCCTTCGACCTGTTCCGGGTAGGCCTCGACGATGCCCCCGCCGGCCTCCTTGATCGCCGCCAGAGCGGCGGTGACGGCGGCACGCGCGACCCCTTGGCCTCGGTGCGACTTGTCGGTGAAGATGCAGCCAATCCGCCAGTCCGGCTGGCTGCCGAGGCCCTTGGCGTAGGCCTTGGGGTTCTTGATGTTGGGCAACTCCGTCGCGGTTCCGTACTGGCACCAGCCCACGCAGTCGTCATCCGCGTAGACGAGCATCTGGTGGACGGTTCCCTGCTCGACGTGGGCCCGCTTGGCGTCGCGGTTGGCGGAGGCGTTCTCCCGGTCGAGCCCCTCAGGGTGGAAGCCCATGCACCAACACCCGCCCCAGACGCCGTTGTTCGCCTCGACGAGCGTGGCGAAGTCGTCCCAGGTGTCCGGGCCGAGAGCACGGGTCGTGTACCTCGGGTCGTCGGTCATGCGAACCCACGATGCCTCGGAAGTCGCTATGGAAGGATCCACAGCGCCGTGGGTGTGGTTGTGCCCTCCGTGGTGATTATGCTGCTGATGTTCTTCGCCGTGATGGTATGCCATGGGGGCGATTCTACCGCCAATCCGGCGTTATTCACCCAAAGCTTGGTTCCCCGGCTTTAGTGCTTTTGAGGTGCCGAGCACTCGGCCCGTGCGGTCCTTGGCTTTAACACCGATGTATGGCTTGTCCGTGTGTGCAGTTATCGCGGTCTCGAAGCCCTTTTTGGGGACGGAGGCTGTGGGCTCCAACCTGTCGGGGCCGGGTCCTGCGAGAACCTGCCAGGTGGCGACCTCCGTGGCGCCGTTCCAACTAACGTAGAGCGTCACCTCGTCCTCGGGACCCTGCTCTATCACAAGAGCAGGTTCGTCCTGCGGTTGCCCCTTCCACGGAAAGCGGAAGGCCCGGTATGACTCTAGCTCGGAGGGGAAGCTAGCGTCGAAGAGCAGCTCGCCGTCTTTGCTGAACTCACAGAAGTACGGCTCGCTTCCCCAACCCATGAATACATTGCTGTTGGGTAAGATCTGCAGGTTACCCTGGGTGTCCGAGAATATCTTGTCGGGATGAGTGTATTCGCCAACGAGCCTCGCGCTCATCGCATCCTCGTCGATCTCGACTACGATGCCGCGGGACGGCTCGTTCTTTTTCACCCTACCGTTGTCGAAGATCGTTATGATGCCGTTATCGTGGTAGCGGGCGTCGTGCTGGTAGTCGGTCCGAGTTCCCAAACCCATGTCGAAGGTGCTCATCTTTCCGCCAAGCCGCCAGGCGACCTCGCCCGTCTTGCGGTCGACCTTGTAGACGGTGGAAGTCCTACGGGCTGAGATGAGCAGGTGCTCGGCATCATATACGTCTATGGAGTTGATGTGGAAGTAGTCGAAAGAGGTCTTTAGATCAGGTGGTGGTTCGTAATAAGACTCCTCTAAGGCAACATGTTCTAAGCTGTGCCACTCGAAGAGCACTTCACCGGTCTCGATGTCCACCTCCTGGACTATCCCGTCGAGCACAGCGCTGTTCGTAGGGCCCCCTATGTAGGACAGGTCCCAGGGCACCTCACTATAGATGGTGATCAGCGCCGTGTCCTCGGGCGTGATGAGGAACTCGTGGTGGTCACCCTCGTAGCCGTTGCCGGCCCCGAACCGGGCTATCTCACGATAGGAATGGTCGAGGATCACGTACTCGCCTTGACCGAACCCCGTGTGGTGTCCCTCCCACCAGGTGAGCACCTTCTCACCTTTGTAGGATTGCACCTCGAGGTTGAAAGCGTCCATGGTCTCCTTGCGCAGGGGGTGGAACCACACGGGCTGGCCACTGTCGTCGACGATCAGAGGGGCATCCTGGCTGGGGCCCGTCGCTCCGGGCTCCTTCTTCGGGGCGACGAAGATGTAGCCTGGGGCCGTAGCACGCGCCTGTGTTCTCACACGGACGGCGGGCGGGCTAAACTCTGGACGAGAACGGAAGGCCCACGGTTGCTTCCCCCGCGTGCTCGAGGCTATCGCCCGGGCGCCCCCGGTCCGTTCGCAGCCCAAGGTAGTGCCCAGCGCGATCCATGCAGCGCCGGCGCCTGCCACTTGCAAGAACTTTCGACGCGTCACCTCTGTACCCAAACCTAGTGCACCTTTCCTTGCCGTTACGGCCGCGCCGGGATCCTCGATAGCACGCGCAAGATGACCACGGTTACCTAGGAAAGTCAAGGCTACTAGAAAGGGGCTCATTCACTCAAGTGCCTAGTAGAAGTAACATTCTGCGAAGTCCGGATGCAGGATTCTGCTTAGCCACGGCCTAACACCCCTGAACATATCGGAATGATATGTGCTGCTTCTGGGTATTATCCCGTACACAAAAGTCGGGGAAAGGGGCTTTCTAAGAGCGACGAAAGGGGTGTTTTAGGCGCTATGCCATCATTCGTCTTGTTGGCGGTGCTGGGGTCAGCCATAGCCGTGTCAGTGGTATTGGTGATGTACGTGCTGGTGCGGCGCTGGCTGTGAGGAGAGGTCTCTAACCCCTGGCGGCTCGCAACTCCTTTATCTGTCGGTCCACCTCATCTAGGGCCTCGCCGATCGTGCTCTCAAGCCGCACCCTCCGATGATAGGCGAGGTTTCTTGAGAGTCCCCTCGCCTCTTCTAGGAGCACCCGCATGTTCTGCAGCTCCGACACTTGCGACTCTGCCATCTGCCTAACATCGGAGCCCTGTTCTGGTCTGTCGGTCATGGAAGCATTCTACTTCCTGTACAGTCCGGTCCCATCATTCGTGTAGGAGTTCTCGCTCGAAAAGTCAGTACTTTTACGGCGTGTGTTCGGGACCAAACCTCTCGGAAGAGGGAATTACTAGCACCTTGTCGACACGCCGCCCGTCCATATCCAAGACCTCGAAAGTGTATCCCTCCCAATCGAATCGGTCGCCAGCGGCCGGAATGCGCCCCAGGTTGTCCATCACCATACCGCCTACTGTATGATAGTTTGCCTTCTCCTCGCGAGGCAGCGCCTCGAGCCTCACATGATCCTTCAGCTCGTTCGCCCCTAGCAGGCCGTCCACCATTAACGAGCCGTCTGCACGGCGTACTATGGGTGTCTCTGCAGACTCGCCCTCGTCGGGCACCTCGCCGATCAGCGCCTCCAGCACGTCAGTCAGGGTGACGAGGCCCTCGATGTGACCGCGCTCATCGATTACCAGCGATACTGGTAGGCTGAAGCGCTTGAACGCTTCCAAGGCTTTGGTTGCCGACGCACCTTCCGGTACTAAGGGTGCATGCTGCAGGGAACCCAACAGGTCGGCGTTTTTGCCCGGCGCTTGTCGGGCCCAGGCTTCCTTGATGGAGGCGATCCCCAGGAGGTCGTCGAAATCACCACGCGCCACTGGGAAGAATGAGTGTCCGGCCTCTCGTGCCTGCCTGAGGATCTCCTCTGGTGGGTCGTCGGCGTCCAGCCATACGACGTTGGGCCGCGGGGTCATCAGCTCCCGTATGGGACGATCGTCGAGCTTTAGGGCGCGCTGGACAAGGTCCCTCTCTTCCTCCTCAAAGACGCCCGCCTGCGCACCCTCCTCCATCAAGATCTCGACCTCTTGCTCACTCACCGGGGGCGCACCCGTCCGGCGCACCCCAAGCAACCTGAGGACTCCTTCGGTGGAGACGCTCAAGAACCAGACGGCAGGAGCAGTGATCGCCGATATGAGGCGCATCGGCCCAGCCACACGCGAGGCGACGGCCTCCGCGCCATTGAGGGCCAGACGCTTGGGCACCAGCTCACCGATGATGAGCGATAGGTAAGTGATCGCTACCACCACTGTGCCGAAGGCGACCGGTTCGGCATAGGGCTCCAAAGAGGGGATGGTACGCAGGGCATCGGCCAGCGGTCCGGCGAGCGTCGCTCCCCCGAACGCACCGGCCAGCACCCCAACCAGGGAGATACCGATCTGCACCGTGGAGAGGAAGCGATTTGGCGAGTCGGCGAGCTGCAGGGCGGCGCGGGCCCCCCTGTCACCAGCCTCGGCGCGCTGCTTGAGCCGCGCTTTACGGGAGGAGACAAGCGCAGTCTCTGACATGGCAAAGAGGCCGTTGATGAGGGTCAGGACTACTATTACCGTGATCTGCAGCGCCACGCCGCTCATAGGATTATCTTGTACCCGAGGAGGCATGGTTCCCAATCCATCTTTCGTACCCGAGGGCATAGAAGGCGCGGTCTGCGAAGTACGGAGGTTAGTCTTGCTCAGTAGGAGCCGCCTCGGCACGCTCTTTGAGGGCGCGGTTCATCTCCTCAAATCCCTGCTTCGTGTTGGACTCAAGGCTCCGGGCGAAAAGAGGTACGAGCAGACCCTTGAATGCTTCTCGCTGGACGAATCGAACATTGTTCTCTTCTAGCGGCTCGATTGTGAAGGAGTGCTCACCATCGAACACACCCGGCACCAGTAGGTGGCCAAGCCACCGCAGCTCGCGGTTAGGTTCAGCCCTTAAGATCTTGGGCTTGAAGGTCATGGCCCGCCCGCCGGGAGGCTCCAGGCGTGCTCGGAGGCTCTCCCCGGGAGCGAGACTGCCGCTGATGTGGCGGATGAAAGGGTTCCACTGAGGGTATGAGGCGAAGTCAGTGAGCAGTTCCCACACGCGCTCAGCGGGGGCGTAGATCTCGATCTCAGTATGTAGTAGCTTCATCTGATCTAGCTCCTACCGTTTCAAGGATCCCTTTGTATATTTATTCCCGCAGCTGCTATTGACAAGCCACCGTATATGATTTATTCACCCAAGTGTGTGGCCATAGTGTTCTCGGAAGTCCGTATGCAGGATGCCGCATGCCCCCGCTCGCTAGCCACCCTATGATCAGCCTGAGACCTCTCGGCTCCTAAGAGCGACCACTATATGTTGCACGTGCGCATGAAGATGCGCTTGGGTGCATACGCGTCATCACGTCAGGATACCGACTATACAGGGGCGGGGGTGGTCAGGAGTTAGGGTCCCCGGTCCATCATGGGAGCTACGGTCTGCCTGACATCGGTGTGTGTACAAGGCGATTTGAAGGCCTTCATTTCTGGTCAGGCCCGCAAGGTACTCGAGACCACGTTCTTCGCCTAGAGAGACGTTTAGGGAGGCTTTCAAGAGCCGTGGATCATGTGGCTGAGGCCAGGAGAACAAGCGGGGGACTCCTCAGGGGGCTTCTCAAGGAGGTGATGGGGTCATAAAAAATTTCACAATTTCTGAAGTAGGTGATCGCGGTGGATCTCAGAAGACGATAACCGTACTCACTCCCGAACGAGGACCACATCGAAGTTCGCCTTCCTCTGGCCACGCTCCGGGTAGTGTTGCGTAACCAGCTCCTCATAGCCGGGCGTCCTCACCAGCTAGTCCCGCTGCGCTCAGAAACCCCTCATCATCTATTTGAGCGAAGTTTGACACCTCTACCTTCCAGGAGGCATATTGTTGCTCTCGGGAAGGAAGAGTAGCGAGACTCTTAAGGCGCAGATGGGTGCAGATCTTCGTGAGTGGCTTGATACTGCTCTTTCTCGCCGAGCGTACCCTCGTAGCCACCTCCAACCCCAACTACGTCCCCAGCGTCATCCTGCTCGGAGCATTCCTGGTGCCCGTCACCTTCGTCACCTACCCCTACGAGCGATTTCCAAACTGGGAAGTGCCCGTGCCGGCCCTGGCGATCTGCTTCCTGTGGGGAGGGGTTCTAGGGACGGTCGTCGCGGGTACCCTCGAGTACGACGTAGCGAGAGCTCTCGGCTTCCTCCCTAAACTCGTCATTGGCCTGATAGAGGAGTCCGCCAAGCTGATCATTCCGCTGGTGTTCTACTTCCTTGGACGTTATCGCTCTGAGGCGGCCGGGATTGTACTGGGGGTAACCACCGCGGCGGGCTTCGCCGGGCTGGAGACGATGGGCTACGGTTTCGTCTCCTTACTGCAGTCGAAGGGCAATCTCGGGGTGCTGGACGAGGTGCTCTTGGTGCGCGGCCTCAGCTCGCCTGCCGGGCATATGTCGTGGACCGGCTTGGTGTGCGCCGTCCTGTGGAGGGAAAGGCTCAAGGTGGGGCACGCTACGTTGAATTGGCGGGTAGGTGGTGCTTTTTTAACGGCGGTGATTCTGCATGCCCTGTGGGACACCTTCGCGAGCCTCAGGAGCACTACCGTTGTCGAGTTCTTGGGCGAAGTGTTCCTGAGCCTGCTGGTGGCGGTGGTTAGCCTGGTGCTCCTGCTCCGACGAGTGCGTGAGGCCCGCCGAGCCAGCGCATGATGACCACGAGCCTATTCACCCGATCGTAGCAGTGTTCTACATATTGTGATGCTGTATAAAGATGCGATTAGATGAATGCGAAGCCGTTCCACCCCCAATAAAGCTCAGAACACCCACTGCTCTGCCTTTCCCCTTGTCAGGGAGCATGAAATGTAGGCTAAGGTCGATCGAGCCGACCAGCACTACGCCACGCACCTACCTCCTCACGCTCGGTCAGTCCGAGAAATCCCCATGTGGTCGCAACCAGCCTTGCACTTTCGAGCCGCGTGGCGTTTGACCAAAATTAGGTCGGATCCCTAAACAACTCTCTAAATCCCAGGTAAGGACGCAGAGGGCTTACTTCAAAGTCGAGCAAATCTGACTTGGACATCGGGATCGCAGCGACGAGCCGCTCAGCTTCCGTCACGTCATCACACTCCAAGACCAACACAACCCCCGGCTGGTGGTCCGCACGCAAATAGAACTCACGCACCTGGTCGGTTTCGTACTGCTCCCACACATGGCGGGCTTGTTCGCCTACGTACGGATAGATATGTTCCCACCTGACCCCGCTCCGAGGATGCCCAATGGCTAGTACCTTCACGGTAAACCTCGTTCTTAGTAGTGCCGCGCTGAAAAGAACCCTCTCGCCGCCTCTTATCTCATCGTGCCTTAGCAGCCTTGCGTGACAACTCAGACCCCACTTCGGGGCTCATCTTCGCGGCGCGAGGGTTCTCGCCGTTACCCTTCCAAGCTTCCCTAGCGTTAGGACTGCTGGATTCTTCTCTTCGACCATGTAGCGATTCTAGACTGACTGAGCAAACTTGCCAGACTACATGGAAACCCACCTGAAAATAGGGGAAATATATTGAGTGATTGCACGGCTGCGATACTTCATACCCGTTCACGACAACCTGTTGTCGGGGCCGGGCGGACCGCCGCCGGGTCGTCCTCTGCGCGTAGCTCTCCGGTAAGTCCAACGCAGCAGCAAGGCGAGAGCCAGCGCAGTGACCAGGAGGAGTGAAACTCGGCCGATCCAGTGTTCGACCAGGCTGATGCTTGCCCACAGAAAGTAGCCGAGCGAGACGGCCGCCGCGGCCCACACAATACCGCCAAGCAGACTGTAGAGGGCGAACTTCCCCCAGGGCATGCGGCTCGTGCCGGCGACGAACGAGCCCAAGATCCGCAGGCCCGCAACAAATCGGGCTAGGAAGACGGCACTGCCACCGTGGCGGGCGAAGAACGCTTCGGCTTGTCCCAAGCGCTCTGGTGTGATGAGGACGTATCTTCCCCACCGCAGCACGAATGGGCGACCTCCGAAGCGGCCCACCCAGTAGCCTATCTGGCTGCCGACCACAGCACCGGAGATGCCGAAGAACAGCGTGTCCCCAAAGTCCAATACTCCCCTATGGACTAGCACTCCGGCGGCGATCAGGACAGTCTCGCCTGGCAGCGGCACCCCGGCGCCCTCGAGCGCCACGCCGAAGAAGACCACCAGGTTGCCGTACCGCCCGATCAGGTGGAGCAGGTCGCCCAGAACCGTCACGCAGCTGCGATGGCGTTTATGGCCCGGCCCACGAGTACGGCGAGCATCAGCAGCGAGAGCAGCGCCTGTACCATCATTAGAACCTTCGCCCGCCGACTTAAGAAAGCAGTGTCGGTGGGGCTGAAGGCGGTGCTCGTGTTGAAGGCGAGAAAGAGGTAGTCTAAAAAGCCCGGGGACCAGTCATGGGCGGTCTTGTCGTCGAGGTTCATCTGGGGGAACAGGAAGTCTTCGCTGTGGTGTTCTCCCTGGCGGCGCTGAGCCGGACCGCCACCATCTATTTCCCAATACCAGACGGCGAAAGTTACCACGTTTATGACCCATAGCAGTGCTGCGTCTTGCAGCAACGCGGGAGCGGACGTCCCCGTCCCGCCTCTCAACGACGACGAAACCAGCAGGAACACGCTGACCACAAGGGCGACCGTAACCAGGCCGATCACCCCGAAGCCAATCCCCCGTGCGAGGCGGTAGCTTCCTCGGAGGTGTGCGGTCAACAAGGGAACGAGCAGAACGGCTACGAACGCCAGCAAGAAGACTCTCGGAATTAGAGTCAGACCGTCCGAGAGCACACCGTAGAGAGCGCCGACGGCCAGCAACGCGATGGCCGCGGGCCATCGGGGGAGGCCCCTTTGCCTACTCCAGGCGCCGTTTCGGTGATGCTGATGCTTTTCTACGGCCTGCCTCCTCGGGTCCTCAATTGCACGCCAGCGTTCGACACCGCTAGCGCCAGCTTAAACAATATTCCTACAAAGCGTCGAAATGTCGCACGTTGCCGCATAGCCCCGCTGGCCACCCTAGGTCGGCCTGAGATTTCTCGGCTCATCAAGGTAAACCACTATTATGTTGCACGTGCGCATAATTATGCGCTTGGGTGGATGCGTGGCATTCTCTCAGAACACTGACACCGATACTGGGGAGGGGGTAGTCAGGAGTTACGACCCCGGTCCACGACGAGAGCTACAGCCTGCCTGACATGGGTGTGTATATAGGCCGCTTAGAGGGCCGCAACATGGGGTTAGGGCCCCTCGGGTCGTCGAGGACGCACGCCGCGGCTTTAACGGCGTTCGAGGCGGCTCTGGAGGGCCAGGGTCGAAGTCAGCAGATCGGGAGCGGAGGAGGATGATCTTCCGTCACAAGATTCAGCAGAATACCGCCCGCATCGCCCGCACCGCCCGTAAGGTGGATATTTGCAGGACTTTCGTGTGGATGATAGCGGTTATAGTACCGCCCGCAGATGAACGGTTACCGACCGCCATCTTATGTACCGACCGCGTACCGACCGTGCAAGAACCCGGCGGTTTGCAGCTCTTTCCTTCTCTATCCGACTCTTGCGGTCGGTGCGGTCGGTATTCTGACCAGCTTTTCTGATGGCCTATGATCGCTCTCCGTGTATCCTTCTGCCGGGACAACATAGATGCATCTGCACAGCGACTACATTGACCCCTACAGGTGTGTCGGCGGGAGCTGCTCGCACCTGCGCACCCTGACACCGGGTCGGTCGCAATAACGACCCCGCCGGCGACTCCCCCACGTCGGTTGAAGCGGACTCTAGAGCCGACCGATCGCGCGGTAGATTACTCAGTACCCCAACGACGTAGAATGTTGAGTTGCCAACGACTTGGAGGAGGAACGAACATGGCTAACCATCCGAGAGTGGTCGGCGACGGCGACCTGGAGTGGAGCGAGCACTCGCACGGGGAGAAGTTCGGCTCCCGGCGTAAACAACTCGGCTCGTCCGCCGGCGGCGAGAAGCTGGGGTGTAGTCTCTACGAGGTGCCGCCTAGGCGCAGGGCTTGGCCCTACCACTACCACCTCGCCAACGAAGAAGCCATCTATGTGCTGGAGGGCTCGGGCACCCTACGTATCGGTGGGGAAGAGATCGGTGTTTCTAAAGGTGACTACGTGGCCTTGCCCGCGAGAGCGCAAGCGGCTCACCAGCTCGTCAACGACTCGGAGGCGGTGCTCAGGTACCTCTGCTTCTCCACGATGGTCGAACCGGATGTGATGGTTTACCCCGACTCTGGGAAGGTCGGCATCTTCGGCGGGGCTGCGCCCGGAGGACCCAAGGCGAAGAGGACCATCAGCAAGTTCCTCCGAGAGGAAGCCGAGGTCAGCTACTACGAGGGTGAAGAGTAGCGGTGCTCATGCAGGATTCCGGTGTCGGAGGGGTACGAACAGAATGAGGCGACTGCAACCCGCTTCCGCCTCCTAGCGGGCCTCACCCTATCCCTGGGTCGTCGACGGTTCGTTCGTAGGCTACGAGGGCATTCGAGGGGGCCTTGAGGAGCTATGGAGATCTGGGGGATCGCCATGGGAACCGGGGATTCTTCAGCGGCATGCTCAGGGGTGTGTCGAACGCTTGCGAGAGCTCGAAAATCTTAAGTATCCTCTATCGGCCCAAACTGATGTGCATCTCCTACATCTCGGAAGCCAGGGTCAGCACGGAACCGAGTATGATGGCCTCAGATGAGTGAGGCGGCGTTCACCCGGATCGAGTCGGAGCGCCTGAGGATCAGGCGTTTCAAAGACTCCGACCTTGCACCTTTCATGGCTTACCGCAACGATCCTGAGGTTGCCCGCTACCAAAGTTGGGACTCCTCAGACGAGCAAGAAGCGAGGACCTTCATTCGAGAGATGGAGTCGGCGCAGCTGGGCGTGCCTGGCGAGTGGTTTCAGTTCGCCATCGAATCGAAAGAGATGGGAGATCTCATCGGGGACTGTGCCTTAAGGGTCGACGAGCACGAACCCTACAGGGCAGAGATAGGATTTACGCTGGCACGGGAGCACCAGGGGAAAGGTTTCGCTTCGGAAGCTGTCTCGGTCCTGTTGGATTACGCGTTCGGCACCCTGGGGCTCCATCGGGTCGTCGCCATAGCGGACAGTAGGAACGCGCCTTCCGTGGCGTTGCTCGAGCGGGTGGGCATGCGTAGGGAGGGGCACTTCCTGGAGAACGTGTGGTTCAAGGGAGGATGGGCCGACGAGTATCTATATGCCGTCCTAAAGGATGAATGGCTCCGATAGCGGCCGATAACGCGCCCATAGCGTCGACCACCGTCGCCCGCCGCGAGCAGGAGATAGGGGCCCTCGTCGCCCGCGGTCATCAGCGCCCGGCCAATGGAGAGCTCGTCGGCGAGAACCCCGACGGCCGAAGACTTGCCGCGAGAGATGCTCAGGCGCCCGCCAGGGCCTCCGGATCTCGCGGGCAATCACCTTACGCGGATCGAGGAGGACGCGATGGACCAACCTGACGCCGTCAGGTCGCACAACAGGGAGGCATGGGACGCCGAGGTCGAGCGCGGAAACCGTTGGACGGTGCCGGTCGACCACCAAGCCATCGAGGCAGCGCGGCGAGGACGTTTGGAGGTGCTGTTGACGGATTGCAGGGCGGTGCCCGCGGCGTGGTTCGAGGAGATGCCTGCAGGCGGACAGCGGGCCGCCCCCGAGGAGGGGCGGGACCTCGCTGGTAGGGTCGAGCGCCTCTTCGGGGCGGTCAGACACCCGAAGACCGGAGAGCCCTACACGAGCGCGGAGGTGGCTCGCATGAGCGCGGGCGACCTCACGGGGGGTGAGGTCGAGAAGATCAGGATCGGCGTGATCTCCGACCCCACCGTGAAGCAGGTAGCGGCTCTGGCGGCGGCGTTCGGCGTGCCTACCTCGTACCTCCTGGACCGGAGCAGGGATACCTCGGTCCTCGAGGAGGAGGAGGTGCTTGAGGCCCTGGCCGACGAGACGGCGGGCGCCATACTCAGGCAGAGCGCGCGACTGCCCGAGAGGGAGAAGAGGATTGTCCTCGGGATCGTGCGGCAGATCGGAAGCCAGCTCGACGCCGAAGACGGACGGTAGCGCCTGCTCCGGCGCCGCACTAGTATGTCCCCTGTTCTTCGGCTACAAAGGTGTTTGAGGCGGCTTGAAAGGCACCTCGATGGTCAGGCGAAGAACGCGCGAGTGGATTGGACGAAGATCCGTGGGCGCATGACCCGACGAAGTACCGACCGCACCATCCGCACCCTGGGTAATACTGGCATTTGCAGAGACATAGCGCGGTCGCTATTGGCCGCGATCATCATCTGCTAGTCGGCTTTATCGCCCGCAGCCCCCAGATCACGACCGCGGATCTAACGTATGAATCGGCGCCTTAACGGGGCTTTCCTACACTTCAATGGTGGCGCGGTCGGTGCGGTCGGTGTTTTACGAACTTCTCCGCCGACTTCGGTGCTCACCGGAACTGACGACAGAGGAGGCGGGCATCGGTGTCATCCCGATGCCCGCCCCGTACTTTCCCGCAGAGACTTGGTAAAGGTCCACGGAGTGAAGATCCGGTTAATCTGTCACTCTGCGCCCTGATCCTCTGGTTCGCTTGGGTTGTCGAAGTCGAAGTTGAACTCGAAGGGGTTACCGCGCCTCCGTTCTTTGCGGTCGGAATCTGCCTGGTCCTCGTGCTCTACTTCGTCCTCGGCAGCGTCGCCTTCGGGATCTACCTGATCCTCACGATCTTCTTCGCTAGTGTCCTGAGCTTCTTCATCGCCCCGGACGAGCTTCCTGAGGACCTTGACCTTTCGCTTGCGGTGGCCCTCTTCGTGCTCGGTGTACTCGATGCCAGCAGACCTCAGGGCCGGTGCTATACGCTTCAGCCTGCGGCTCAGCACCTGCGGCCCTCCAGGCCAAGCCTTTGAGCGCTTGGTGCTGTCGTTTGCATAGTAGCCTAGCATCTGCAGCAACTCTGTGGCCGTACCGCTCCAGACGCTCTGTCCATCCCCTAGGAACTTCTCGATCGCGTCGGCGATGGGCTCGTTGGCGAGTAGCATCTCGCTGGCCTGCTGGCGGTTGGCCTCGTAGGCCTCCACAAAAGAGCCCGGCTCCCACCCGAAGGCGTCCTCCATGGCAGTAGCTCTCACCGCAAAGTCCGCCATACGGGGCTTGCGCTCCAGATGAACATGATCTGCGTTGCGTAAGGCGGCGCTGACCCCCGAGAGTAGCGCCCCGAATATCCTGGGCTTTGCGGCCTCGAAGTCCTCCCAGAAGGCTGCCTCCTCAACGCGCCGCTCCTCGGGGATGGAGGGCAAGGAAACCAGCAGCGAGCGCTCCTGGAGATCGCCGCGTGTTGCTATGTCGTCTATGCCGTTGAGGATGATAGGGCGCTTGGCGCTGAAGATGATCTCTTCGTCGTCGGTGTAGAGCTGGCGGGTGGCGAACCCACCGCCGGTTGCCAACCTACATAATGCGTCGGAGAGCTGGTCCCGAATGCCGCTGAGATTATCGAAGGCAAGGACCCAGGCGTTACCGGCGGCTATGGCCAGGTCGCGCTCGTTCCTCGGCAAAGCCCTTAAAGGCTCGACGGCAGGGTCGACGAGGGCACGTAGCACCCTGACTGTGGTGGATTTGGCTGATCCCTGCTCGCCCTGGAGGACCAGGACGGGATACGGCCCCCATGAGGTCAATGAGAAGGCTGCCCAGGCCGCCACCAGCATAAAGTCTCCGTCGCTGCCTATATTCAGGAAGGGCCTGAGGTCGTCGATGATGCCTTCACCAGCCGGGTAGGGCAACGGGGCAAAGCCGGCCTTGCGCACAAATCCGACAGGTGGACGGGGGACGACCTCGAATCCTTCTCGGGTGACCCTGACCGCGTCCCAGTTTTCGTTGCCGAGGTCTATGTAGACGTCGCCCTCGTGCTCGGCAACCCTGACGAAAACAGGCATCTCGGGCCCGCGGTAGACGGCGACGGCCCTGATGGTGTTGAGGGCGTCGTTGAGCAACTGGGAGTTGGGGGCTCTGCCGTGTTGCTGGAGAAAGCGTATCAGGATCCAGTCCCTGAAGCGGACGCTCCTGATGGCGTGGGTCTCGAGGTGGCCGTTGACCTCGACGGCGGCGTAGGCGGTTCCGTCGGGGGCGTGGAAGAGCCAGGCGCCCTCCCTGGCGTAACGGATGATGTCTTCGACCTGGCTCATCTCGCCCCCCTTCCTTCGCGGCGGTCGCGGGCGCACCAGCGCTCGATCAGCGCGGGGACTCCTGGTGCAAGCCTCTCCAGCTCCGCCGCGAGGAGATCTTCCATCATCGGGGCGTCGTCGTCGACGGGCTTGCGCAGAAACGAGCGCACCGCCAGCATCCGCCCGTCGTGCTCCTCGTCGTCGAACGCCATCGAGGCGGCCTCCACGATCCTTCCAGCTCGGTCGGCGCCGAAGCGCGGGCACAGGAAGCCGAAGCCATGGATGAGAAACCACTCTCGGCTGCCCAAAGGGCGGTTGAGAGCAAGTAGGGCGGCGACGGCGACGTCGAGGACGAGACCGGCCAGCACCTCGCCATCTATCTCGCATATCTCGCCTTGGTGCCACATATAGCGGTCACCGTCTACGGGGTGGATGCTCGGCGCGACTACGGTTTGATGTCCTGTGCTCCGCAACTCCACCAGCGTTGCCTCTCTGGACTCGACCATCAGCCGATCTGCCATGCGCTTGGTCAAGGAATACGCCTTCGATCTGGGTGCGGGCTCACAAACGTACCACCGATGCGAGCGCGGCCTCGCCGCCCGACCGCTCTCCAGAGTCTCAGGGAGGAGAAGATCCGCTACGGCAACGGCCACGGGGTTGTCGAGGTCGACGTCAACGATGCCGGCGAGGCCGCCGAGAACCATGCCGACGTTGCGCTCGTCGACGAAGTAACGGGGCAGTTAGGCCTCACTCAATAGCCGCTCCTGCCAACGCCCGAGTATCGGCCGCTTGCCGCGGAGCGGGGTCACGGTGAGGCTGCGGCCCTGGTAATCGAGGGCCGCCTTGAGGACGCTCTTGGTGTTGATTTCGTCTAGTTTACGGAAAGACGGCGTTGTTCCGTCCGTATGAAGGTTATAGTGTTCCATGGGAACAGCTCCTTTATAGTCTCGTTAGCGGATGACTGCTGGGGTTGTTCGGGGATCGCGGCGTGGCTGCGCCGCGATCCCCCATTCGTCGGGGTGGCGCCCGCGCCTCATACCTGCGAGCCGCGCTTCGGATGCCGTCAAGAGCTTCTCTCTTCAACCTCACTCCTCCACATCTCCGCCGTTCGAATCGTTGTGTAAGGGGCTGCGCATCTCTCCTCGCTCGGGAGAGTGACCGGAGAGCAAATCTTCGGGAGCCACCCCGAGCGCGTCGCAGAGACGTGCGATAGTCTTGAGGTAAGCGCCGCGCTGCTGACGCTCCAGCTGCCCCACGGTCGCCTGGGAGCTGCCCATCACCTCCGCGAGTTGACGTTGCGTCAGTCCAGCGGCGAGGCGGCACGCCCACAGACCCTTGAGCAGATAACTCCGGCCATCATTGGCGGACTTGGCGGCACCCTTGATGATCGCCACATGATGGTGCCGCTCTGCGTTTGCTTTGGGAATCTCGGCCCCTGCGTCGTTCTGCGGAATTACTTTTCGGGTCCGCGGGGTCATCGGTCCATCACCACGTCCATGTAGCGCTGACGGCGCGTCCACTCGATGTACGATGCTCTGGACACCCTCACGGACCGACCCACCTTGATGGCTTCGAGCTCTCCGTTTGCCACAAGCTCGTAACACTTTGTTCTCCCCAGACCCGTAAGGACCATCAGGTCCTGGATGCTGTACCATTCGGGCTCGACCTTGGGTTGCACGCCTACCTCCTCTCGCCATGCTCGCGTCCGTCGGTCGGCACAACCGGGTCGTGCTGGGCGTAGCCGTCGCTGGATGACCAGCTCAGGTGTCTGAGGGCCGAACCGCCGGATCGTCTGATGTGAATAACAAGTCCCACACTCTCTAATAACGCGCGCGACGAGATCCCTTGGAGCTCGTTCTCCTACTACCGCACTTCGGGGCGGTATAGTGTCGAGTAGGTTATGAACGAGAGGCGATGACAGCGTCGAGCACACAGGAGCAGAAGTTCGACGCTGCTGTGCGAGAGGAATTGGAGAGGTTGCATACCCGAATCGCCCCGCGGTTCAGGCGGCCGGAGGTGCGTGATCGGGCCAGGCGTTATCTGGCAGCCCTCCAGCCGCCAGTGGATCATCGGACGGGCCGCCAGATGGCCGAGCACATAGGCGAGGAGATAGACGACGGCGTACAGCGGCTGCTTAACAAGGCGCGCTGGGACGCCGATGCGGTCCGCGACGACCTCCGAGACTACGTGCTGGAGCACCTGGGCGACGCATCCGGCGTGCTGGTGCTGACCGAGATCGGCTTCCCCAAGAAGGGCCCGAAGTCGGCCGGCGTGGCACGGCAGCCCAACCCGACCACGGGGAGAGACGAGAACTGCCAGGTGGGGTTGTTCTTGGCCTACTGGACGCCTCGTGGGCGGGCCTTTTTAGACCGGGCTTTGTACCTGCCCGAGGAGTGGGCGGAGGATAAGGTGCGGCGTCGGGAGGCAGGCGTGCCGGAGGAGGTGGCTTTCGCCACCAAGGGCGAGCTGGCTCGGAGGATGCTCGGACGGGCCTTCGAGGCGAACGCGCCAGCCGCTTGGGTTACTGGCGGCGAGGCCTACGGCGCGGATAGGAGGCTCAGGGGTTGGTTAGAAGCACGCGGACGCCTCTACGTATTGAGGGAGGGGCACTCGTCGGAACTGTCGTGGCCCCAAGGTACCTCACTGCCAACAATCCCCGGGTGGTTCGGGTTCGCCGACGTTAACGAGGCAAAGGGTCTCGATGAGCAGGACCGTGGCCCGCAACCCCAGGGGAGAAGCATCGGGCTGACCAACTTTCTGATCGTGGGCCGGGCGGAGGGGACCGGCTGGCTCACCTATCACAGGGCCTACGGCCCCAGGTCGATGCTGCTACCCGGCATAGCGCGAGTAGTGAGCAAGCGTCGTGATATCGAAGAAGGCCTCGAGCGGGCGAAAGGCGAGGTGGGACTTGACCAATACGAGGTGCGTCGCTGGGACGGCTGGCACCGCCACATCACCTTGAGCCTGGTGGCGCACGCCGCCCTGCAGGTCACACGGGCACGCGTGAAGAGCGAAAGGGAAGCTCCGGCCCCCGTATAGTCCTCTGTTTGACACCAACCCCGACACCAACCAAGACGGTACGGGGCGGTACTTGACGGATCGGCGTTCAGTGTCAAGGTGGCGTACATGGCTTACTTTGGCCGAATATACGGATGCAGCGATAACCAGCGAAAGATGGGCCTCCGCCCTGATAAGGAAGAGGTCCCTGGTTCGAGTCCAGGCAGGCCCACCAAGGAAACCCCTGCAAAAGGGCATAATCTGTTCGAACATGAAGAGGGCCGGGAAGCGTTTCCCAGCCCT
>Ga0126304_10000370_pt1 | contig 17354 bp, 18 predicted proteins | sample Plot25_FD_92538 | JGI IMG/M metagenome (GOLD analysis project Ga0126304, IMG submission 92538) | Serpentine soil microbial communities from UC McLaughlin Reserve, CA, USA - Plot25 | ecosystem: Environmental > Terrestrial > Soil > Grasslands | place: USA: UC McLaughlin Reserve, Lake County... | reverse complement strand
TTGCCCGCCGTTTCTACCGCCTCATTCAAACCGCCACCGTCCCCGCGAACACGGCCGACGCGCTCGCCGACGCGGCTTGACAAACATAGGAGCGTCCAACGGGCTGCTGCGGCAGTACTTCCCGACTTGTATGGGGGCAGCGATGGCGTGTTCGGGTTAGCTGCCCGTAGCGTCTCGTAGGACATCGGGCGGGCTGACTCGAGTACTTTCTGCCGCCTTCGTGGCTGGCTCTCCTTGGGTGTGTCGCCGCCCGGTGCCCGTTCGCGGCTTGACTCAACAGAGGCGTGACGGCGAGGCGCTCCCGAAGAGGTATCTCGAAGTCGGATTGTCAGCCGCGGATCCCCCACCCGACTCGACAGAAAGGACACGTCTCCGATGATGCTGATCGGTATCGACCCGCACAAGAGCACCCACACCGCCACCGCGGTCGCCCCCGACACCAACCACGAAGCTGCCTCGATCCGGATCGAGGCCACGCTAGCCGAGTACCGACGCATGCTGACCTGGGCCCGACAGTGGCCGCAGCGGCGCTGGGCTGTGGAGAACGCCGAAGGCCTCGGCCGCCATCTCACCTCTTGGTTGCTCGCCCGCGGCGAAGACGTCGTCGACGTGCCCACGACTGCGACCGCGCGGGTGCGGCAACTTTCCCGCGGTGGCGGCCGCAAGAACGACCGCATCGACGCCGGCGCTGCAGCCTGCGTCGCCGCACTACAAGGCGACGCCCGGCCACTGGAAGCCGAAGGCCACGCCGACGCCATCGCCGTACTCGATGAGCGACGGGTCAATCTGACCCAGTCCAGAGTCCGCGCCGTCAACCAGCTCCACGCTCTCCTGCGCGCCCTCATCGCCGGCGGCGCGCCTCGGGATCTGTCCGCTACCACCGCAGCCGCCCTGCTGCGCACCGTCCGCCCTAACGGAGCGGTGGAGCAGGCCCGTAAGGCAGTCGCCAAGGACCTGGTGACAGAGATTCGCTCTCTCGACACCCAGCTCAAGGCCAACGCTCGCGCCATCGCCCAACTCCTCGACGCGACCGGCAGCACCCTGACCCAGACCGTCGGCGTCGGGCCGATCATGGCGGGGCGGTTGATCAGCCGGACCGGCCGCGCCAGCCGCTTCCCCACCTCATCAGCGTTCGCCAACTACGCCGGCGCGGCGCCGGTGGAGATCGCCAGCGCGGACAAGTCCCGGCACCGGCTCTCCCGTCACGGGGACCGGCAACTCAACTCCGCCCTCCACACCATCGCCATCACCCAGATCCGCATGTCGGGCAGCCGCGGCCACCGCTACTACAACAGCAAGATCGAGGAAGGGAAGACACCACGCGAAGCCGCGCGATGCCTGAAGAGACGCCTCGCCGACCACCTCTGGCGAACCATGATCAACGATGAACGGCGAACGGAGGGCCCGGGAGGACACCTGGGGGCGACTCTGCAATCCAGCGCGGCTGGCCCAACCCCAACGACCAACTCTTCGGACAAGTCACTTCCCGGACCCACCACCCACGACTCTACGACAGCGGAATCAGCCGCTTGACAAACACAGAGGCACCCAAGAGCCACCACAGGCTGCTGCTGGGTCAGAGATAGGACGCTTGGACCGTCCCGATGGTGTCTGTTGTCAGCGCGCCGTGCTTCCGGAGATCAGCGGGAAGCCGCTCAGGAGTTGTTGCAGGTGCATCACCTGTCGGGGGATGAATTCAGCGATGGTGAACCCGACGACGTCCGCGGCGCCGTCGAGGTCGGCCACAATACGCCGCGCCTCGGCGCTGGTGAGCCCGTCTGGTTCGGGGCCGAGACCGAGCACGATCTCATTGCTGTCGATTGTGTCGACATCGAAGTGGATGGCGACGCGGGAACAGCCGGTGGCCGCGACCCAGTCGAGCAGGGGCCGAGTGGATCCTCGGAGCTGGTCGGGACTAAACGACTGGATGCCCCACTCGGCCACGTTCGGGAAGTCGTCATCGTCCCACGAGTGCACCCCCACTAGGGCAACTCGATCTGGCGAGACGGTGGCCGGGAGCAACTCCAGCACGGCGGGGTCACCGTGGCCGGTGAGTGTGGCGACGGCATCGCGTGGTAACCCGGATACTCGCTCTGAGGGGTGCCGATGTCGGGGTGCGAGTCGATCCAGAGGATCGCCAGATCGTCGCCGTACCTGCGAGCGAGTTCCGAGAACGGTGCCACGCTCACGGAGCACTCGCCTCCGAGGGTCGTAATCCGCGCTGGGTCGTGCTGGCCAATAACCGCCAGTGCGCGCGCGAGTTGCTCGAGGATCACCGTCTTGGCTTCGATGCCGTCGCGTTGCTCAAGGCCGGCGTCGGACATCGTGGCCGGCGCGGTCGCGGTGGGGCCGTCGTGGGGCGGCAGGACCGCTTCGAGGACTGCCGAGCCCACGGCATATCCGCGGCGGGCAACGTTGAACGGGAACTCCGAAGCATACGCCTTGACGCTGGATGTGCCGCCGCCCTGCCACTGGGGCGAGACGAGGCGGAGGTGCACGCCGTCGTGGACAGAGCCGCCGGTCCGCGATGAATCCGGTTGGGTCATTAGTGGTCCTTCCTACCGGTGATCCGGTCCGTGTGGCTCCCCGGTCGCGCACGCCGATTGGGGGCGACCCGGGCAAAATCAGGGTCGGTTGGTTCCGATTGTTCATGGTGTGCGGCCGGTTCGGCTCGTACGTTCGGGCCATGATCACGCTCACTGGCCTGACCAAGCGATACGGCGACAAGACCGCTGTCGATGGCCTCACCGTCGAGATCACGCCAGGGCTGGTCACCGGTTTCCTCGGCCCGAACGGCACCGGCAAGTCCACCACCATGCGACTAATACTCGGGCTGGACCGGCCGACCGCCGGCCGAGCCCTGGTCAACGGCAAACAGCACGCCGAACACCGTCACCCAGTGCGCGAGATCGGCGCCCTGCTCGACGCCACCGCGGTCCACCCTCGGCGCAGCGCCCGCAACCACCTGCGCGCGATGGCGGCGACCCCACCGCATCTCCGCCCGCCGGGTCACGAGGTGCTGAATGCGGTCGGGCTCACTGATGTCGCCAACCGGCTCGCCGGCACTTTTTCGCTGGGGATGAGCCAGCGGCTAGGCATCGCGGGCGCAATCCTCGGCGACCCGCAGGTGCTGATGCTGGACGAGCCGGTGAATGGCTTGGACCCTGACGGCGTGCGGTGGATCCGTACGTTCTTGCGCGAGTTCGCCGAGCAGGGCCGCACCGTCTTCGTCTCATCACATCTGATGAGCGAGATGGAACAAACCGCAGACCGGCTGGTGGTGATCGGTCGGGGCAGACTACTCGCCGACACCGACCTAAGGGCGATGCTGAGTGGTGGCTCGGTGCAGGTGCGCGGACCCGATCTCGGGCCGCTAGAGCTGACTGTCACCGGCTTGAGCGTCGAGCGGATCGGCGACCTCGCGTACGAGTCCGGCGTTCGACTGCACGAGCTGCGGTCAGTTGAGACCACCTTGGAACAGGCCTACCTCGAGCTGACCGCCGACAGCGTCGAGTACACGGAGCCGATGAACAGATGAACACGCTGAGCCCCGTATGGGCCTCTGAATGGATCAAACTGCGCAGCGTGCGCTCCACCTGGTGGGCAGTTGACGGAGCCTTACTGGCGATGGTGGTAGTAGCCGCCCTAGGCGGCACGGATGCGGCAAACGAGCTGGCGGCCGAGTCAGGACCGCCCGGATCGGTGACGTACACGAGTGTGGCGATCAGTGGCGTCAACTTCGTACAGTTCATCGTGCCCGTTCCTGCGATGCTGTTGATCACGTCGGAGTATGCAACTCGTTCGATCAAGTTCTCGCTGCAGTGCGTACCTGCCCGCAAACGACTGCTCCTGTGCAAGGCGGGCATCGTGGCGTCTTTCGGCTTGGTCGTAGGAAGCTGCTGGGCGTCGTGGGAGTATCGGCCGCAGTGCCGTCCCTCGGGCAGTACGGGCACTTCTCGGCCGGCGACACCGTGCGCACGATCCTTGCCATCGGCCTGTACAGCGGGTTGATCAGCATGGTCGCCATGGGCATTGGAACCCTCACACGCAGCTCTGCGGCCACGGTCTCCATACTGTTCCTGTTGCTTCTCATGGCCTCTGTGCTGTTGGGCGGACTTGGGTCATCTTTCGGCTGGGACTGGCTGGTGACGATCTCCACCTACTTTCCGAACGTCGCAGGCGAGACGTTCATCACCGGGGCCGACCAGCCGTACAGCCCTGTGGTTGGACTGCTCACTCTCATCGGCTGGGCCGCTGCAGCCCTACTCGCAGGAGCCGTCGCTCTCAACACCAGCGATGCTTAGGCTCCAGCAATACGAGCAAGTCAGTCGCCGGAGGGGTGATCTTGAATGACCCAAACCCAGTACGCTCTCGGCCCGGTTCGACCCGTGGCTGCCGACATGACCAGGCTTCGCCCATTGACCACGGGCCAGATCACCGGTGGACTTTGGGCTGACCGGCGGCGGGTGAACCGGAACGTTAGCGTTCCCGGCGGCTGGGACCGGCTGCAAGAGGCCGGCAACTTCCACAACCTCGAGCTTGCCGCCGGCCGCACAACCGGGGAGTACGTGAACGACCTCCCGTTCATGGACAGTGACATCTACAAATGGCTGGAGTCGGTGGGCTGGCTGCTCGCCGACCCCGCGCTCGACCAGGCAGCAGCCGACCGGCTGCAGAACCAGTTGGCCGAGACCGAGCAGCTACTCCGTGCCTCGCAGCAGCCTGACGGCTACCTGAACTCCTACTTCCAGGTCCGGTTTCCGGGTGAACGGTTCGTTCAGCTCCAATGGGGACACGAGCTGTACTGCGCCGGTCATCTCATCCAAGCCGCCGTCGCTCTGCACCGGACCGCGGGCCACTCCGGGCTCCTGGAGGTGGCTCGCCGGAGCGCCGACCTCATCGTCGACGCGGTCGGCGCCGAGCCAGGCCAGATCGATGGCATCTGCGGCCACCCAGAGATCGAAAGCGCTCTTGTCGAGCTGTACCGGGAAACCGGGGACCAGCGGTATCTGGAGCAGGCCCGATACTTCGTCGATCGGCGCGGCTCCGGCCTGCTCGGCGACGGCAGGTTCGGCCGGCACTACTGGCAGGACCATCGTCCGATCCGCGAGGCGCATTCAGTGGAAGGGCACGCGGTCCGTCAGATGTACCTGCTCGCCGGAGTCGCCGACCTTTACGTCGAGACCGGCGACCACACACTCCTTGCACCGCTTGAGCGGCTCTGGGCGGAGATGGTGACAACCAAGACCTACATCACCGGCGGCATCGGCGCCCACCACAAGGACGAATCCTTCGGCGACCCATACGAGCTGCCCAACGAACGCAGCTACTGCGAAACCTGCGCGGCGATCTCCTCGATCATGTTCTCCTGGCGGATGCTGATGATCACCGGCGAGGCGAAGTACGCAGACTTGATCGAACGCACCCTCTACAACGGTTTCTTAGCCGGTGTCTCGCTCGACGGCCAGCGATACATCTACGCCAATCCGCTCCAGGTCCGGGATGGCCACACTGCCCGCGGCGGCGACGACGACTACGAACGGCGCACCTGGTTCCGCTGCGCCTGCTGCCCCCCCAATGTCATGCGCACCCTCGCCTCGCTAGAGCACTACGTGCTCCTTGGCAGCCCATCCAGAGCCGTGCTGCACCAGTACATGACTGGCAAGTACGCCGCAGAAGTGGCCGACGGAGAGGTCGCGCTGGAGGTCGCTACGAACTACCCCTGGGACAGCACCGTCAAGGTATGGGTAACGAGTGGACCGGGCGGTTCGTGGGAGCTGGCGCTGCGGATACCCGAGTGGGCCCAGCAAACAACCTTGAGCGTCAACGGCGGCCGAGTCGCTTCAGAACCTGTTGACGGCTGGTGGGTGGTCGAACGTGATTGGCGGATCGGAGACGAAGTGGTGCTGGCTCTGCCACTGCAGCCCCGGTTCACCGCAGCCGACCCACGGCTCGACGCCGCCCGCGGCAGCGTCGCGCTCGAGCGCGGACCGCTGGTCTATTGCCTGGAATCGGTCGACAACCCCGGTCACCGGCTCGACGACATCACAGTCGATCCCACTGCGGCAATCGAGGTGGTACCGGGCGAAGGCGTCCTCACCGGTCTGACAACCCTCCGTACCGCCGGTCATCTCCGGGCGCGAACCGGCTCATTCTCCTGGTGGCCCTATCGTCGAGCGAACACCGCTGCCACCGCAGCCGGCGAACCGGTGACGCTCACCGCTGTGCCGTACTACGTGTGGGGTAACAGAACACAGGGTGCGATGCGGATCTGGGTGCCCACCGACTAGTGCCTATCCAGTCTTGGTGCAGGTCATTCCACCCATGGAGAAACGCGCGCCGATCACATCGGCGGTCGCTCTCCGCCCAACGAGACCCGCACAGGCATCTCGACACGATGGCTGTCTCAGAGCACACCTAAACTCCGTCATAGTCCAGGCAAAGGAGCAAAGGTGATGAAGAAGAGACCCGCGACGTCAGGGGCCGTAGTGCCCCAGGCGAAAGTTGGGGGCGTGCAGGTAGGCGGCGTCGGCGTCGGCGGCCTCACTGCCATTGCACTGGCTAGCGGTGCCGTTGCAGCAGGCGCCGCGGCCGCTGGTGCCGTGGCCGTCGGTGCGCTTGCTATCGGGCGACTCAAGGTCGGCAAGGCCCAGGCCAAACAGCTCAAGGTCGACCGCCTGGAGGTCGGCGAGTTGCTGATCGGGGGCCAAGCGGTGACTGCTGGCGACATCGGATTGGACACCGCCAACCGTTGACGTGCCGCGGTCACCCTGAGGCTCCGTTCCCCTTCTGCGGTCAGCGGGCCAAGCCAGGGCCCGCGATGGTGTAGCGAGCAGTGGAGCTCTTTCGCAGCTAACGCCGACGAGTAGGGCCATAAGCTCTGAAGCGTCACCTGAAGGAAGGAGGGCTCCTATGCTCTTGGTGCCTCGGCAGCTGTTGCGCGTTGGGATGACTGGAGACGTGCCCTACTACGGCGGCCGGTTGACTCCGGCGCAGGCATATGCGGTGTCTCACCAGGGCAGGCCGTCGATGTCGATGCCATCCAAAGCTCCCGTCCCAGAGCAGCGCACTAGCTCCGAATCAGAACGTTATCGGGGATCGGACACCCAACTCGCGCTCCAGCACCTGCTCGCGACAGGGGTGATCACGGAGTCGGAGTTCCAAGCTCTGCAGAGTCGGGTGGCGAAGTGATTGGCCCAGTGCAGGTATTGGTGGTCGGGTTTGATCGACCAGCCTTCTCCGGAGAGGTTCTGGCTGAGCTCACCCGGTTAGGCAAGGCCGGGATCGTCCGGCTTGTCGACCTGCTGCTCGTGTCCCATGCCGATGACGGCACTTTGCAGACCGCGGATCTTCCGGACGAGGTCCGCGCGGATCTCAGCAGCGTAACCGCCGAACTCCTCGGCCAGCCTGTGACTGAGGCGTCTGACGAAAGCGTTGAGGTCGAAGGTGGAGGGACTGGACATGTGACCGGCCCGATGTGGTCGCTCGCCGACGCGGTACCGGCTGGCGGAACGGCTGCGGTCGCACTTATCGAGCACACCTGGGCTTCTCCGCTTCGCGCGGCCGTCCAGCGGTCCGGCGGAACCCTGCTGGAGGAAACCTGGCTGGCCTCCGACGACCTTCAGCGGCTCGATGAGCTGATCAGTCAGCGAAGCAGCGCTTGACGAACTTCGCGCCGTCCATAGATGTCGGGCACCGGGCATTGGTGACGACGCCGGACAGCCGTAACCCGGATGAGAACAGCTCAGAACGACGCACCCAATGGAGGCATCTGATGACCACCGACGTGCGACCATCACCGCTGCCGCCGCGGGCGGTTGTGGCCGTGTTCCGCGCACCCACCGCTGAGTACTTCGTGCCCGCCTCCGAGGTGCTGTGGGATGCGGGCGTCCGCTGCTTTGAGTACACCCTCACCACCGTGGGCGCTCTTGATGCACTCGTCGTGCTCCGCAAGACGCTGCCGGATGCACTAGTCGGTGTTGGCACGGTGCGGACCGTGGACCACCTTCGAGCCGCCGCCGACGTCGGCGCGGAATTCAGCGTGAGCCAGATCTTCCTGCCCGAGCTGGTGGATGCGGCCCTGGAGCAGAGAATCGCTTTCGTCCCTGGTGCGCTTACCCCGACCGAAGTTGTCACCGCCTGGAACGCGGGCGTACCGGCAGTCAAGGTGTCACCGATCGGACCTCTCGGCGGGGTGAGCTACTTGAAAGAACTGCGGGGTCCGCTCCCGGACGTGGCGATCATGCCCACCGGCGGCGTCACCGTGGAGGCCGCGGCGCAGTACCTCGACGCGGGCGCCGTGGCCGTTGGTGTGAGCAGCGCCCTCCTCGCCGACGTACTCCTGGGCGGCGACATCGGCGCCCTGAAGGACCGGGCCGAACGACTCATGTCCTCGGTGTCGAAGTCCGGACCGGCCATACCGGTGCACAGCACGCCTGAGAGGTTCGTCGCGGAGAGGAACGCATAGAAGTGAATATCGGATTCATCGGCCTGGGGATCATGGGCAAGCCCATGGCCACGAACCTGATCAAGGCCGGTCATAAGCTCGTCGTTAGCGCCCATAACGCCACCGCTGCTCAGGAGCTGACCGCGGCAGGCGCCAGTGCCGCCGAGACTCCGCGCGATATCGCCGCCGGGGTCGACCTGGTGATCACCATGCTGCCGAACTCTCCCGACGTGGCTGCCGTCGCGCTCGGCCCCGACGGCATCATCGAAGGCGCGCATCCCGGGCTGATATTCGTTGACATGAGCTCGATCGCCCCTCTCGTGGCCCGGGAGATCTCGGAGGGGCTGGCAGCTGAAGGAATCCCGATGCTCGACGCCCCGGTCAGCGGCGGAGAGCCAAAGGCCATCGACGGCACCCTGTCGGTCATGGTCGGCGGGGATCGGGCTGTGTTCGATCAGGTCCAACACGTCCTCGCGGACATGGCCGCCTCAGTCGTCTTCGTCGGCGAGATCGGCGCCGGGAACATCGCAAAACTGGCCAACCAGGTGGTCGTCGCGCTGAACATTGCCGCGGTCTCCGAGGCCCTGGTGCTCGCCCAGAAGGCCGGGGTTTCGCCGCAGGCGGTGGTCGAAGCAATCCAGGGCGGACTCGCCGGCAGCACCGTACTCGAGGCGAAGGCACCGATGATGCTGAATCACAATTTCCGGCCGGGATTCCGCATCAACCTTCACATCAAAGACCTGCTGAACGCGTTGGACACCTCTCACGGCATCGGCGCACCGCTACCGCTGACCGCCGCGGTGCTGGAGATGATGACCGCGCTCAAAGCTGCCGGACACGACCGCGAGGACCACAGCGGTCTGGTTCAGCACTACGAGTCGCTCGCTCAGACCTCGCTCCTCGCCGACCGGGTCTGACCCGCCGCCTCCACAGCTGCACCGTTCAGAGAGAGGAACGCCATGACGACCCAGACCGCAGCGCCGCCGACGAGTGCCCTGTCAGCCAAGGATGCTCCGCGCATCGCCGCCTCTGCCGGTCACGCCACGCTGGACCGGATCGCCCGTCTGAAGCTTTCCAGCATCAAGCTTCCCCTGACCACGCCGATCAGTGACGCAAAGGTCCTCACCGGACGTCAGAAGCCGATGACCGAGGTCGCCATCCTGTTCGTCGAGGTGACGACACAGGAGGGCAGCGAGGGCATCGGGTTCTCCTACTCCAAGCGGGCCGGTGGCCCTGCCCAGTTCGCGCACGCCAGCGAGATCGCCGAGGTCTTGATCGGCGAGGACCCCAGTGACATCGGCAAGCTTTGGGTCAAGCTGTGCTGGGCCGGCGCCTCCGTCGGCCGCAGCGGATTGGCGACCCAGGCCATCGCGGCCTTCGACGTGGCGCTGTGGGACCTGAAGGCCAAGCGGGCCGGGCTTCCGCTCGCCAAGCTGCTCGGCAGCTATCGGGACTCCGTCCGCACCTACAACACCTCAGGGGGATTCCTGCACACTCCGATCGAGCAGGTCCTAGACAACGCGGCCGCATCGCTGGAAGCCGGCATCGGCGGGATCAAGCTCAAGGTCGGCCAGCCGGATTGGCGCATTGATGTGGCCAGGGTCAGCAGGGTGCGTGAATTCCTCGACGACGACGTGCCGCTAATGGTCGACGCCAACCAGCAGTGGGATCGGGCAACAGCGCTGCGGATGGGTCGCGTGTTCGAGGAGTTCAGGCTGGTGTGGATCGAGGAGCCGCTGGACGCCTACGACGCCGAAGGCCACGCCAACCTGGCCCGATCCCTTGACACCCCGATCGCCACCGGTGAAATGCTGGCCAGCGTCGCCGAGCATGTACGGCTGATTGACGCCGGCGCGGCCGACATCATCCAGCCCGATGCCCCACGCATCGGCGGCATCACCCAATTCCTCAAGCTCGCCACGATCGCCGAGTCCAAGCAGCTGGAGATCGCCCCGCATTTCGCGATGGAGATCCACTGCCACCTGGCCGCTTCGTACCCGATCGAGCCGTGGGTTGAGCACTTCGACTGGCTCGACCCGCTGTTCAACGAGCACCTCGAAACCCGTGACGGACGCATGTGGGTCTCTGACCGCCCAGGGCTCGGCTTCACCCTGAGCGAGCGTGCCCACGCCTGGACCGTCGGCATGGCCGAGTTCGGCACCCGACCCTGACCCCGCCATTGCCGAGCAGACGCTGTGACGCGTTGCTCACCAGGTCCAGCTCCATCGACATCACTGGGGTCGCGTTTCGGCAACCCGGATGCCGGCTGCTCTCCGCAAGATGCCTGCTGATCGAGATCGCGATGCGCGACTGCCTTCAAGCGGAAGGCGGCCTTGCCATTGTCATAACATTTTAGGTTACTTCTGCGTTTAGGTTCAACTCGACGGGACAGTGGTCTGATCCGAGAATGTTGGCTTTGTGTTCTACATCTACAATGAAACCTCGCAAGGCAGACGGTACGAGAATATAGTCAAGCCGCCATCCCAGGTTCCTGGTTCTGGCGGAAAAGGCATAGGGCCACCAGCTGTAAATGCCTTTTTCACCCGGATAGAGTTCTCGCAAACTGTCGACGTAGCCCACCATCAGCAACTGCTCAAAAAGCGCACGTTCTTCCGTCGTGAACATGACATGTCCATTGTTTGCTGCAGGCCTCGCCAAGTCTCTCTCATCTCTGGCAATGTTGAAGTCGCCGCATAAGAGTAAGGGTGGGCCGTCCCATCGTTTCAAGAAGTCAGTAAGAGCGGTTATGCAGTCCAACTTGTAGGCTAGGTTGCGCCCATCTCGGTTACCCTGAGGAATGTAGACATTGAGAACTGCAAGCTTGGGAAATAAAGATAGGATCGAGCGCCCCTCATCGTCGAAGCGACGATTGGAAATTACTGATGTGGCGACATAAACCGGGCGAATGCGAGAGAGGGTAGCGACCCCCCAATGAGAGGAAGCGGCAGCCGAATTGAATGAGGCGTGATATGCAGCGAGTGCAGTTGGAGCCGCATCGCGCCGAAGTTTGGTTTCTTGGAGCAGTAACACGTCCGGCCTGAGGCTGAGGACGGCATCGAGGCCAGCATTTCGCCCCACCGATCGCAATCCATTAACGTTCCATGATATGAGGTGCATTAATGCCAACCATATCATCGAGGTCACCCCAGGCGCTTCAACCTCGAGGAGATCACTCATCGTTCTCCCGCGGGCCACTGGCTTGAAGTATCGAAATTCAATGTTTTGGAATTTGCGCGCCTCCACCTTGAGGTGGTGCCGAGGGCTGATGCGATTGAGGACGCAGCCTCTGCCCGACGGGGCCATGACGGTCCACGTGATCGCGGCGGTCACCAGCCGCGGACCTTGAATTGCAGGGGTGGTGCTTTTCGGTTATGGATAGTGGACTGCCATCGCCTGTATTAGCTCGGGCGGGATGGAAAACCCACGTTGTCGTTCCAGCCGGTTTATCAGCTCACCACCCCATGACCAGGCAGCTTTATAAGCTCGATCTAATTCATCTGACTCGCATCGAGCCGTAGTCTGAACAAACTCTCGATATGACTCCGGGGACAACTCCGTTTCCAAACTCTTGGATTGGGTCTGCCAGTGCTTCGTGGACGCTTCCAGCATGCGGGCCATCCAGATGAGATAACCCTGTAGGATCCCGAGAACCATGTGCGCTTGAGCTAGGTCACCGCGTCTAAGCACATTGCGACCGAATAGATACCAGTTGAGGTATTGTCCACATAATTGTTCGATTTGAGCCGGAGACGAAGGGATCGCCGGCTCCCCGGCTTCGATGTAGCCTTGGAGCTGGTTCGTACGATCAACGATCACCATTTCACAGGCTCTCTCAGTCTCGACGGCTGGCCAGTCCTTGACTCCTCTCATACTCGAAGTCGCAACGAAGTGGAACTCGCCCCTTATCAGGTGGTCCTTGAAGAAGGCGACCCGGGTTCCGTGTTCGTTCAATACTGTCCAATAGATGGGCCCAATATCTTCGATCCACTGCTCTTGGTCAATATCGCTGAGCCTCTCGGAGTCGAAGAAGAGCCAGAACTCGATGTCTGAGTACTGGTCACCCTCTCCTTTCGTGAATGACCCGTACATCAGAGCCGCATCAAGCCGGTCGTCTCGCTTGCATTTGTCTTTGACTCGCTGGATGAGTTTGATCTGCGGTAATTCCACCACCTGATTATACATTTCTGGAGAATTCTGCCGCCCCGCTTGTGACCTTGGGAGAGTCCAAACCCGAATTGACCGACCCGGAAGCGGAGATACGAAAAGGACGTTTATCAGGTTTGAACTGCTTGTGCGGCCTGTCGGGCTTTCGAGGGCGGCCCGGAGTCGCCGTTCTCAGCTTAGCTAGCCGGTGAACGCAGTAGCCGGGTGGTGATTCGGAATCAGGGATGGCGACTGTTGATCAAGATGGCCAGTGCCCAGCTTCGCCGTCGCTTGCAGCATGAGGCGGCGGCGCCTCCGAGATCAAGTGGCCGGGGACCAGACGCCAAAGGGTTACACGCCTACTGATCAAAGCCGTTGCAGACTCAGGGCTGCCAGGAGCTGAGCTGTTATACAGAATCCGGTCGCCGCCGAAACGTCAAGTTAGTGGCGCAGGCGGCTGGCCCAGGCATGCAGGGCGGTGTCGGCTTCTTCGGGGTGGGGGAAGCAGGCGTTGTGGGCGCCGGGAATGATCCGGAGGGGCGCGGAGCCGAGCTGAGCGAGGCGGCCCGCCCAGCCGGGTGGTGCGAAACCATCATGTTCGCCAGTGATGACCAACGCCGGCATCGGCAATTGGACGATGAGCTGTTCGGGCTGATCGGGAAGTGCCGAGAGGAGGAAGCGCACCAGCGGCAGGCCGCCGCTGGACAGGTAGGACGGGCCGGCGGTTGGCAGCTCGGCCGGGGCCTCGCGTGGGATGGTCCTCAGGAGACGCCGCAGCAGCGTGGGAATGGTGCGGGCATCAGGGTCGAAGGTGGGTCCCGCCAGAACTACTCCTACCACCCGGTCCGGCACAAGCAGGGCGGTTCGGAGGACCGACTGGGCGCCGGTGGAGTGGCCGAGGAGGATCACATCATGCCGGTTGGTTTGCTCAAGCCAGCGTGCCGTACTGACCCCGACACCATCCAAAGTTGGGGGGCAGCTGACAGCTCGGCCACCTTTCCAGCCGGGTAGGTCGAGCACGGTGGTGCGCGTCCAGGCGGAGCTTTTCCGGGCCAACGGGGCCAGGTATCCCGGTGCTCCTAGTCCGGGAACCATGACGATCTCGGGAAGCGTGTCGATCACGCCGGCTGTGAGCGAACGTACAGGCCGTCCAGCGACCGTGCTGATGCTAGGGGTCAGTCCGTAACTGCCATGCCGCAGCTCTCGCCGCTGTCGCCGAGTCAGATGTCTGGTGGCGGCCGAGACTTCACGTTCTGGCACCGGTGTCTCCACTGGCGCGGGGGAGCTGGCTACCTTCGACTCTTGTCGCCCGGGCCTGGGTTGCAGTGTCTGCAGGCTGGACGTTGATGTTGAGGACGCCGGGTTGTACCTCGGCGGTGAGGGTGGAGCATTCCCCGGCGACTTCTCCGTCGAGCTGATGGGCATGTTCGTCATGGAGCGTGATTTCCACACTGCTTCCGATGTGCTGGTCAACCTGGTCGTCCTTTTTGGGGCGACGGGTGATCAACCGGAGTGCCAATCTGAGCCAGTGCTGGAGCCGGCGAGGCGAGGCTATGTAGAGATCGAGAAGCCCGTCGTCGGGTCTCGCACCGGGGATGAGGGTGAGGTTGCTAGGAAGGTCTCCGACGTTGCCGACGGCGCAAAGCATGGCGTGGCGTTTCACGGGCCGGTGGTCGTCGAGCCGAACAGTCAGGTGCACCGGGAGCCGTCTGAGTGCCTTACCGGCTGCAACGAAGTAGGCGGCTGAGCCGAACTTGTCCTTCAACCGGGGGTCGGTCTCCTCCATGATCATGGCGTCGATGCCGATGCCGGCCAGCACTGCGAAATGCTCCGGACCCTGGTCGTCAACAGTGACCTTAATGAGGTCGATGATGCGAGTATTCGCGCCGAGCGCGACATCGATGACCGCCGTCTCATCCATCGGCAGGCCGAGATTGCAGGCCAGCAGGCTCGCAGTACCAGCAGGAACCAACCCCATCGGAATACCCGAGCCAGCCATCTGCGACGATCCGGACCGTTCCATCACTGCCCGCGCCGACCACAAGGTCGATGTGTTCGGACACCGCCATTCGGGTCATCGCCCGACCCGGGTCCTCGGCCGAGGTTTCCAGCCACAGCGTGTCGACCCAGCCGTCCCGCTGAATTACCTTCTCGACCACCTCCCGGAACTGCTCACCGATCTTCGTCGGGTTGTACACCACGGCGCACCGACCTCGCGCCCGATGGACTACGTCACTCATAAGGACTCCTACCTCATGCTGCCGGTGGAGTACGATGATCAACACTGCGTTGCGCCACATGCCGGGTTGAGTGCCCTGGAGTCCCACGATCACGGACAGGACGAAGGATCATGTAACGCACAGCTCGGCCAAGCCGAGCCGGCCCTCCTGACCGAGACGCTTCCGCGCCGGAATCCAGTCGGGTGGCCGGCGCGGCAGCACTTCGCGGCTCAGACGTCGTAGTGCTCGCGGCTGCCGGCCTTCGCCAGGCCGCAGCTGATCATGTATCCATACTCAGTAGGGTCACGTACAGCCACGCGCTACGGGCACCAAAGCCCTAGCCGGCATCACCGTTGTCGGTGACTGCAGCGGCTATCAGCACGCCGAGCACGCTGAGGAAAGACGACCAGCTCGGTGGTCTTGAACGCCGACTTGGTCTCCTTGATCTCGGTAGCGCGACGAGGGGCGTTCGCGCCTGCCGTGTATCTCGGCGTGTTCGCGGTCGAATCGGTGGTCGGTCATGGTGGAACTTCCCAATCTGCTAAGAGACGTCGGGTGGCTGATAGGGCCTCAACGCGGGGGCCGGGGCGATCGATTCGCCTCACCGGCAGGTGCGCCTATGTCCCGAATCCACAGCCGTCGGATGCGCATGAACCTGTTGATCTTGACGAACCGATCGTGGGAGACCTGCATCTGAGGTTCGACGTAATGTACCTCCCAGCCGACCCGGGACTTTCCTTCGTCGTCTGCAGCGCCGAAGCTGGCTCCACCAGTCACCATGCGCTGCGCCTCCTCGCCAGCTGGACCGCCGACGACAAGTCAATGGCCACCAACGAACCCTCCAAAGGAGCCCTGCCCGATGGAGGAATAACCCGATCGGAAGCCGGCGCAGCGGACATCAACTAACCCTTTCGCGTCCGCGCACGACCTTTGTCCATCGTCAGGCTCGGGCCGCAGTACGGCGGGCTCTGAGGGCGGATGTCACCCCGATCGGCTCCGGGTGGCGTCCAATGGAGTCATGGACAAAGTCGTCACGATCGGGATCGGCGCTCCGACCTTCGCCGACGTCGTCGCGGTGGCGCGGCACGATGCGCACATCATCATCGCGGAGGAAGCCTGGGCCAAGGTACGCAACAGTCGAGCGGTGATCGACTCCCTGGCCGAAGACGCTCGGCCGCACTACGGCATCTCGACCGGCTTCGGCGCACTGGCCACCCGGCACATCCCGGTCGCTTCACGAACTCAACTGCAGCGCAGCCTCATCCGCTCGCACGCGGCCGGCTCCGGGCCTGAAGTGGAGCGCGAGGTCGTCCGCGCGCTAGCCCTGCTGCGGATCTCCACCTTGGCCACCGGCCGGACCGGGATCCGCGAGCAGACCCTGCGCGCCTACCTGGCAATGATCAACTCCGGAATTGCCCCGGTGGTGCACGAGTACGGCAGCCTGGGATGCTCAGGTGATCTTGCTCCGCTGGCCCACTGCGCCCTGGCTCTGATGGGAGAGGGTACGGTCCGCGACGCCGCCGGGGGGCTGATGCCGACTGCGCAGGCTTTCGCCGCCGCCGGGATCGAGCCGGTCACTCTGGCCGAGAAGGAGGGCCTGGCGCTGATCAACGGCACTGACGGCATGCTCGGGATGTTGATCTTAGCCATTGAGGATCTCCGTGCCCTGCTGAGGATCGCCGACATTGCTGCGGCGATGAGCATCGAGGGGTTGCTCGGCACCGACGATGTGTTCGCCGACGACCTGCACGTGCTCCGGCCGCATCCCGGCCAACGCGCCTCCGCGACCAATCTGCGGATGATCATGGCCGGCAGTCCGATCCGGGAGTCGCACCGCGATCCGCTGGCCTGCACCCGGGTGCAGGACGCGTATTCGCTGCGCTGCTCGCCGCAGGTCGCCGGTGCGGTCCGGGACACCGTCGATCATGCCGAACGGGTGGCGACGATCGAACTCGGCTCGGCCATCGACAACCCGGTGGTCACCCTCGATCACCGGGTCGAGTCCAACGGCAACTTCCACGGGGCGCCGGTCGCGTACGTGCTGGACTTCCTTGCCATCGCCGCCGCTGACCTGGCCAGCATCGCCGAGCGGCGGACCGACCGGTTCCTGGACAAGGCACGCAACGGCGGGCTGGATCCTTTCCTGGCCAACGATCCCGGAGTCGACTCTGGCCACATGATCGCCCAGTACACTCAGGCGGCGATCGTCTCGGAGCTGAAGCGGCTCGCCGTCCCTGCCTCAGTCGATTCCATCCCGAGCTCGGCCATGCAGGAAGACCACGTGTCTATGGGCTGGTCGGCGGCGCGCAAGCTGCGCCGGACCATCGACGGCCTGACCCGCGTGCTGGCGGTCGAGCTGCTGACCGCCGCCCGGGGTCTCGAACTTCGCGCACCCATCATGCCCGCGCCCGCCACCGCCGCGGTGATCGAGGTGGTGCGCCGCGCTGGCGTCCCCGGCCCCGGAGCCGATCGCTGGCTGGCTCCGGAGATCGAAGCCGTCGTCCAGCTGGTCCGCGACGGTCAGGTCGTCGCGGCCGTCGAGGCCG
>Ga0126304_10000368_pt1 | contig 17408 bp, 15 predicted proteins | sample Plot25_FD_92538 | JGI IMG/M metagenome (GOLD analysis project Ga0126304, IMG submission 92538) | Serpentine soil microbial communities from UC McLaughlin Reserve, CA, USA - Plot25 | ecosystem: Environmental > Terrestrial > Soil > Grasslands | place: USA: UC McLaughlin Reserve, Lake County... | reverse complement strand
GCCGTGCGCCAGTGGTCCAACCGCGAAGTTGGCCGCGAGTGTCTGTCCGAGATCGGCGAATGTGCGTCGCGTGCCGACATCGGTGCCGCGCTTCACATGCAGGCCTGTCATCAGCAGCGGCACGTGCTCGCGGGAATGGTCTGTGCTGGGCGTCGTCGGATCGTTACCGTGGTCGGCGGTGATCACCAAGAGGTCGGTGTCGCGGAGTTGATCGAGTACCGCGGCGAGTCGATTGTCGAATCGCTCAATGTTGTCGGCGTACCCGGCGACGTCATTGCGATGGCCATAGAGTGTGTCGAAGTCGACCAGGTTCGCGAAGATCAAACCGCCCGGGACATTTTTCATTGCATCGAGCACGCAGTCCATCCCCTCGGCGTCGCTGGCCGTCGGCATCGCCGTCGTGATGCCTCGCCCCGCAAAGAGGTCCTTGACCTTGCCGATCGAGACGACCGGAATCCCTCGTGATGTCAGGTGATCGAGCAGCGTCTGCCCATTCGGATCGAGCGCGTAGTCGTGCCGGTTCGAGGTACGCTTGAACGTTCCCGGCGATCCAACGAACGGCCTGGCGATCACGCGACCAACGCCCATGCCACGGCCGACGAGGTCAAATGCGATTTCGCAGATCCGATAGAGATCTGGAACCGGAATCACATCTTCATGCGCAGCGATCTGAAAGACACTGTCCGCGGAGGTGTAGACGATCGGCTTTCCGGTCCGCATGTGCTCGGCGCCGAGCCGGTCGATGATCTCAGTACCCGACGTGACGACGTTGCCGAGGCTCCGCCGACCAATCCGGGACTCGAATTCCGCAATGACCGGTGCAGGGAATCCTTCAGGGAACGTCGGGAACGGGCGCTCCAGGACGATGCCCATCATCTCCCAATGGCCGGTCACCGAGTCCTTTCCAGCCGATGCTTCCGCCATGCGCCCATATGCACCGTCGGCTGGCTGCGGGTCGTCACCGCCAAGTCGCGCGACGCGACCGAGTCCGAGCGCCCGCAATCGCGGCACACGCAGCGGGACGTGCTGCGCGATGTTGCCAAGTGTATCGCTGCCTTCGTCGCCATAGAGCCCGGCATCCGGGAGTTCACCGCACCCGACGCTGTCGAGCACGATCAGGACGACGCGAGGAAAAGGTGTCAGCTTAGGAATGTGTTGAGAAGTAGTTGGCTACCGCGCGCGAGGTCTCGATCGTGGCGATCGCGTGCTTGAACACCAACTGGTCGGTACCGTCCACTTCCACGATGATTGCGAACTTGTCGAAGTTCTTGACGCGTGCGTCGAACCGGCGTCCGTCCATCAGGTGCATCGTCACGGCGAGGCGATCCCGACGAGCGAAATTCAGGAAGACGTCCTGGATACTGGGCTGCGCCGACAACGAGGCACGTGGTTCAGATACCTGGGCCATCAGGGAGCGTCTCCTCGCCTACGCACACCGCGCGCAACGAGCGCTTCCTCGACGCGGTGCAGAGTATCCGGCCGTTCGCCGGGACCGTCGAACCAGATAAGGTTAGGCTCTTTGCGAAACCAGATCAACTGCCGCCGTGCGTAGCGGCGGTTCTCCTGAACGATCAGCGCGCGCGTCGCCGTCTCATCACGGACACCGCGCAGCATCTCCATGACCTGACGGTAGACCAGCCCGCCGAAGGGCCGGGCTTCCGCGGGAACGCCACTCACGAGCAGCCCTTTCACTTCATCGACGATACCCCGCTCGAACTGGCGCTCCACGCGCCGCGCGACCCGCTCGGCCGTGAGGTCAGCGGGAATCTTCAGCGCGACGGCGACAACCTCACAGTCGGCGATCGGCGAACGTGTATTGGCGAAATGTGCGGTCAGAGGTCGGCCGGTGGAGAAATACACCTCGAGCGCGCGAACGAGACGCTTCAGGTCGCGCGCCATGATCCGGTCGGCGGAATCCGGATCGATGCGGCACAACATCCGATGCAGTCGCTGCGGTCCCTTGCGAGCCGCAACCCGTTCCAGGCGCTGACGAAGCGCCTCGTCGGCCCCGGGACCGGGAAACAGTCCACGCGTCAGCGCGCGGTAATAGAAGCCGGTACCGCCAACGAGAATCGATAGATTGCCACGAGCATGCACATCGCGAATGACGCGATTGGCGTCGCGGGCGTACTGGGCCGCCGTATAGACCTCGATTGGATCGGCAATGTCGATCAGGTGATGCGGGATAGAGCGCCGCTCGTCGGCAGGCACCTTGTCCGTGCCGATGTCGAAGCCGCGATAGACGGCGGTGGAATCGCAGTTGAGAATCTCGCCGCCGAGCCGCTCCGCCAATGCCAGACCCAGCGCGCTCTTGCCGGACGCGGTCGGCCCGAGCACGGCCAGGACGAGAGGCTTCGAAATCAAAGCACGCGGATGAACACGTACACTACGACCACGGCGAGCACGATGATGAGTCCCAACTGCTGCGTTCGCGTCGGCATGGCTACGGCCAAGACTCAATGCTCAAGGCAGAATGCCCAATGCTCAAGGCAAAGGTCCAATGCCCCCGAATCGCCGCTCCCGTTGAGCATTGTGCATTGAGCATTGGGCATTTCTCCGCTCAGCGCACCGGCGGCTGTTCGTTGTAATAGAACGTGACCGTGAAGAACGCGACCGCTTCGGGGTACTCAGGTGGAAGCGGCTCGGTCGGATTCGACGAGAGGATCGCGTTATTCGCGGCGCGGTTGAAGGCACCGATTTCGGAAGGACCCGCGATGGTGAGGTCCGTGATCGTGCCGTCCTTGTGAATGTTGAACTGCAGGACGACGCGCCCTCGGAAGGTCATCGCCGCAGAGGGCACGAACCAGTTGCGACGGACCTGTGCTACGAAACGGCGCAGCCACGGACCGAATTCGACGCCTTTGGTATCGAACTGAATCGTCGCGCCAGGATCGGTTGCCCCGCCCTGTGGGTTCTGGAAGGTCTCGTTCTGGACGTAGCGTTCGAGATTGCGGAGCGCGTCGCCGAGTGCGCCCGGTGCCGGGCGTGACGGCTGCGGAGAGCGTCTGACACCCGTGTCGTCTCGCGGCGGCAGTACTTTCGCCACTCGCTCTTCGGGCTCCGGCTGCGGCGGCTGCTCGTCCGGCTTGACTTGTGTCTCTGCTCCGCGCGCCCGCTCAGGTACCGAGGGAGTTGTATCGGTACGCTCCGCAGAATTTCCCTGCGAGAACGGCAGCGGGTTATCTGGTTTGGCCGCTCGCTGCGGCGCCTGCGCGCGGCGATCGAGATCCGACAGATCGACGTTTGGCTTCGGCTCCGGCGCCTTCATGTCGATCTTCGGCTGCACGAAGACGAAACGCTGATCGGCGCGTTCGAGTTCCTGGCGACGCAGCAGTTCCTGCTTTCGGGCCTCGACCTCCTCCTGACTGGGCTTGAGGAAGTTCAGGTCGGGTCCGTACTGGAACAGCGCGATCATCAGCGCGTGAACGACGACCGAGATCACCACGGCTTCGCGCGCAGATATGGCGCGTCCGACGATCTGCTCGTCCTCGTAGCGATTTTCGAAGTCGAAATGAATCAATGCGCTGAGACTTCAGATTATAACATGCGCTCTTACAAGCACTTACAGCCACGCCGGAGCGCGGATTCCTTGGTTACGCCTTGATGGCCGTGTAGAGGTAGACGATGCCGAAGGTCAGAGGGACTGCTCGAACCTCGGCAAAGCCGGCTTGCCTTAGTAATGTCACGAACTCGGCCGGAGGTGGGAACGTGCCGACCGAGGCAGGTAGATACGAATATGCGCCGTTGTGACCCGAGATCATTCGGCCGATCAGTGGCAACACATGGCGGAAGTACCACAGATACAGCGCACTGACGCCTGGGATTCTCGGCACACCAAACTCGAGAATCGCCAGGCGTCCGCCGGCACGCAACACACGCGCCATTTCCGCGCACGCAACCTCGGGCTGCTGGACGTTACGAATTCCGAACGCGACCGTTGCCGCATCTGCGCTGCGGTCTTGCGCAGGCAGCCGCATCGCGTCGCCGCGGACAAGCACAATGCGTTTCGCCTGATTCGTGACACGAACTTTACGCAGGCCGAGCGTCAGCATCGCGCCAGCGAAATCCACACCGACGATACGTGCCGCGCCGGTGGCTTCGAGCGCCACGTCGGCCGTCCCCGTGCACACGTCGATCAACGTCTCACTGCCGGTTAATCCCAGCGAGCCGATCGCACGCTTCCGCCAACGCTTGTCGATCCCGGCACTGAGCAGGTGATTGAGCAGGTCGTAACGAGGCGCGATCGCATCGAACATTCCAGCGATGCGCTCGGGCGCTTTGTCGGGTGCCGCCCTGTGAGGTGGCGCTGTCATCCGACGTAGAGCGCGAGTGCCGTGGTCACGAAGTAGACAATGCCCACCCAGCCGTTCAAGTCGAAGGCCTTTTTCACTTGCGAGAGATCGGTGTCGCTGACGAGCGACTGCTCGTAGAACAAGAGAACGGCGACGATCGCGACGCCGACGAGATACAGCGACGGCAGGTGGGCGCCCTTCCACAAGGCCGCCATCGCCACGATCGCAGCAACGTGCATCATTCGAGACAGACGAATCGCCGCGGACACGCCGAATCGGGCTGGAATCGATCGCAAACCGTGGCCGCGATCGAACTCGACGTCCTGACAGGCATACAAGATATCGAAGCCGCTGACCCACAGGCCGATCGCGAGACCGAGGAGCCAAGGTTCGACGCCGCCGCGGCCGCCGGCCGCAATCCAGCCGCCAACCGGTGCGACGGCCAGCGCGAGGCCGAGGAACAACTGCGTATAGGTCGTCACCCGCTTGGCGAGCGAGTACCAGAACACGATGATGAGCGCCACTGGGGAGAGCGCCAGACACAGCGGGCTGAGTCGCGACGAGGCGAAGACGAATACGATCGATGACACGACGACGAAGATCGTGGCTTCAAGATGGCTCATCCTGCCACGCGGCAGCTCGCGCATCGTCGTGCGCGGGTTGAGTGCGTCGAAGCGGGCGTCTGCGAGGCGATTGAAGCCCATCGCGGCGCTGCGCGCGCTGACCATACAGACCACAACCCACGCCACTTGGGTCCACGAGAAGGGTTGTTCCCGCCACGCCAACAGCGCGCCAGTCAGCGCAAACGGCAGCGCGAACACCGAATGGCTGAAGCGGACGAACGACAGATACGTGGCGATCCTGCTCATTAGACGCTGGGAGTTGCGCCGTCGGAGTTGAGCCATGAAATGGCATGTGGCTCTACCCCTCCCACGAGGTATTCTTCCACATCGACCACATGCGGCGGCACGCGCACCGCGATCATGGCTGCCCGCTTCCCTGGCTCAATGCTTCCGTAATCCTCGTCATAACGCAGCGCGTGTGCGCCGGTCAGCGTCGCGCTGCGCAGCAGATCCCGCGCCGTTACGCTTGGCGCGATGCGCCGCGCCTCGGCAAGCTCCGCGAACATGTTGAGGTCGGCAACGCTGGCCAGGCTATCCGTACCAAACGCGACCGGAACGCCGGCGGCATAGAAGGATTCGAGTGGCGGCGCGCCGACACCCACATAGGTATTGCTGCGCGGGCACGACACCAGCGGCGAGCCTGCCGTGCAGAGTCGGGCAAGATCTTCGGGTGTGAACTGCACACCGTGCACGACCAACGCGTCCGTCCCGAGGAAGCCGAGAGCGGCCAGGTATTCCGTGGGCGACACTCCAGGAACCTGCCACTCGTTGGACCATACTCCCAGCTTCTCGAGCATCACGCGCGCCGGACCGCTGCCCTGCCGCAGCAGTTCCACTTCCGCCGGCGACTCGCCGAGGTGCACGCTCGTGATCGAATTGGGATGCGCATCGACGTCCGCGCGAATGGCCATGAACAGCGCCGGCGACACCGAATAGGGTGCGTGCGGGGCCAGACTGACGCGCACTCCGGCGTTGGCGCCAACTGAATCGGCCGCCGTACGGGCCTCACGAACCCTCCCTGCCGGATCCGGGTGATTGAAACCAATCAGCTCGTAGAACACCTGCGCCGCCATGCCCGCTTCTCGCAGCAACGGCACCGTCACGAGGGTATTGCTGACATCGCCGAAGAGTCCGGTTCCCGACGCGCGTGCGCGTGAAATCGCCTGGCGGGCCGCCTCGAGGATTGGTGGCGCGCTCGGGTCCGGATAGTCCCGGCGGAGCGCCATCACCGCCATCACCCATTCGTTGAAGCTGGTACTCGGCGGCACGCGGCCATGCAGATACGACAGCTCGAGGTGCGTGTGCGCGTTCACCAACGCCGGCAGGATGGCGACGTCGCCGCGCGGCGCGGCATCCGCCGGCACACCGTCGCCGACAGCGGCGATGCGATCGCCCTCGATTGCCACGAAACCGTTGCGAATAGGCGGTGCTGAGATCGGCAGCACCCACGCGGCGGTAAAACTGGTCACGCTACTGCGTCAGGCGCAGCGCTTTTGCGGCTCGACTTCGCGGAGGATAGTTCTTCAACTCCTCAGGCACCGCGACATCACCGTCGGCGCGCGCCGTGGCCAGCGCCAGCATGCGCGGCACGTCGCGCTCACGGTAGATCGGGTCGCCGAGGATCTCGTAATGCATGTTGCGTCGTTTCGCCGTGAACCCGGCGTCCTCAACGTTCTCGACGATCTCGACCTCATCCATGCAGTAGCTTGCCCCCGCGGCACGGACGACGTTCTCTTCGATCATGACGCTGCCCATGTCGTTGGCGCCGAACGCAAGACTGAGCTGTCCAACTTTCCCGCCCTGCGTCACCCACGACGCCTGCAGGTTGTCGAAGTTGTCGAGCACGATGCGCGAAATCGCCAGCGTACGGAGGTAATCGACACCTGTCGCTTCGTAGCCGCCATGCTCGGTGTGTTCGGGCTGATAGCTCCAGGTGATGAAGGCCGTGAAGCCGCCGGTGCGATCCTGCACGTCGCGAAGGCGCATCATGTGCTCGATGCGTTCGTCATCGGTTTCCACGGTTCCGTACATCATCGTCGCCGTCGTGCGGAGACCGGCCTCATGTGCCTGCGCCATGATGTCCAGCCACTCATCGGAGGAAGCCTTCGTGTAACAGTTGAGCAGCTTGCGGACGCGATCGACGAGTATCTCGGCGCCGCCTCCGGGAATGCTGTCGAGACCGGCGGCCACCAGCCGCCCGATCACCGTTCGCGTCGAGATCTGGTTCAGCCGAGAGATGTGCAGGACTTCCGGCGGCGACAGCGCATGCAGCTTGAACTCCGGATAGCGCGACTTCACCGCACGAAACAGATCTTCGTACCACTGGATCGGCAGGTCGGGATTGTGTCCGCCCTGCAGCAGCAATTGATTGCCGCCGACGACGATCGTCTCGTCGATCTTGCGGAAGATCTCATCGAACCCGAGCACATAGCCATCGGTCGATCCAACCGTGCGATAGAACGCGCAGAAGTTGCAGCGCGCCACGCAGATGTTCGTGTAGTTGACGTTGCGATCGATGATGTAGGTGACGATTCGCTCAGGATGCTTGCGTGCGCGAACCGTATCGGCGAGATGGCCGAGCAGTTGCGTTGGCGCGTGCCGATACAGCTCGAGCGCCTCGGCCCCGTTCACGCGGCCGCCGTTCAGGACTTTTCGCGCGATGTGGTCAACCATCAGAAGAATTCTACTGGCCGCCGCTGTGCGGCCAGGCCCAGGTCCGCGGCGTAATCCAGGAACATCTGCAGCCCCGCTGCTTCCTCGGCGCCGAGACCGTACTTCACATTATCCCTTAGGTAGCGCGTGGCCTTCGCGGTCCTTGCCGAATCGCCACGCGCGTATTCCGCCGCAATAAGATCGACAGCCGCAAGGCCCTCACGCTGCGCGTCCTGCAATGCGGTGACGTCTTCTCCACTGACCGGGCCTGGGCGGCCCGTCCACGCCGCATACACGAACGGCAGTCCTGTCATGTGGCTCCATTCGAGCCCGAGGTCGATCTTCTGAAGCCCCAGCGCGACGTGATCGGCTTCGAATGCCGGGTCGCCGATCAGCAGCCCGGCATCGAAGTCCCGGGTCATCACCGCCAGATCGGGACCATGCGGCACGAACCGAGGGCTGATACGGAAGTGGTGCCGGCACAGCACCTGGATCAGCGCCACTGACGTGCGAGAACTTGTGTCGAGCGCGATATGGCGAATCCGGTCGATGGGGCGGGTGGTATACAACGCCACCGACGCGATCGCCCCGCGCGAGGTGACGCCAACTCCAGGCACAAAGCGGTAGTCGGGAGCCTGCAGATACTCGATGGACGGTACCAATCCGAGATCGACCTCGCCGTCCTGCAACAGACGGGCGCACACCGACGGCAAGTCGTAACGGACCTGCCATCGTGACGGCTCGCGATCGAGCGCCCAGGTCAGCGGACGGGCATTCAGATAGCCGACCGCACCGATCCGAAGCGACATCAGCCGATCGCCGTGAATCGCCCGGTGCGCTCGACCGGCTCGAAGCCTGCTGCCAGGATGTTGCGGGTGATCTCCTCGAGCGGCGCGCGACGTCGTCCCTCAGGCGCTTCGTCCGAGGCGGACACGCCGTCGATGTCGTCGGCGCCGAACGTCAACGCGACCTGGGCGAGCTTCGGACCGTAACGCCGCCAATCCACCTGCACGGTCGGAATGTTGGGCGCCGCCAAACGTGCGATCGCCACCATCTTCACATCGTCGTAGCCAGTGGTTGGCCTGAACGTGGACACCGTCATGGGCAGAGGGCTGATCGCCTGGATGCAACCGACCCGGTCCTGCAGCGCCGCGGCACGCAGCAACAGATCCGCACGTGTGTCGGCGGGAGCCTTGTCTACAGTCAATCGCAGCTGGGTGAAACCTGCCGATGTGAGTTCGTTCACGATCATCGCCGGATCGACGGGGCCATCGAGCGGCAGGATTGACAAGCTGTCGAGGCCGGCGCCGCGCAGCTGCTTCAGCACCGTCGCGATGCTGGCGCCGGAGGCGAAACGCTCGACGTCCGACCACGTAAAGGCGCTCACGGTGCGATTGCCCTTTGACTTGACGACCTCAACGGCACGCAACGCGTCCGCGAGCTGCGCCGGCGAGCCGTTGATGCTGATCTCCTGCGCCTTGACATGTGCCGGATCCAACGCCGGAGCATCAAGCGCACACTCGGCGATGCGAAGGAATGTGGTCCGAGTGTCGTGCATGCGCCGCCGCAGCAGGTCCGCCAGCATGCCGATGGACAGGATGTCGGGCGTCGCGGCCAGATGGCGAATGTCGTCGGCCGACAAGCGCTCTCCCGCGCTGACGCGCTCCATCAGCGCGTCACGTGAAATAGAGGTACTCATTGCGCCATCTTCTCCGCAATCCTGGTCGCCAGCTCCAGTGCGTCACGACCGGCCTGGCCCGTTACGCCTGGCTCGCGCTTGTGGCGTACGGCGTCCACGAAGTCCACGAGCTCACGCCGCAATGGCTCTTCGTTGACCACATCGAGCTTGCCGCCCTGGATCGGCGGCACCGCGCCGCGTGGCGCCAGGCGGTAGACCTCGACCTCCTGTGCGGCGTAGTCGATCGACACGTACGAGTCGTGCTGAAAGAACCGCACCTTGCGCACACGCTCGCGGCTGATCCGGCTGGCGGTCACGTTGGCAATACAACCCGAGGCAAACCGCAGACGCGCGTTGGCGATATCAATACGTGGCGTCAACACGTTCACGCCCACCGCTTCGATCGACACCACTTCCGAATCGACGGCGGCAAGCAGCAGATCGAGATCGTGAATCATCAGATCGAAGATGACGTCGATGTCCAGACTCCGCTCGGGGAACGTGCCCAGGCGATGAACTTCGACGAAACGCGGATCGGAGACGAGCGGCAATGCCGCGACGACGGCAGGATTGAACCGTTCGGTGTGGCCGGCGGCGAATATCGCGCCGGCGCCCGCCGCGGTGCTGATCAAACGCTCGGCATCCGCGACCGTGGGCGCCACCGGCTTCTCCACCAACGCTGAGACGCCCCGTTCGAGGAACGGCAGCGCCACGTCCAGATGCGAGACGGTCGGAACGGCGATCGTCACCGCATCAATGTGCCCCAGTAGATCACCGGCCGCCGGCCACGCCCGCGTGCCGCACGCCGCGGCTACCTGCTCGGCGCGACCAGGCTTGGTATCCACGATTCCCACGAGCTCGACATCGTCCATCGAGGCGAGCAGCCGGGCGTGGTGCTGGCCCAGGTGACCGACTCCGATGACGGCAATGCGTAGGCGATTGGTCATGCGCTCCTGGCCGGTGCGGCCCTACGTGCGGGCCCTGCCGACGATCGTGATATCCGCCTCGTCGGCCGATGCACATACGGCATCGCCGTCGAGCATCAGCGTCTTGCCGGCGTCCACCGACAACGCCGTCGCACCCGCGACTCGCATGGCCTGAATCGTCGCAAATCCGACCACCGGCACGTCGAACCGCATGTCCTGCGCCGGCTTGGCGACCTTGACGATGCGCACGCCGGGGCCGGCGAGATGTCCGGCGCGTGCGATCACTTCGTCGGTGCCCTCCATTGCTTCCACCGCGACGACCGCCTGGTGTTTCACCGCGATGGTCTGCCCGATGTCGAGTCCGGCGATGACGTCCGCCATCTTGTAACCGAACTCGAAATCACGCTGCTCGTCGTCGGTCGGCGCACGCCTGGTCATCACACCGGGCTTGGCGAGGAGCGGTGTGAGCAGTGACGTCGAGTCGACCAGTTCGATGCCGTGGTCGCGCAGCACGTTGGCCACAGCGCCGATCAACCCGTCGGTGCTCCGCGACGTGAGCTTGCGGAGCACCGCGATGAACGTCATGTCGGGCATCACGCCGCCGAAGATCTTCGTGTGCTTGACCTGTCCGGCCATGACCGCCGTCGTGACGCCGGCCTTCTTCAAGAGGCTGATGCATGTGCCGAGCTGCCCCAGCGAGATCCAGTGAATCTGCGCGGCGTGCCGTTCGGCGGCGGCGTTCAACTCGGTAAACGTCTCTTCCTTGATCGCGATGATGGTGACCTCGTGCCCCTGCGCGCGCGCGGCGTCGAGGACGAGGAACGGAAAGCGTCCGTTGCCAGCGAGCAGGCCGAGCTTCATTCGTCGGCGACGAGCTCCTCTGCGCGTCGGCCAGCGCGGCGCAGAATGACGCCGCGCTGCGAACTGCGGATGAACTCCACCATGTAGCGGACTTCCGGAGCGGTCAGCGTCGAATCCTGTTCGATCTGGGCCAGTGCGCGGGTCGTATTGAGCTTCGACTGCAGCAGATAGCGATAGGCATGACGCAGCTGAGTGATCGTATTCGGCGTGAAGCCACGGCGCTGCAGACCGATCGTGTTGACGCCGAAGATGCGCGCCGGACGGCTGCCGATGGTGCGCGCGAACGGCAGCGCATCCTTCGTCACCACCGAATACCCGCCGACGAACGCGTGCCGGCCGACACGGCAGAACTGATGAACCGCGGAGCCCGCGCTGACGTTGGCGAAGTCCTCGACGCCGACATGGCCGCCGAGCGTGGCGTGCGGACCAAAGATGGTGTCATTGCCGACGTGGCAGTCGTGGGCGACGTGCACGTAGGCCATGAACAGATTGTTGTCGCCGATCGCGGTCTGCCCGCCACCGCCGGCCGTGCCGCGATTGATCGTCACGAACTCGCGAAAGATGTTGCGCCGCCCGATCGTCAGCCGGGTACGCTCCCCGCGATACTTCAGATCCTGCGGTGCGAGGCCAATGGACGCCATCGGGTAAATCTGCGTCTCATCACCGATGTCGGTCCAGCCGTCAACGACGACCGACGAGCCAATCTGGCAGTTCTTGCCGATGGTGACATCGGCACCGATGATCGCCTGCGGGCCAATGATCGTGCCTTCACCGATGCGGGCCGCGGGGTGTACGTGCGCGCTGGGATCGATCAGCGCGGCGCCACGCTCGATGGCCAGCAACAGCTCGGCTTCGGCAACGGTCTGGCCATCGACGGAAGCGCGTGCCCTGGCCTTGGCCAGCCGCGATCTGACGCGACCGAGCGTCACCTCGAGGTGCAGGCGATCGCCGGGAGACACATTGCGACGGAACTTGGCGGCGTTGACGCCGCGCAGCGAGATGCGCGTGGCCTGAGACGTGCCGGCGCGATCGAGAACCAGCGCCGACGCGAGCTGCGTCAGCGCCTCGATCATGAGCACGGCAGGCATCAGCGGAGTGCCGGGGAAATGCCCCTGGAAGTAGTCTTCGCTGACCGTGACGTTCTTGAATGCCACGAGCCGGTTGCCCGGCTCGTGCTCAGTCACCGCGTCGATCAGCAGTGACGGATACCGGTAGGAGACACGGCCAAGGAGCGATGGGAGGTCGAGAGTCAGGAACTCGCGCCTCCTGCGCTACTTGCTTGGGGCGGGAGGCGTCGGAGCCGCCGCCGGTTTGCCGCCATTCATCGCGGCGATGACCTCGCCGGTCAGGTCCATCCCCGGCTCGGCCCAGATCAGACCGCTCTGTTGAGCGTTGAACACGAAGTGCACCTGCTTGTCCTGCGCGACCTTGCTGATGATCGGCAGCACCCTGCGCGTGAAGTCTTCCTCGACTTGCTGCGCCATGTTCTGCACATCCTGCTGCGCGTCCTCGGTTTGACGCTGCAGATCACGCTGCTGGCGATCGATGTCACTCTGTAACTGGGTGCGCGCCGCATCACTCAGCACGCTGCCGCCCGACTCGAGCTTCTGTTGCGCGGCCTGCAACGTCTTCTGCTTGTCCTGCAGCTCGCGCGTTTTCTGATCCTGGAATGCCTTCAGTTTCTCGGCCGCCGATTTGCCGTCGTTCGACTGCGCAGCAATAGCGGCCATGTTCACGTACGCGTACTTGAAGCCGTCCTGGAACTTCGGCGGCGGAGGCGCCGGTGCCGCCGGTTTCTGTGTGGCCGGTGCGGCCGGTGTCGCTGGCGCGGGCGCCGGCGGCTTCTGCGTCGCGGGCGCCGGTGGCTTCTGCGTCGCGGGTGCCGGTGCCTGTCCGGCAGGCGCCTGGGCGTACGTATGACTGGCAACCAGCGTGATGCTGGACGCCAGCGTGATGGCAAGCAGTCTCATTCGACTCGGTCCTTTCCTTCGCGACGTCACGGCCAACGATTTTACTCGACCGTCTAACGACAAGTAAGATGGTTTCAATGCTGCGATTCCGAACGTTCGGTGCACTTCTGCTGCTCGCCCCGCTTGCCGCGGGATGCGGCGGCGACAATTCGAACAATACGCCGACGGCCCCGACGCCAGTGGCAGTCACCGAAACAGTCAATGGCACCCTGACGGCGAATGGCGGTCGCACGCACGAATTCGTCGTTCAACAGGCCGGCACGGTCACCGTGAAGCTCTCCGCGCTCGCACCGGACGACACGATCAACATCGGCCTCAGCCTCGGCACGTGGAACGGTGCGGTCTGCACGGCGATTCTGGCCAACGACAAAGCGGCGCTGAACACCACCGTGACTGGCTCCGCACAGCAAACCGGCCTCTTCTGCGCCCGCGTCTACGACGCCGCCGGTTCGCTCACCGCTTCGACCGACTACACGCTCGACATCACGCACTTTTAGGCACGTCCACAAGGACGCGCCAGGTAGTTGGACGAACCCGCCCACCGCAGGGACGGTCCCGCCATACCAGTCATTTCCCTAGAACGTCGTCCCGACCGCGAAGCGGAATACTGCCGATTTCGCCGGCCGCAGATTGTTGTCGAGCACACCGGTGCGCTGCGGGTTCCAGGCGTAGATAAGCCGGAATGGTACGTTGAGCACTGGCATGAAGAAGCGCAGCTCGACGCCCGTCGAGGTCTTGAACGTGCTCGTCTGGCCAATCACCTCGGTCGTCACGCCGGGAGCATTCGGATCCAGCAGCGACGACCTCGCAAACGGATCGGTCAGCGCGGGTATCGGTGGAGGCACAATCCGGGTCTCATTCTCTCTCCACGCGAAGCTTTCGCCGACGTCGCGCACCTGGCCAGCATCGTAGAAAAGCACGATGCGCACCTGGTTGACGATCGAGATCAAGTACTCGGCGTTGAACAGCAGGCTCTTGTTGCCGCCCAGCACGACGACCGAGCCGGGAACCGTGGGACCAATCGAGCGGATGTCGTAGCCGCGAACGCTGTATTCGCCGCCGAGGAAGAGCCGCTCGAAGATCGGAAGCGACTCAGTCTGGCCAATGGCGCGGATGTACTCGGTCTGCGCGCGGAAGCCGAACGAGGTCCGTGGCAGGTGCCGATGGAAGTAGATGTATTCGACGCGCGGTTTATAGAACTGGGTGTTGCCACCCAGTACCGCGAGATCGATGGCGGCGGTGAGCCGCTTACCCTGGTTCGGGAAGATCGGACTGTCCACGGTGTTGTGGACGAAGCTCGGGGTGACCTTGCTGATGATACGGCGGCCGCCCTGACCGATGAGCAACGAATCGTACACGAACGGGTTGCGACGCAGCACTTCGAGCTGCGTTGGCGTCAACTGTGACAGGTCGCCAAGCGATGAGATGATCGAGCATCCGCCCGCGCGGAGCAGACACGACTGGTCGATCAGCGCCTCGTTCAAGTCGGTCATGTGGACCGTCTCGTACGAGTAGTTGAAGAACATGCGGCTGAAGTCGGCAACCGGGACGCCGAACACCATGTTGCCGCCGGTGGACTTCTGCGTGTAGTAGCCGATGTACTGCAGCGACCGCTTGTAAATGTCGAAGCCGCCGGTGATGTTGCGGTCGAACAGGAACGGCTCCGAGAACGCCAGCTGATAGTTCTGCGCGCGATCGCCGGCCTGGACTGACACCGTCAGGCTCTCGCCGCGGCCGAGGAAGTTCGAGGTCTGGAATGCCAGCTGGCCGAAGAAGCCCTCGTACTGCGACACGCCGGCGCCGAACGTCAGCTGATTGCGGTTCTGCTCTTCGAACTTCAGCGTGACGTCAACGTTGTTCTCTTTCCCGGGCGTCTTGTCCACCTTCATGTCGCTGTCGTTGCCCTTCAGCTCCTTGAAGTAGCCAAGCTGGTTCAGCCGGCGGACGCTGTACTTCAGCGCTTCCGTATCGAAGACATTGCCTTCGATCAGCCGCATCTCGCGCCGGATCACGTTGTCGCGCGTCGTGGTGTTGCCGGTGAACGTGATGCGGTTGACGAAGTACTGCGGCCCTTCCGTGATCTGCATCGTCACGTCCACGACCGGTGGCTTGGACGAGGTCTCTTTCGCGCGCTCGACTGGTTTGGGCTCCTCGGGCGCGGCCAATGCCGGCGGCACGAGTGCGGCGAGCATCGTCTCGGGATTACTGGGATCGTCGCTGTACTTGCGCATCTCGAAGGGCGTCCATTCCATGAAGCCCCGGCTGCCGTACACTTCCTGCGCCTTTTTGTTCCCGTCGTTGATCTTCTTCTTGCTGTACCACTCGCCCGGCTCAATCTTGTAGAGCGTGCGGAGTCCCGTGCTGTTGACCAGCTTGTTGCCCTCGAAGGACAGATCGCCAAAGCGATAGCGCTTGCCTTCGGTCACCGGGATGCGAAGCTGCACCCAGCGGCTCTTGCCGTCTTTGCTGTCCTCGAGTGTCTTGACCTCAGGATTGCCGACACGGGCCTGCGGGTAACCTTGATTCTGGTAGTACTCGACGACTTTCGCGGCGTCTTCCTCGAACATCGCCTCTTTGTACGTGCCGCCGCCGGTGATGAAGCCGAGCAGGCCCTTCGGCTTGTTCTCCTTCATCTTCTTCTCCAGCTTGCCGTCGGCGATGGCCTGATTGCCGACGAACTCGACGTCGCGAATCTTGATCTTCGGACCTTCGCCAACCGTGAACGTCACGTTCACGAGCTTGGGTCCGCCGGACACCGGGGAGACCTTGTGGCCGATCTCGGCGTTGGTGAAGCCCTTCTCCGCCATCATCTCGCGGAGCACACCCTCCACGCGGCGAATCGATCCTTCGTCAAGAAACGAATCCAGGCGGACTTCGATGTTGCGTTCGCGAAGCTTCTCGTCGACGTCCGAGCGCTTGATGATGCTGATCGAGTCGCCCTTGGTGTTGCGGTAGTCGACGATCTTGACGCGCTCGCGCTCCTCCATGCGGTAGACGACCATCTTGCCGACCACGCCGTTCTCGAATGTGTGGTCCGTGACTTCGACAGAGAGGTCCTCGAGGAACTTGGTGTTCCAGAGCGCCTTGAAGTCCGACCGCATCAAGTCCTCGGCCGCTTCGTCGTAGGGGACGAACTTCCCCTGCGATGGGAGACTGACGGGAAGCTTGATCCAGTACAAGTAGGTTTCGTTTTCGACGGTGGACGTGTTGCCCTGCCGATCGAAGCACAGCTCGAGCGTCCAGATGAATGGTGGAGACCCGGCCGGAGGCAAAGCGGCGGGCGCTGCCACCGGGGTCCCGCACGCTGTTTTGGCGATCGAGGCTGCGGCGGGCTGCGCGCCCGCAGCGGGAGGCGCCGGTGCCGCGGCTGGCTCCTGCGCGCGCGCGACGCCCGCAACACCGACACCAAGTAATGCCGCGATAAGTACTGTAGGAAGAGACTGCGTCCTCATTACCAGAAACACCCTAGTTTACTGGATTTATGACGAAGAGGGGGACGAGATGGCTTGGACAGCAATTCTCGGACGGCCGGTTAGCCGGGTCTTGTTCTCTAGACCCGGCGGGTCCACAAAGCAGGACCCGCCCGACTGGTGTCTCGGGAGTTATTGGAGTCGCCGGCCGGCCGTAACTTCGGCCCCTACCGGACGATACGCGAGTTGGCCGCCGTCGAGATATACCTCGACTTCGCCGTCGTGGAGGTTGCCGCGAATCAACTCCTCGGACAATGGATCCTCGACGTAGCGCTGAATGGCCCGGCGAAGCGGACGGGCCCCATACGAGCGGTCCTTGCACGTGACGTCGATGATCCAGTCGATGACCTCGGGCGTCAGCGCAATCTTCATGCGCCGATCGACCAGATTCGCGTTCAGCTGATTGACCAGCAGCGTCATGATGCGCCGCAGGTCGTCGTCCGACAGCGCGTCGAAGACGATGATTTCGTCGATGCGGTTGATGAACTCGGGATTGAAGGTGCGCTTCACTTCGCCGAGCACCATGTCACTGACGTTCTTGTCGATAACGCCGGTATCGCTGGCCTGGAACCCGAGCGACGACTTCTTCTGAATGAAGCGCGCCCCGATGTTCGAGGTCATGATGATGATCGTGTTCTTGAAATTGACGCGGTTCCCCAGACCATCCGTCAGGTGACCGTCTTCAAACACCTGCAGCAGGATGTTGAAAATGTCCGGATGCGCCTTCTCGACCTCATCGAGCAGGACCACCGAATAGGGATTCCGCTTCACCTTCTCAGTGAGCTGTCCGCCTTCTTCGTGGCCGACATATCCCGGAGGCGAGCCAATCAGCTTCGATACCGAGTGCTTCTCCATGTACTCGGACATGTCGAAGCGGATGAGCGCGTGGTCGCTGCCGAACAGGAAGTTCGCCAGTGCGCGCGCCAGCTCGGTCTT
>Ga0126304_10000367_pt1 | contig 17428 bp, 15 predicted proteins | sample Plot25_FD_92538 | JGI IMG/M metagenome (GOLD analysis project Ga0126304, IMG submission 92538) | Serpentine soil microbial communities from UC McLaughlin Reserve, CA, USA - Plot25 | ecosystem: Environmental > Terrestrial > Soil > Grasslands | place: USA: UC McLaughlin Reserve, Lake County... | reverse complement strand
CGGATGGAGAGGACGGGGCCGTCTATGGAGAGCGGCGGGATGATGGCGTTGACGCGCGAGCCGTCCTGGAGCCGCGCGTCCACCATCGGCGAGGACTCGTCGATGCGGCGGCCGACCGTGGAGACGATGCGCTCGATGACACGCATCAGGTGCTCGTCGTCCTTAAAGGTGATGTTCGTCTTCTCCAACTTGCCCCGCCGCTCGATGTAGATGTGGGCGTGCCCGTTAACGAGGATGTCGGAGATGGTCGGGTCTGCGAGGAGCGACTCGAGCGGCCCGAGGCCGAACAGCTCGTGCTGGACCTCGGCGATGAGCATCTCGCGCTCGACCGTCGAGAGCGGGGCGTTCTCGGTGACGAGCAGCTCCTTGGCGAGCCGCGAGACTTCGGCGTGGAGGCGCTCCGGCGGGAGGACGTTCAGCTTGGTCAGGTCCATCCGGCTGATGAGGGCGTGGTGGAGCCGCGCCTTCAGCTCCTGGAAGTAGAGTTGCCCGACGCCCGAGTCGTCGGACAGGGGTGCGTCCCCGCCCACCACGTCTTTGATGTATCTCTCACGAAGTGCCATGTTCGTTCACCTGGTTCCTGTCGCGTCTGATCCTCACCGGGCGCCTTACCGGCTCACGCCTCGTCGGGCGCGGCGCGGAGCTCCATAGCCATGGTGGCGGGGGACTTGCGGCCGAAGAACGACCCGAGGAGACCCCGGCCCCGGGGCGGCCCGTTCGGCTCGGACTGCGCCTCGCCGGCCAGCATCGCCGCGATGCGGGCGACCTCGGCCGAGACCTTCGAGGAGGGGTCGAGCTGTACCAGCGGCCGGCCGAGGTTGATCGAGTCGATCACCCTTTTGTAGTCGTTCGGGATGAAGCCGACGATGCGCTCGCCGATGTGGCCCTCGACCTTTTTCAGCTCCGCGTCCACACCCTTGCTCCAGCGGTTGACGACCACGCGCACCTTCTCGCGCGGGTAGCCGAGTCGGTCGAAGATCTTTAACGCCCGCTTCGTGTGGCGGATGCCCGGGATGTCGAGCGTCATGACCAGCAGGATGTCGTCGGACTGGTCGAGCGCCGAGACGGTGACGGGGTCGAAGGTGTGCTGGAGGTCGATGACGACACAGCGGAACTCCTCGCGCAGCACGCGCAGGAGGTCGAAGACGTGCTCGGCCTTGACCTCCTCGGCCTCGTGGGGCTCGTCCGGGGCGGCGAGGAGCGAGAGCTGCGGCGAGAAGGGGACGACGTAGCTGCCGAGCAGCGAGTGGTCGAGCCGCATCAGGTTCTTCGCGGCGTCGGCGACCGAGAACTGCGGGTCGAGGTTGAGGAAGGAGCCGGCGTCGCCGGCCTGGAGGTTGAAGTCAACGAGGACGGTCTGGAAGCCGACGCAGGCGGCGACGTTGGTCGCGACGAAGGTGGAGCCGCTTCCCCCCTTGCTGGAGAAGACGGAGACGACCCGACCCCGTTTCTTCAGCGCCGCCCTCTCCCGCTCGCAGAACTCCGCGACGCTGTCGAGGACGGCGCCCAACTCGTCGCGGCTGGCGGGGAGCTGCAGGAACTCGCGCGCGCCGGCGCGGAGGCTGTTCATCACCTGCCCCGGCGTGGCCTCGCGCGACGTCGTGACGAGAGCCACCTCGGGGAAGGAGGCGGCGAGATGGCGAATCAGGTCGGTGTCTCGCTCAGCGGCCGACCCGAGCATCAGGACGGCGGCTTCGGGCCGAATCCTCTTGAGGTCTACCTGGAGCTGCGACGCGCTGTCGCAGTTCGACACCAGGCGGGCGCGCCCGCCCGCCGCGGCAAAAGCCTTGTCGAGCTCCTCGGCCGCCTCCGCGTCCGGACACATGCTGACGAATGTGATTGGCTGTGCCATAACCGCCTCGTACGCTCCCCTTGTGAACCTCTTTTCGACTACTTGTCGGCGGGGATGAAGCCGGCCGCCTCCCCCGAGAAGGTGGTGGAGTAGGCCGGCATGTTGATGTTGACGCTGATGAACGGGATGACGAACGGGTACTGATAGTTGGTGAGGCTCACCTTGGCAGTCCCCTGCGCGACGCCCAGCCCGGGAGTCGTGACGGTCACGTTACTCAGCGCGAGATTCGGGACGAACGGCTCCTGCCCGTCCGCGGGCGTCGGCGTCCCGTAGACGACGACCTTCTTGATGCGCTCCTCGACCGTGGCGTAGTCCGTGCACAACGTCTCGTTGATGCGGCACTGGGTGACGGCGTAGCGCGCGCCGCGCCGCGTCGCCTCGACCATGGCGTTGTGCGTGTAGAAGAGGTGCCCGCCCGCGGCCACCGCCACCAGCATCATGAGGAAGAACGGCGCCACGATGACGAACTCCAGCAGCGTCGCCCCCCGTTCACCTCTTCTGTTTCTCTTCGCGGCCATCGTCCCTCCGGCGCCGGTCTAGTCCATGTAGCGCATCGTGGTGCTCGGCGTGAACGTCTTGTTCAGCGAGATGCTCGTGCTCCCCGTCATCGCCTGGAGGTCGAAGATTAGCGGCCTGTAGTTGTAGGTGATCGTGACCTTGACGTACTGAGTCGCGACGCCCGTCTTCGTGACGGCGACGTCGCCCGTCCCCAGGTCGGCGACGACCGGGGTCACCCCGCTGCACCCGGCCGCCTCGCCGCAGACCACGATGTTCCGGATTGCGCCCAGGTCGGTGTCCACGGGCGACGCCGTCGTCGAGGCGTAGCGGGCGCCGGCCCGCGTCGCCTTCGCCAGCGTCGTGTAGGTGTAGAACATGCGCCCCAGCTCGGCCACGCCCGCGAACATCAGGAGCAGGAAGGGGAGCGCGAACGCGAACTCGAGCAACTGAGTCCCGCTCTCACACCCCAGAAAGTTTTTAAGGCGCCTGCCCGGCATCACTTCCACCTCACTTGTAAAGGACGGGGACGGTCAGGTTAGACGACTCGCCCAGGGTCGGGTCGAAGCTGCCCCTGCCGACGACGGAGGGGCCCATGTACTCGATCTGGAGGTCGGCGCCGCACCACGTGTTGGGGCCGCAATTGCTCGCCCCGGTCACGGCGTTGCGCAGCAGGAAGGCGCCGAACTTTTTGATCTGGATGTTCGGCGACGAGCCGCCGGGGAGCGGGTCGGTCATCGGCATGATCAGTACCCGGCGCTCGTCCTGACCCGTGTGAGTCGGCGGGGGGGTCAGCGGGCTCTTGTTCAGGTATTGTGCCGACGTGATTCCCTGCGCGACGTTCGTGTCGGGCGGGTAAAGCTCCGGGGTGAGGCCGCCGGCCCCGCGGTAAGAGTCCGGGTCGTCGAAGCGCGAGTTCGCGCCCTTCGCGATAGCGTCCCGGCCGGGCTTGGGGTTGCCGGACTGCGAGCTGTCCAGCTTCATGCTCTCGTTGATCCCGCCGCAGGCGGCCTCCCCGCCCCCCGCGAGGACGACCGTTTCGACGTGGCCCGTCCCGTTGATCGCGTCCACCTCGATCACCGCGTACTGGTGGTCGGCGAGCGCCGCCGCGCTCCCCGTGATGTTGTCGTCGAACGTGACCGTGAGCTGATCGCCGGACTTGAGGGCCGCCCGGTTCTCCGGGGTGAGCGCGATGATGATGGGGAAGAAGCAGAGCCGGTTGAGCCCCACCGACATCCCGGCCACGGCGACCCCCGTCTCGTTGTGCGACGACCCAAAGGCCGCCCCCGCGAACAGGACCGAGATCGCCGCCGTCGCAGTCGTGACGCGGACGAAGCGCGCGGTCTTCACCGAGGTCAAATCCGTCTTGTTCTGGGCAACGGACTTGGTCGGGTCCCAGGCCTTGCACTTCGAGGTCGGGTTCGTCGCACAGTTCGCAGACCCGTCGAAGTCGAGGTTGATTGAGAACTCCACCCTGGCGACGGAGATGCTGTTCTGGTTGAAGTTGTACGTGTTGCCGATGGCGTCGGTCGCGTTCGCGTACGCGTCGGCGAGCCCCTGCACCTCTGAATTCAGGTCGCGGACGGCCGAGAGCGCGGCGGCGTCCGCCGCATTCTGCAGCTCGGCGCGCACCATGTAGAAGCGCGCGATGTCGATGCAGAGCCCGACGGCGAGGACGAGGCCGAGCATGAGGGTCGCGGTCATCACCATGACCGAGCCCCGCTCGCCCCCGCCCCCGTGCTTTCTCATCTGTCTCATCTTCAACACCTCACGCGCGACCGGGCTAGGGTTTGACCTTGGCCTCCTGGGCCGCGGGCAGGGACTCCGACTTCACGGCGGGCTGGGCCGGGGCGGCGGGCGCGGCGGGCGCGGGCGCCGCCTCGCTCTTCTTCGGGGCGATGGAGTAGCCGCTCGCGCCGTCGACGCCATCGCCCTTGGGCTCGACGCCGAGCGGCGAGCCCTTCTTGAGCCCGTCGAGGGTGCGCATCTGCGGCAGGTCGTCGCGGTTCACGGGCTTCACCAGCTGCGCGGTGACGATGAACATCAGCTCGGTCTCGTTCCGGGAGAAGGACTTCGACTTGAAGAGGTTGCCGAGGATGGGGATGTCGCCGATGCCGGGCACCTTCGAAAGGGACTGCACCTCGCCGTTGTCGAGCAGGCCGGCGAGCGCGAACGACTGGCCGTCGCGCAGCTCGAGCCCCGTCCTCGCCCGGCGGGTCTTGAGCGCCGGGATCAGGAAGCCCTGGAACTTGACGCCGTTGGCGAAGTCGATGGTCGAGACCTCGGGCTCCAGCTCGAGCCGGATGTGGTCCTCGTCAATGATGGTCGGCTTGAAGGTGAGGCGGACGCCGTACTCCTTGAACTGGACGCTAACCGCACCGTTGGAGTTCCCGCTTTGGACGATGGGCACGGGGAACTCGCCGCCCGCGAGGAAGCTCGCCTGCTGGCCGTCCATCGCGATCAGGTTCGGCTCGGCCAGGGCGCGGATCGCGCCCTGCGTCTGGAGCGCGCGAATGTAGGCTTGGGTGCCGATGGCGTTATTGAAGAGGAAGATGTTCACGGCCTGGCCCAGGAAGGCCGACGTCAGCGAACCGTTGTCCGCCCTGCTCAGCTCGGCCGGCCCCGAAGGGTTCGTGAAGACGGAGGTGCCGCCGTTGACCGACGCGAGGGACGCGCCGAGGTCCCGGCTGCGGCTGCGGCTCACCTCCGCGACGCGCACCAGGAGCTGCACCTGCGCCACGTCCTTGATGGGGAGTGCCAGCATGTTGACGGTCTTAAAGCCGGCGGCCTGCACGACCGCGTCGGCCTGCGCCGCCGACTTCGCGTCGGCGACGCTCCCCGAGAGGACGACCGAGCCGTTGGCCTGGCTGAGGCGGATGTCGTCCTTGGGGAAGAGCACGCGGATCTGCGAGTCGATGAGCGAGAGGTTGGTCCTCACGGCGACGTCGAAGACGATGAAGCGGTCGCTGTCCTTCTCCCACGCGATGAAGTTGACCTGCCCGAACGCCTTGCCATTGACGAGCACCTGCTCGGGGGAGATGAGGACGGCCTCGGCCACCTCGGGGTTTGAGACCGAGAAGCGCCCGATGGAGCGGTCGAAGCTGATGACCTTCGACTGCCCGACGAGCACGTTAACGGGGAAAGGCTCCTTCTGCGCCTGGGCGAAGGAGGCGGCGACGCTGTTCTGCTGCGCGCGGGCTGGTAGCGCGGCGCCGAGCAGGGGCAGGGCGCACAGCGCGATGGCGAGGCGTCGTGCGTTGGAAAGGGGCTTCATATTGCGGTACTCCTTCTCGTGTGTAGGGCCTGGAACTGCGGCCGGGTCACTTCCTCACTTCTCGCGGGTGACGCCTAGTTAGGGAAATCCACGCTGCGTTTTTTCGTCCCCTCGATCAGCTCGACCGAGCGTGCCGGCGGAAGGCGCGGCGCGGGCGGCGCGGCGGCGGGGGCGGCGCTCTGCACCACTTCGGGGCTGTAGATGACCCTGGGGCGCGTCTGCCGGGGCGCGGTCGTATCGACGGCGGCGGTCTGAGCGGGCGCGGTGGGCTGGAACTTGGGCGCGGCACCCATCGGCATATTCAAAGACTCGCCCGTCAGCAGCGTGCGCTTGCTGGCGCCGCGGGTGTGCGCGTCCTCCTGGTCGGAGTAGCCGCGCATCACGAGCTGTAGCCTGCCCTCGGTGGTGGCGAGGGCGAGCTTCTCTGCGTCGTCCGGGGTCACCTGAAGTGTCACGGCGCTCGCCGGGTGCGCCTCGCGCCCGTCCTGCGGCTGGTCTACCTTCTGCCCGCTCGCCAGCACCTTGATGCCCTGTAGGACGATCTTCGAGATCGGGCCCTGGCTGGGGTCGAGGGGGTTAATGACGACGACCACGTCGACGACAGACCCGGGCTGGACGAAGCCCGAGATTCCGACCACCTCGTCAACCCTGACCGCCATCGCGCGGAAGCCGTCGGGGATGACCGCCGTCAGCCCTCCCGCGATGCCCTCGGCGCCGAGCTTGGACTCGGTGATCGGCTCGCGCCGGCCGACGCTCGTGACCGCCACGCGGCCGACGATCTTGTCGACGGAGTCGAAGGAGCCTTCGGGCCTGGAGCCGTTCGGCATCTGCGTGACCGTCAACTGCTCCCTGGTGATCTTCGCTCCGAGCGGGATGGGGTCGAGGGCGACCACCACGTCGGTCAGGTTCTTCTGGTAGGCCTGCGCCTGGGAAAGGTACCGCATGACCGAGAAGGTCGCGATGAGGCCGAAGACGACCGCTCCCGCGAGCGCGATGATCAGACGTTTGTTCTGCATGACGTTGACTCCCTACTGCCGACGAAACCCCTCACGCGCCTTCAGGCCCGGAAGAGGAGGACGGAAACGAGACTGCCCAGCGTGATCGCGACGCCGTAAGGGACGCCGCGGCGACGGTCGGAAGGGGCCGCGAAGCGCGGCAACGATTGGCCCGGAAGCAGGCCGAGGAAAAACTGCAAGACGTTGACGGAGGTGCCGCGCACGGCCCGCGCGCGCACCATCGTGAAGACGGCCAGCACGAACCCGACGACGGCGACGGCGGCGAAGGCCGGGAGCACCAACCCGGCTCCGATCACGGCGCCGACGGCGCCGAAGAGCTTGACGTCGCCCGCCCCCATCGTGCCGAAGAGGTGCAGGAAGAGCATGATCCCGAAGGCCAGCGCGAACCCGCCGAGGCTTGACAGCAGCCCCGGCAGCCCCCCGAAGGCGGCATTAAGCAGAATCCCGCCCGCCAGCGTCGCCAGCACGCAAACGTTCGGAATGCGTCGGTAGCGTACGTCGGTGTAGGAGACGTACGCGGTCACTAAGGCCAGCAGGAGGTAGGTCACGAGGATCGGGGGGCTTGGCATTACTTTGAAGTCTCCGGCGCGGCGCGGCTGCTCTTACAGCGGGGTATCGTTTGAATGAGCCACGCGGATTCGGGGCCTAAAAAATTGCCCCGAGGTCTGCGCGAGCACTCAGGCCCGCGCAGACCTCGAATTTGAAGCGCCCGGGGGCTGACGCCGCCAGACAGCGGTTAGGACGTCCCTTTCGAGGCGTTGGTGAGGCGCGTCAGAAGGGTCCCGCCCCAGCCGCTGCCGTAGACGAGCAGCGCCACGACGACGATCAGGCCCGCGATAAGCGCGTACTCCATCGTCTCCATGCCCCCCTCGTCGCGGAGGAAGTTTTTGATCCTATTCATTTCGGTAAGTCTCCTTTAGCTTGAGGTATTCAAATCTTAGTGACGTCCCGCGTCCTGGGGCGCACCGCGTGGGCGCGGGATCGCGGACAGTGGGGGCCTCCGAAGTGGCCGAGTTGAGCTATTGCACTGTCGGCTCGGGTGAGCTGAACTGCTGACTTTCGACAAGCCGCTCGGCGAGGGACGCTCCTTCAGAACTGCCGAGGCTACCGGTCAGGGGTGCAAGAGTAAGCCCTCCCCCCTTTTCCCACATCGGAAGATGCGACAGTTTTCGCCCGGCCTCCCGCGCCCAATTTTCGGCCCGGTCGTTAGGAGTTTTCAGCACCCCGGGAGGCACAATTGTGCCGCCGCATCCGGCCCACATGGGGTGGCAACGTACCTTCGGTGGTGAAACTTTTGGCGTGTGGGTCGGCCGGCCCGAAGCGCCGCGGCGAAAGAGTTCGCTTGAAAGAGGCGGCAGCTACCAATATCCTTTCGCGTATGGCACCACACCCCCCCGAACTGCCGCGTTGGAAGTGGGGGCTCATGGCCGCCGCGGCCATCACCCTCCTCGGGGCCTTCCCGCAACTCCACCTCTGGGCCGTGCGCGGGGGCGAGTGGAACGGGTCGCACGCCGTTCTCTACGGGGACGAGATGATCTACTCGGCTTACGTCAACGCCCTCGTCGAAGGCAGGCCGAGACGGAGCGACCCCTTCACCGGGCTCGACGACTCCCCCGGGGCGCCCCGGCAGGAGTCACACCTTTCGATTCAGTTCGTTCCGGCCTACGCGTTGGCGCTGCCGGCGCGCGCTCTCGGCATCTCGACGCCGACCGCCTTCATCATCCTCGGATTTTTTACCGCCTTCGCCTCGCCGCTGGTGGTGTTCTGGCTCCTCAGGTGTGTTACGAACGACGCCCGCGTGGCCGCCGCCGGGGCGGTGTTCGTCCTGTGCCTCGGGACTCTGGCCGGCTGGCAGGGGATGGCGCCGTTCCTGCTGGGGGACGACGACCTGTTTTTTAAGCTGCCCTTCCTGCGACGCTACCAACCTGCGGCCGCGTTCCCGCTGCTCTTCGTCTTCTTCACGCTCTCGTGGCGCTCCCTGGCTTCGGGGCGGGGCGGCGGGGGCGCCTTGCGCGACGCGGTTCTCGCGGGTCTGCTGCTTCCGGTCTTGATCTTTTCTTACGTCTATCTCTGGACTTCCGCCGCCGCGTGGCTTCTGTGTCTGGCGCTGGTCTGGCTGGCCACGAGACCCGCGGACTGGAGGCGGGTCGCGCGCCTGGGGCTGTTCGTCGGGGTGCCGACGGCGCTGGCGTTTATCCTTTACGCGGCGCTGCTGTCGAACCGCCCTGAGACGTTGGACATCAGGCAGACCTTCGAGGCGACACGCGCGCCCGACCTGCTGCGCCTGCCCGAGCTGATCGGGGCGGCTGTCATCGCCGCCGTCGTTTACGGCGCTCGCCGCGGCTCCGTTGACCGGCGTGATCCGGCCGCACTCCTCGCCGTCTCCTTCGCGCTCCTGCCGTTCGCGGTCTTCAACCAGCAGCTCGTGACCGGGCGCTCCGTACAGCCTTATCACTACGGGCTGTTCGTCACGAATTACGTGGCGCTGGCCGCGGTCGTCCTGGCCGCCTCCGTGTTGTGGCGTGCCCGCGGAGGCGGCGTCGTGCCGGCGGGAGTCCTGAGAAGGGTCGTCGTCCTCTCGCTGCTGTGGGGTTCGGTCGAGATGGTCCCGGCCACGCTCGTGAACACGCGGGGCGTGATGTTCGACGAGGCGGTGCCCGTGATGCGCCGCCTGGACGAGTTGGCCCGGCAGGACGGTACGCTCCCCGGGTCGCCCGGGACGCCGCGTCCTCTCGTCCTCTCGACCGAGCTGGAGCTGAACACCATGCTGCCCAGCTACGCCCCACAGCCCGTGCTCTATTCGCTCTACAACCTCGACTTCCCCGACCTCTCGCCGCGGGAGAACAAGGAGCGTTTCTACAAGGCGCTCTACTACTCGGGCGTCGGCGCCGACCTCCTGCACCGGGCGCTGAAGGGTGAATCGGGCGACCAGGCGTTGGACTGGCTCTGCCAGACCGCGGCGTTCGACCACAGCAGGATATCGCCCGTCCTCACGCGCCAGTACCGTCCCGTCACCGGCGAGGAGATCGGGGACGAAGTCCGCCGTTACGTCGAGTACGCCGAAGGCTTCTCGGCCGAGACCGCCGCGAGCCAAGAGCTCTCGTACTTCGTCGCACCGACTCAAGGGCCGTCGGACTTCACCAACCTCGACCGCTGGTACGAGCGTGACTCGGGCGAGCGCTTCGGCAAATACGTCCTTTACCGGGTGAGGCTGAGGGTCGCGGGCAGGCCCTGAAGTATTCACAACACGCCCGTCAAGCTAAACGGCATTGCCTTCAATCACTACGCTGAGGACAAGGGCGCGCCTGGTTCTTTAAGGGAGTCTGGAGCCAATGAGACCTTCCCGGACGATGGCGTTATTCGCGGCCACGCTCTTCGTGAGCGCGTTCCTCCTCTTCCTCGTCCAGCCGATGGTGGCCAGGATGATCCTCCCCCTGCTCGGGGGGACGCCCGCCGTGTGGAACTCGTGCATGGTCTTCTTCCAGGCGGCTCTCCTCGGGGGCTACCTTTACGCGCACGCTTTGCCCGCGCTACTCGGCATCCGGCGTCATGCCCCCCTGCACGTCGCCGCCATGCTACTCGCCCTCCCCCTGCTGCCAGTCGCCGTGTCCTCCGACTCCGTCAGCTCGCTGGACTGGCAGGGCGAGCCCTTCGTCTGGGTGGTGGTAACGCTCACTGCCGCCGTCGGCCTGCCGTTCTTCTTCCTGGCCACCACCGCGCCGCTCCTACAATTGTGGTTCTCACGAACGCGCGCCTCGGGCGCCTCCGACCCTTACTTTCTTTACGCGGCGAGCAACGCCGGCAGTCTCGCCGCCCTCCTCGCCTACCCCGTCGTCTTCGAACCGGCGCTCAGGCTGGGAGACCAGAGCCGCGCGTGGGCGTGGGGCTACGGCCTGCTCGTGATACTGGTCGGCGGCGCCGCCCTTTCGGCTTTGAGGGCGCCGCGGCCCGCAGACGCCGCGCCCTCCGGGAGTCCGGAGCCCTTGAAACTCGTGAGTCGCGCCCGGTGGGTTCTGCTCTCGTTCGTGCCTTCGAGCCTGACGCTCGGCGTGACGACCTATCTGACCACGGACATCGCGCCGGTGCCGCTGCTCTGGGTCGTCCCACTTTCGTTCTACCTGCTCACCTTCATCATCGCCTTCGCGCGCACGCCGGTGCCCGTCAGCCTGCTTTCTCGTTACGCGCTGCCGGCGCTCGCGCTCTGCGCCCTGTTCCTGCACACCACCCCTATCAGCCGCTCGCTGTGGCTCGTCGCCGTCCACCTGGCACTGCTGTTCGTGGCCGCGCTGGTGTGCCACACGCGTCTCGCCGTGGAGAGGCCTTCGCCCTCGCGACTGACGGAGTTCTACCTATGGGTCTCATTCGGGGGCGTGCTGGGCGGCCTCTTCAACGCGCTGGCCGCCCCCAACCTGTTCAACTCCGTCGCCGAGTACCCCCTGGTGATTCTGCTCGCCTGCCTCATGCGCCCCCGGGTCGGGCCTGCCGGCGGCCGGCGCGAGCGCCTGTTGGATTTCGTCTTCCCGGCCGCCCTGGCGGCCGCCGTCATGCTCGCGGCGCGCACCCTGCCCTTAGGCGGGGCGTTCCTGGCTTTAGTGTCGGGGATGGCCGTCGCTTATCTAGCGGTCGAGCGCCCTTTGCGCTTCGCACTCGCGGCGGCGGCCGTGACCGTGGCGGGGAGCTTCATAGTCTCGCCGGAGGGAGCCACGCTGCACCGTGGCCGGAACTTCTTTGGGGTGGTGAGGGTGACGCGCGACCCGGAAAGCACGGTTCACCGGCTCTACCATGGGAGGACGCTGCACAACGAGCAGTACCTCGACCCGGGGAGGCGCTGCCAACCGCTCGGCTATTATTTCCCGACCAGCCCGGTGGCACGTGTCTTCGAGGTCTACAACCTCAGGCCCGATCCGCCGCGCGTGGCCGGCATCGGCCTCGGCGCGGGCGGCACCGCCGTCTACTCGCGGCCGGGTCAGCAGTGGACGTACTACGAGATCGACCCGGACGTCATCGGCGTCGCCAAAGACCCCCGGTACTTCACGTTCCTGAGTGAGTGCGCCGGGGCAGAAGTGTCTACCGTCCTCGGCGACGCGCGGCTCCGCATCGGGGAGGCCCCCGACCGCGCATACGGCCTGATCGTCCTCGACGCCTTCAGCTCCGACGCCATCCCCGTTCACCTCCTGACGAGGGAGGCAATTGAGCTTTACCTGTCGAAGCTCTCCGAGGACGGGGTGCTGGTCTTCCACGTGACGAATGCGTACCTCGACCTGCCGCCGATCCTGGGCGGGGCCGCGGCCTCGCTCGGCCTCCCGGCCATCGTCAGCGCCGACACGACGAGTGACGAGGAGGCACGGCAGGGGAAGCGTGGGACGGCCTGGGTAGTAATGGCGCGCGGGCGTAACCGTCTCGACGAGATCGCGGCCAACGGCAAGTGGCGGCCCCTCGGCCCCGGGGGGAAGGCCGTGTGGACGGACGACTTCTCGAACATCCTGAGCGCCCTCAGATAAACACCGGGGCGTGATTTCGCCCCTCTCCCGGCGCCTGTCGCCTGCGAAAATTAATGACGAGGGATTAAATTCTGCGTGCGCCAGCCTCAGACTCGCGAACAGCGAGAGCAGGAGGAAGGATACGAGTGCGACGCGATTCATGCCCGGGATAATAGACCGGCATGCCCTGACGGGGTAGATGCAATCGAGGCACGATTCCCTTTCCGCATCCCGTCTGACCCTGCTAGGCTTGTGAAGCATGAGCGAGTCCCCCCGCGTTCTGCCCAGTTTTGCTTACGCCGCCGCCGCGCTCGCGCTCGGCCACGCATTGGGTGTCAGTAACGGCACCTACGATATCGTCGCGCTCGCCTGGCTTACTGCGGCCCTCCTGCTCGGTCTTTCGGGCTTCTTCTCGTTGGACGGCACCTTGACGGACAGATTCGGGGAACGGCTTCTTACTGCCCTTCTCGCTTTGGGAGCATGCTTTCAGTTATACCGTGCGCTCGTCTCACCGTACTTCGTCGTCCTAGCTTTCGTAGTCGTGGCGTGTGCCTTTGCCCCCGCGCGTTACGCCTGGATCAAGCACGCCTCCCTAGTCTTGATCCTCACGGCGTACGTCTTATCCGGTGTCGCGTTCATCAAGGCAACGCCACACCCATTCATCGACATTCACCCGTTGCACCAAAACTCACTGGCCACCCTGCTGAATGGCGAGAACCCTTACGCCATCACCTTCCCGAACATTTACCCGGACACAAAATTCTACGGCGAGGGTGTGGTCGTCAACGGGGTAGTCGATGCCGGCTACGCCTACCCGCCTCTGAGCCTGCTGATCGCGCTGCCCGGCTACCTGATCGGCGGCGACTACCGCTACTCGAACCTCATCGCCGCCGCGCTCGCGGGTCTGTTGATGGCCTACTGTCGGCCGGGGCGGGCGGGCGTCTTGGCCGCCGGGCTATTCCTATTCACCCCCGTCTCGCCTTACGTGCTCGTAATGGGCTGGACTGAGCCACAGGTGGTTCTGCTGCTCGTCGCGACGATATTCTGCGCCCTGCGCGCGCCGCGAGGTCTGCCGTGGGCACTCGGTCTCCTTATCGCGTCCAAGCAGTACATGCCCTTCGCCCTGCTCTTCGCCTCGCTGCTCGGGCTTGGGCGGAGACAGGCGTTAAAGGCGCTCGCCGTTGCCTTCGTCATCACCACCCCGTTCGCCCTGTGGGACGTCGGAGCTTTTCTGAAGAGCGCCGTCCTCCTCCACTTCCGCCAGCCGTTCCGGCCGGACTCGCTGAGCTACCCCGCCCTCTTCAACGCGATGGGCATCCCCAGGCTGACTTGGATGGGGTTCGCTCTCTTCGGAGCTGTGTGCCTGTGGGCGCACAAGCGTGCGTCGAGAACCGCGGCGGCGTTCGCCGCCGCGGTTGCGCTCGGCTACCTGCTCTTCTTCGCTTTCGGCAAGCACGCCTTTAGCAACTACTATTATTTCATTATCGGGGCGCTGTGTTGCGCGGTCGCCGCGGCCTCGCCATTCACATCGGTGGTGCAGGCTGGAAGAGTCTCACCCCATGAAGTACCCCGATAAGATGGCCTGGTTTATACTCGCCCGCCGCCACACAGAGTCCGCTAGGAAGGCGGTGTGCGCGGCGCTGAGGACGAAGGCCAGTGTCATGACGGCAATTTACCCCACCTTGCGGGGAGGCTGAGCGACTGACCTAAGGCGGATACAAATCGTTGACCTGCCGGCGCCGGGCACGGATAATCCGCCAATGCGACGAATCCTCCACTTTGGCGTCACACTCGCCATCGTGCTCAACGGCGCCATCACCCTCTTCAACTTGGCCTTCAGCGTCAGCCTACTCCGGACGGGACTCCCAGTGGCGAGCGACTTCACGGTGTTCTACGCGGGCGGGCGGCTCATGCGAGACGGCCCGCGTGAGCGCATCTACGACCTGCGCACCCAGGCGGAGGTGGAGCAACAGGTCATCCGGGAAACGCGCGAGCCCTTCCCCGAGTGGAAAAGCGGGATGATGCCCTACAACTACCCGCCGCACGCTGCCCTCGCCTTTGTGCCGCTCTCCTTCCTCGATTTCAAAAATGCCTCGCGTTTGTGGGTGGCGTTCAACCTCCTGCTCGAACTCTACGCCTTCCTGCTCCTCTTCCGGCTGACGCGCGGTTGGAGCGCCCGCGAGCGCGTCGTCTTCCTGACGACTGCCTTCGCCCTTCGGTCGTGGGCCTTCAACGTCTATTTTGGAGCCTTCTCCGCCATTATCTTCGTCTGCGCCCTCCGCTTTTACCAGTCGATCAAGGCCGGCCGTGACGCGTTCGCTGGTGTGAGTCTTGCGGTGGCGACGCTGAAGCCTCAGCACGCCTTCGTCCCCGCGGCGGCTCTCGCCTTCGGGAGGAGGTGGCGGGCGCTCGCGGCCGCCGCCCTCGCGCTCGCGGCACCTTGCCTGGCCGCCATGGCCCTCTGCGGCTGGCGCGTCTGGTTCGACTACCTCGCGCTATTGGGCTATTTGGGGCGCCACGAAAGCGACTTCAACATCTTCCCCTGGATGATGGCGAATCTTCGCGGGGTGCTCTTCATCATCGTCGGTCCCGACTACCAAGACGCGGTCTACCGCGTCGCCCTCGCCGGGCTGGCAGCGTCCCTCGTGCTCATCTTCGTACTGTGGCGTCGAGGCTGGCGGCCGTGTGAGTGGGACTTCGATCTGCGAATGGCCGCGACGCTGCTCATCAGCATGTTCGCGTCGCCGCACCTGAACCCGCAAGACGACCTCCTCCTCATCGGGGCGGCGGCGCTGCTGTACGGGCACTCGCGGCGCGGGGACGGGGTAGACGCCCGCCCCTTCGTCGCGGTCTTACTGGCCGCGCCGTCCGTCTACATCGTCATTGCCCTGCTCGGTTTGCTGGAGTCTACGTGGACGTGGCACCTGCTGCCGACCTTCACCCTGCACGCATGGCTTCTCTGCTGCTGGTCACCGTCGGGCAGCCCCCCGCGGCTCGTGAAGTGATGTATCTTCCCAGGATGAGCCCGACGCCCCTCCGCTCCGCGCTCTATGCCGGACTGCTCCTCGTGGCGCTAGCGTTCTTCCTCCTGTCCCGCGCCGAATTCGATGCGTCCCGCTTTGTCGGGGCGGGCGCAAAGCTCTCCGACTCTCCATACCTCACAGTAGTGTACGCCGACACTGGTTACGACGGGCAGTTCTACTACAGGCTGGCCCTCGACCCGTTCACGCGCGAACAGGAGGCGTACGGCGTCAAGCTGGACATCCCGCCTTATAGGCAACAACGCATCCTCTATCCTCTGGTCGCCGGCACGCTCGCGCTCCGGAACCCGAGGCGCGTCCCCGCCGCCATGCTCGCCGTCAACCTCCTTGCCCTGTGCGTGGTCGCGTGGGTCGGCGCGACGCTTGCCGTCTCTCGGGGTCGCTCGGCACTGTGGGGCTGGGCCTTCGCCCTCTACCCCGGCTTTCTCGTCAGCCTGTCACGTGACTTGGCCGAGCCTCTAGAGACGGCGCTTCTTTTATCGAGCCTGCTGGCGCTGCACAAAGGTCGGGGCTCGCTGGCCGCCGTCCTACTCACGCTCGCGGCGTTGACGCGTGAGACAGCTGCGGTGGTCGCCGTGGCGGCTCTCCTCGTCTACCTCTACAGGCGGACAGTTCCTTTACGGTTTGCCCTTGTTCCCCTGATCGTTGTGGCCATATGGCAGTTCTTTCTCTTCATTTGGTGGGGGCAGTTCCCATTTCTGTCGGCGCCGGAAGCGACCGGGTTGCCTTTCGCTGGTATCTTGACCCTGCCATTCCCGCCGGGGAACGCGAAGGAGACGGGACTGCTCGCCGAAATCTCGCTTGTCGCGCTGCTCGCAGCCTTCGCCATGTCGTCCGTGAAAGGATGCACGCTTGAAGTCACCGCGCTCTCGCTCTTCTGCATGCTGGTAATCTCGCTGGGGCGGCCTGTTTGGGTAGGCGACATCGCCTTCCTGCGCGCCCTCTCGGAACTCTTTTGCTTCGCGCTGCTGGTCGTCCTCGCTGGGAGACGGGAGGCGCTGGTCAGGGTTTCGGCGGTCGCGTGCGCCCTGCTACTCGCGGTCTTCATCCTGTAGGCTCAGACTGCGCGGCCGGCTGCATTGACCCGCCCGGCCACGCCGTAAATAATCGCGGAGATGCGCCACCGGCACCTGATCGTCTCCTCCTTCATCGGCCTCAGCGTAACGCTCCTCAACTGGTGGCGTCTCGTCGCCGTCCAGAATAACGCCGGCGACTTCACCTGGGCGCTTCGCTACGCGCGCGAGATGCTCGCGGGCCGCGACCCTTACCTCCTGCCCGTCTCGTCGGCCGCCATCCCCTACCCCCTGCCTGCGATCTTCGTTGCCGTCCCGTTCGCGCCGCTGCCGAACGAGTTGGGCGGCGCGCTCTTCTTCGGCCTCTCGACGGGGCTCGCGACCTACGCACTATTGCGACTCCGCGGCTACGTCGGACTTCTGCCGCTCCTGTCGCACCCCTTCTTCGAAGCGTTCGTCACGGTGCAGTGGTCGCCCGCGGTGATGGCCGCGGCGCTGATACCTGTGCTCCTTCCGCTGACGATGTGCAAGCCGCAGATCGGCCTCCCCGTTGTACTCACACGGCCCTCGAAGGCGGGACTGATCGGTTGCGTCGCCTTCGGCCTCTTGACGCTCGCCTACTACCCGACGTGGCCGGTCGTGTGGCTCGGGCAGCTCGGACAGTTCCAAAGGTTCATCCCGCTGTTGACCGTCGCCGGATTCCCGCTACTGCTCGCGCTCCTCAGGTGGCGCGGGCGCGACGCGCGGCTCCTGCTACTGATGGCTCTGACGCCGCAACGCTGGTTCTACGACAGCCTCATCCTGTGGCTCATACCAAGGACGCGGAAGGAGATGGTCTGCACAATCGTGCTCTCGTGGTTCGCGGGGGCGTGGCGGGTGTTCAGCGACTCGTGGCCTATCCCGCGCGTGGGGCTGATGGCGGTACTCTTCTACTACCTGCCGATGCTCGTCGTCGTGCTGGCGCGGAGTAAAAGAGAAGGGGTGGTGCCTACAGCTCACACGTAGTTGGGGGTTGTGCTGTTTTGTGATTTGAGCCGACGCCCCTCGAATTAAGGCGCTGAGCTAACCGCGCCCCCAGCCGTGATTACGCTACAGCATCCTCTCACCGGAGTTCTCTTCCTGCTTCAGGGGCAGGTCGGAGACTCCTTGTACCCGGCGCGGGCCGCCTCTTCGACGCCGGCAAACGCGACCCTGGCTTTGGCGGGTATCCCGTCGGCATCGCCGCAGCGCGCGGGGTAGTAGAGGCGCCGGCGTCGG
>Ga0126304_10000366_pt1 | contig 17446 bp, 19 predicted proteins | sample Plot25_FD_92538 | JGI IMG/M metagenome (GOLD analysis project Ga0126304, IMG submission 92538) | Serpentine soil microbial communities from UC McLaughlin Reserve, CA, USA - Plot25 | ecosystem: Environmental > Terrestrial > Soil > Grasslands | place: USA: UC McLaughlin Reserve, Lake County... | reverse complement strand
TACTCCCAGCCCAAGTCGATCGGCCGCCTGCGGGGATTTGCGGGCAACTTCGGCGTCTTCGTCCGCTCCTACGCGTACATCAGGAGCCTGGGCGGCGATGGGCTCACCGAGGCTTCCGAGACCGCGGTCCTGAACGCGAACTACCTGCTGGCGAGGCTGAGAGAGGGCCGAGCCGGGCGATATCTGCCGCTGGCCTTCGACCGGACCTGCATGCACGAGTTCGTGCTCTCGGGGGCGCCGGCGAAGCGCGAGCTCGGGGTCAAGACCCTCGATATCGCCAAGCGCCTGCTGGATTACGGGTTCCACCCGCCGACGATCTACTTCCCGCTGCTGGTCGACGAGGCGCTGATGGTCGAGCCGACCGAGACCGAGACTAAGGAGGGTCTCGACGCGCTCGCGGATGCCTTCGAGGGGATCCTCGCGGAGGCGGAGCGCGACGCGGAGATCGCCAGGGGTGCGCCCTATACGACGCCGGTGCGGCGGCTTGACGAGGCTACGGCGAGCCGGCGGCCCGTCGTCTGCCAGCCCCTGTAGCCGGGCTTTCCGAGCCCGCGCCGGCGCAGCTCGTCGGTGGAGAGGTGGAGCTGCGACTCCCGCAACTCGAGCAGGCGCCGCAGCTCCAGGGTGGGAACGAAGGGGTCGGCGAACGACTCTCCCGACACGACCGAGATCGCCGCGACCGGCTGGCCGTCGATCTCCGCCATCAACACGGGACCGTCTGGGACGCGGGTTGAGTCGAGGGCCGCAAGCCGCCGAAGCGCCGTCTCGTCGTCTGCTCCCGCCTGGCGGATCGTCACCGTGTCGAGGCTGAAATCCGTTTGGCTATCGCGATTCTCTGACATGTCCACTCCTGAAACGGGGCCGGGGGGCTAAACGTGAATGCAAGCGCAACACTATCAAAATCTGTTTGCTGGTGTTGAAAGTCATTTGGTCATACGTGCCGGGCAAGATTGTCATACAATCTGCCGTTGCGAGCCACGATACGCCTCAGGAGCTAGCCCGTCAATGTCATACAAAGACAGATTGTCTGACATCAAGCGGGACGTCCCTGCGTCGGTCACCAGCCAGATCGTCGACATCTTCGCCGCGGCCATCGCCGCGGGCGAGCTCGGACCCGACGACAAGCTGCCACCCACGCGTGAGCTCGCGGAGTTCGCCCAGGTCAACCACCTGACGGCAGCGCGGGCCTACCGGCGGCTCGCGGAGCTGGGTCTCGTCACGGCCCGCGTCGGGCAGGGCACGTTCGTCCGAGTGGGGGTGCAAAACGGGGCAGGCTCCGGGGCGGAGCGCGACAACACCGACTGGCAGTTCTACGCACTGCCCGAGCAGCTGGAGACCTACGGCGACCGGATCCTCGCCGAGATGTTCCGCCAAGCCGGACGCGACGACGTGATCCCGCTGATGGTCGGCTATCCGGCCAACAAGCTGCTTCCGGCGGAGGTCCTGGCCAAGGTGACGGCGGCGACGTTGGAGGAGCACGGCTCGCGAGTGCACCAGTACACGGACATCGAGGGGGCGGCCGAACTGCGGGAGCAGATCGCCGGCCTGCATCGCGCCGAGGGCTGCGAGGACTCTCCGGATCAGATCGTCGTGACGACCGGGGCCCACCAGGCGATGACCCTCGCGGCCCGGGCAATCCTGCGGGCCGGCGACACCGTTGCCTGCGAGTCGCCGACGTTCCCGGGCTCGATCGAGGCCCTGCGCAAGACCGGCTCCTCGGTCCTGCCGGTTCCAGTGGACGAGGGCGGCCTCGACATCGACGCGCTCGAGATCCTGCTTCGCCGCCGCGACATACGGCTGTTGACGCTCCAGCCCCGGCTCCACAATCCGACCGGCCGCGACCTCGCTCCGGAGCGGCGCGAGCGACTATGCGAGCTGGCGCTTCGCTACGGGTTCTTCATCGTCGAGGACGAGGCGTACGGCCCTTTGCGCTTCGAGGGCGAGGCCCCTGCGCCCCTGCGGGCGATGCTGCCGAGCCACGTCGTCTGCGTGTCCTCGCTGTCGAAGACGGTCAGCCCCGGCATGCGGACCGGCTGGGTCGCGGCGAGCGGACCGGTCCTCGACCGGATCGTCCACGAAAAGCGAAACGACGACATGCACAGCGCGACGCTCACGCAACTGGTGGCAGCCCGCTTCCTCGCCGAAGGCCACTACGGGCCCCAGATCGAGCGAGCGACCGCGTATTACCGCGAGCGCTGCGATGCCCTGATCGCCGCGGTCGAACGTCATCTCGAGCCGGTCGTGTCGTTCGTTCGCCCGCTGGGCGGCGGCCACGTGTGGCTCACCTTCCGCGATGCGCTCGACGAGCGCGACCTCTACGACGAGGCGGTCCGCCAGGGCGTGACCTTTCTTCCCGGCGGCGCGATGATGGCCGAACGCCCGCGCGCCACCCATGTCCGGCTGTCGTTCGGCTACCTGGACCCGGACGAGCTGGCCGAGGGCGTTCGCCGTCTGGCCGTCGCGGTCCGTGCCGTGCGCCCGCGCCCGCGCCGCGAGGCGCTCCCGATCACCTAGATGCCCTAGTGCCTGTGGGACCGCCGACCGGCTCGGTGTACCCGCCGCTGAAGGCCGAATTCTTCCGCGCCTTCTTCATCCGCGGCGGCAGCGTGAACTTGACCGCCGAGTCCACCGCGTCGTCCGGGGCGGTGCCCGTGTGTGTGTTCCGGTAGTCGGCGAGCTGGACGCCCGGGTGGCCCTTGATCGTCTGCGTCCGGCGGTGGGTGAGGAACGGCAGCGTGATCGAGCCGCCGCGCACCGTCACCGGTTGGCCGCTCGGGGGCGCCAGCAGCCACCAGTCCTGGTTGTTGTCGGTCACGCGGACCGCGATGCGATCGCCGGCCTTGAGCTTCCAGTCGGCTCCCCACAGCGTGAGCGGGATGGTTGTGTCACCGGCGTTCCTGACCAGGTGACCCTGGCGTGTGACCAGAGGACCGGTCCAGCCGCCGTTTTCGTCACGGCTGAGGTCGTAGACGTCGATCGCCAGGTTGGCGTTGGGGAGCGATGTCGTCACTTTGACCGATGCCCTCGGCTCACCCGAGAGGTGCACCTTGTACGGCAGCGGCTTGGAGACCGTCCAGACGCCGGACTGCACTGTCGGATCTGAGGGATTAGTGCCGTCGGAAGTGGCAAGGCTCGACCAGGCGTCCCACCCGGTCCCGACAGACTGGGCGTGGTCGACATAGCTGCCGTGGCGGAGCGCCGTCGTGTACCTACGCGCGTCAGCTGGCGGCCACCGCTTCTCCGCCCGCCAAACGCAGTCGTTGGTCTGGACCGCGAAGGGTGGATCCGCGACCTTGGGCGTCTTGCCCTTCAGGTAGCGGCGGTAGAAGCGCATCACCTCGCGGAACCAGCCCGCGCGCCCCATCTTCAGCCGCCCGACATTCGAGTCGTCACAACCGGTGGAGCCGTCGCCGGAAGCGCAGGTCTCGTTGCCGCGCACGTGCTCCCACGGACCCAGCCAGCCTCGCTCGTAGCCGGTGTGGTTGGCGAGGTACTCCTGCAACCCGTCGGCAACCGTGTTGTTCTCGGTCAGGCCTTGGGTGAGGAACAGCGGGACGTGCGACCCCCTGGCGCCCGGGATCAGGTTGCGCAGCTGCCAGAAGTCCGAGTGGTGGTTGTCGTCACCGGCCTGGGCCGCCCAGTTCGTGGCCAGGCAGGCCGGGTCGTTGAGGCTGCTTTCGTTGTAGTTCGGGTCGTCGGTGAGCGGCCCCGGCGTCGCCGCGATCCCGTCGTAGAGGGCGGGCGTCGCCACGGAATTCAGGCGACGCATCCCGTCGCCGTAGAGGTAGCGGTAGTCGTCGTAGACCGGCTCCTGAGCGACGACGGCGCGCAGGCCCGGCGGGCGATGGTTGACGCCGATCAGACCCGTGAGCGCGTCGTAGGACTTGCCGTACATGCCGACGCGCCCCGTCGACCATCGCCGGCTCGCCGCCCACTTGACGGCGTGCACCACGTCGGCCTGCTCGCCGGGGCCCGACCAGTCGAGGCACCCGTTGGAGCCGCCGAAGCCGCGCAGGTCCACCATCACGAACGTGTAGCCCTTCTTCAGCAGGCCCGAGCCCTCGACGAAGTCCTGGAACCGTTCCGAGGGGCCGGCGTTCGGCCCGACCGGATCGTAGTTCGTGCCCTCCGCCGGCCCCGCCGGCCCCGTCTGCCCGGAGTGGTTGAAGTAGGGGCCGATCGACAGGATCACCGGGGTCTTGTCAGCCTTCGTGTAGCCCTTGGGGCGCAGGACGTCGGCGTGCAGGGTCGCGTTACCCGCCCTCGACGGCGACGGGATCCACGCCTCGGTCCAGTGGGCATCGGGATAGGCCACGCCCGAGGCGGACGCGATCGACGGCGCGACGGTGAGCGAAGCCGTCGCCAGAGCAAGAGCGAACCAAAATCGAACGGACACGTGCAACCACCCCACGGTCGAGCTATGGACGCGCCTCCTTGCGAGCGAGATTGGGAACGCTACTGCTCCTCCTGGCGCAGTGCGCCACTACCCAGACTCGGTCGCCGCCTTCAGATCCGGCAGCTTCTGTTTCAGCTTCAGGACGGGCTCGAACAGGTCGCCTGAGCGCTTGACTCGCTTCAGCACGTCGCCGGCTTCGAAGCTGAGGAGGTCGGGATCGTCCCGTTTCAGGGCGCGCTCGACCTCCTTCCACTCCAGGGGGGTCGAGACCGTGGGCCGTTCCTTCGCGCGCAGCGAGTACACCGCGACCGTCGTCTTGTGCTGGTCGTTCTGGCTCCAATCGACGAACACCTTGCCCTTGCGGAGGTTCTTCGCCATGCGCGACACGACGTGGTCGGGATCCGAGCGCTCGAGGGCCTGGGCGACCGCATGCGCGAACGGCTTCGTCTCGTCGTATGTGACCTTCGTGTTCAGGGGGACGTACACCTGGAGCCCCTTCGACCCGGACGTCTTGGGGAAGCTCTCGAGGCCGAGGCCGTCGAAGAGCTCGCGGAGGCGCAGCCCGACCCTGCAGCACTCGAGCATGGCGGCGGGGGCGCCCGGATCGAGGTCGAACGCGAGCACCGTGGGCCGTTCGATGTCCTTGGCCAGCGACAGCGATGGATGGAGCTCCAGGGCGGCGAGCTGCGCGACCCAGATCAGCGTCGCCCTGTCGTCGCAGACGCAGTAGTCGATGTCGCCCTCGTTGCGCCCGCTCCAGATCGGCGCCGTCCGCACCCAGTCCGGCCGGTGCTTGGGACAGCGCTTCTCGTAGAAGAACTTCTCGGCGACGCCGTTCGGGTAGCGCTTCAGGGTCAGCGGACGACCGCGCAGGTGCGGCAGGATCGCGTCGGCGATCCGCGCGTAGTAGTCGATCGTCTCGCCCTTCGTGAACCCGGTCTCGGGCCACAGCACCTTGTCGAGGTTGGTGAGCTCGAGCTGGTGCCCGTCGACGTCTACTTGCTGGCTTTGGCCTTGCTTCGCGATCGCGACTTGGACTGGGAGGTCTTCGAGCGGGATCCGGACTTCTTGGCCGTCGAGCGCTTGCGGGGCTTCGTGCCGCCGTCGCCGTCCGCACCCGTCGCAAGTGGCTCGCCGCGAACGGCTGCGAGGCTCTCCTCGAGAGCCGCCATCAGGTCGGGCGCCTTGGTCGGCTTGGGCTCCTCGGAGACCGGCTCGACAACGGCCTTGCCCTGCGCCTTGCGGTCGATGAGCGCGAGGAGCTCCTCGCGGTATTCGTCGCGGTACTTGTCGGGGTCGAAGTCAGAGGTCAGCGAGTCGATCAGCTGCTTGGCCATCTCGACCTCGCGCTTGTCGAGCTTGCGACCGTTCTCCGGCACCACGTCCTCGCCAAGCTCGTCCGGGGCGACCACCTCGTCGGCGAACCGCATCGTGGCCATCGTGAGGACCTTGTCGGCCGGCCGGATCGCGGCCAGATGTTCCCGATTTCGCAGCACGAAGCGGGCGATCGCCACCTTCTTCGCGTCGCCCATCGCCTTCACGAGGAGCGCGTATGCCTTCTCGGCTCCCTTGTCCGGGCCGAGGTAGTACGGATGGTCGAAGTAGATGGGGTCGATGTCGTCGAGGTCGACGAAGTCCTGGATCTCGATCGCCCGCGTCTTCTTGGGATCGATCTCCTCGAGCTCGTCGCGGGTGATGATCACGTACTGCTCGGGGGAGATCTCATAGCCCTTGACGATGTCCTCGTAGGGAACCTCCTCGCCGTCCGCCTCGGCCACCCGCTTGTGGCGGACGCGCGAGCCGTCCTTCTCGCGCAGCTCGCGAAAGCTCACGTTCTTGCGCGAGACGGCGCTGTACAGCTTCACGGGCACGTTCAAGAGTCCGAAGCTGATCGATCCACTCCAAATTGCTCTAGGCATCGTCTTCAATCATGAGACTGTCGTAGGCGACCAAAGTCATCGGTCCCGTTCAGTTTCCCAAGTTAGCGCTAGTTCCTCGGTACCCGGATGCCCGCGGAACGAATCTTGCGCGGGCAGGCGCGGCACTGCCGCGTGCAGGGCGGGTCAGCTCCCGCCGGTCGCGCTGCAACACCAACCGATCGGGCGGGGGAATGCCGAGTCCCCGATGGATCCCGGGTTGAACTGGCGCGAGACGTCGGCTGCCGTCTTGACATGCCTCTCGTGACCAGGCGTGTTCGGCGGCAGGAAGAGCCACTCGTTTGCGTCGCGCCACCCGACCAGCAGCCATTCGCCATTGGGTGACCACGACAGGCCGTCGAACCGTCCAAGGCCGGCGAACAGACGAGTCGTCCCGCCGGTTGGTGACCCGAGGTCGAGTGTCAGCGCCACGCTGTGCGTTCCTCCCCGCTCGTTCGAGCTCCCGGTGATCGCGAAGGTGCTTCCGGTTGGGGCGAACGCTCCACTCGTGGCGTGAATCCCAACGGGCAGTCGCCGAGTGCCGATGGGCTCTCCGTTCGTCCGGAACAGCCGAAGAGTCGACCCGCTCACAGCGACGAGCATCGAGCCGTCCACCGACCAATCGAGCTCCGTCGGTACTGGCCCGCGTGAGGAGCGCCACAGGATGTCCCGGGTGTCGGCGTCGATCACCTCGACGCGCCCGTCGGGCTTTGCCAATGCGAGAACGTGGGCGCCGGTGAGCTTCGCCTCGGGTACGGGTGGCCGCCAAGCTGGCGCCGTGGGGGCGACTCGCGAATCGAGCAGGTGGTCGTCGGTGCCGTCGCCGACCACCACTCGCATGGACGTCCCCGTTCGGTAGGCGATCCGGTACCCGTCCGGCGGCTCCCAACGAGGATCGGTCGGGTTCGGGCGCGGCAGCGACCATCGAACCGTCCCGTCGGGCTCGACCGCGGTCAGGTGATCCCTGCTCGTCACGGCCACGAAAAAGGCATTCGGGGACCACGTCGCGTCGCGGTAGTCGCCAAGCAGCCGCTGCGAGCCGTCCGGATGCACGACCCATGGACCTTGAGTGGAGTTGACGAGCAATTGGCCGGGAGCGGGGAGAGATGTCAGCGGCCGCGCGTTCTTTGTGCCCGGTTGGACGACATCGCGGACCAGGTCGACCACCTTGGCGCCGGCCGGGGTCAGCACCAGGGCCAGGGCAAGCGCCGCAAGCGCGAGCGCCATCGCGAGCCGGCGCGGCAGCGGGGCGGCGTGGCGCACCGGCCGGTGCTCCTCGAAGCCAGCGCGAACTACTCGCCACCCCCGCTCACGAGCACCGTGCTCGTCAGGGATCGGCGCGTCTCGAAGTCGCCGTCGGAGATCGCTCGGTGTCATCTCGTGGCCTCCATCTCCGAGCTCAGCTGATCCAGCGCGCGTCGCAGTCGGGAGTTCACCGTGCCCCTTGGAAGGTCGAGTGTGTTCGCGATCTCCCCAGGCGTGTAGTCGAGGAGGTGTCGGAGCACGACGACGGCCCGGTGCTCCGGCGAGAGCTGCCTGAGCGCCGCCACCACCTCCTCGGAGTACACGGAGGAGCCCGCCTCGGGGACGGTGGCATTGGTTGCGGCATCCGCATCGAAATCGACCGCTGTCTCCTTGCGCAGCGACCGCGCCCGGGACCAGTCGATCGCCCGATTAACAACGATGCGGTTGAGCCACGGGCCGAACGGCCGCCGTCGATCGAACCGCTCGAGCGACCTGATCGCTGCGAGGAACGCCTCTTGGGCGATGTCCTCAGCGGCTGCGGCGTCGTGCACCACCAGGTACGCGGCGCGATGGGCCCAGGGCCAATGGCGGCGGTACAGGTGCTCGAGGGCCTCCTCGGACCCAGCCTGGGCGGCTTTGATCCATCGACGCTCGCGCCGGCGGTCAAGGGCCTTCGACGGGGAAGTTGCCCGGGTCAACCGAAGCGGTACCGCGACGCTCTCCGTGCTCCCATCGGCAGGCAGTTGAATCTCCTCCCCGGGGCTCGCGGCGAGGAGCCGCGGCCTCAGCACGACCATCTTCCCTCGAACACTCACGCCATGGGGCATCCGTGCAATACGGCTTGGGAGCGCTTAGAGGTCCCTCGGCCCGACCGCTAGGCGTCTGGCGTGGCCAGACCGGACGCCCGCCGGTGCCGAGTGAGCAGCACCGCACCGCCGCCGGCCAGACCCACCGCCATCGCCACCACGATCAGCATCCAGGGGAAGCCGCCGCCGGATCCGTCGCCGTTGCTCGCCGGTCGTACGACGGGCGGAGAGCTTGCCTCGAGTGTCTCGGTGTCGATCACGGCCGCAACTCCCTTCGGAGTCGCGAGAGTCAGCTCTCCGCCGTCCGAGCTCATCCTCATGACGATGCGGGGCACGTCATTCGGCTTGACGAGTCCATCGAGATCGACGCAAACCGCCCGCCCCCTGGTGGTATCGAGCGCGTGCACGAATGGCTTCTTTCCCGCACCGTCATAGAGGGTGTATGCCCAGCGACCGTCGGGGCTCGTGACGCGAGTCATCGGATAGCCCCGCATCTCGCCGGCTGGCTCGTCGGGATCGACGATTGGGTTCGACAGCATCCGTCCTTCCTTGAGGTCGTACGCGCGAACGGCATAGCGAGTCGGATCGTGGGGCGAGAGGTACTCGATGAAATACAGCCTCGACCCGCTCGGCGAGATCGCGTCGAAGCTGAAGTCGCCGTTCAGGTCGATTCGCCGAGCGATGCTCAAGTCGCGGGAGTTGAGGATCAGCAGCCGCGTCTGTCCTTGGGGAAATGAATTCCGTGGCTTGATGAGGGCGAGCGTGCTCCGTCCGCGGAGAGCCCCGCCGGCGATCCATCCAGGGCGACCGCTGGCACCGTGAAATCGCCACTCACTCTCTCGGATCGGAGCGTGCCCTCGGTGCCGAGCTTGCTCACGGTGGTCGTGTCACCCTCGGAGTTTGTGACGTAGTTCGTTCCGTGCGGCCCGGGCACGCCGTCATAGGGAGTGACCACCCCGGGCACCGGTAGCCCATCGGCACCCGCGGTGGGGACACAGACAGCAGCCCCGATTGCGATCGCGCCGAAAATCGCTCCTAGGATCCGTCGGGTCATCTGGTCCTCGTCTGCGGGTGCGTTGGCAGTACGTGGTGCCGGGGGCCGGAGGTCCCGCGATAATCGCCCCATGCTGTTTGCCCTCGACCGGGTGACGATGGAGCGGGACGGCAAGGTCGTGCTCCAGGACGTCACCGCGTCCCTGCCCAAGGGGGCCAGCTGCGTCGCCGGGCCCTCCGGAAGCGGGAAGTCGACGCTTCTGCGGCTGCTCAACCGCCTTGCGGATCCCGGGTCGGGGACCGTGCGCTACGACGGGCGCGATGTTCGCGAGCGCGATCCGCTCGAGCTGCGGCGCGAGGTCTGCCTGGTGCCGCAGCTGCCCGCTCTGCTCGAGGGCACGGTCGAGGACAACATCCGCTTCGCGGCCGACCTCGCCGGGCGCGAGCCGGACGTTCCACGGTTGCTCGATCTCGCCGGCCTGAACTCCTCGTTCGCCGACCGGCCGGCGAGCAAGCTCTCGGTGGGCGAGCAGCAGAGGGTCATGCTCGCCCGTTCCCTTGCGCTCGAGCCCAGGGTGCTGCTGCTCGACGAGCCCACGTCGGCGCTCGACGAGGGGGCTCGCGGGGCGGTCGAGGCGACCCTGCTGCACCTCCGCGAACGCGTCAACGTCTCCACGGTCCTGGTGACCCACGACCTCGCCCAGGCCCGTCGGATGGCCGAGTGGGTCGTGCGGCTGGACGAGGGCCGGATCGTGGGGGAGGGGCACGTGAGAGAGCAGCTCGCGGTCACATGAGCAGCTCGATTCACGTCACCCTGGGCGAGGTCGCGGCGACGCTGGTGCTCGTGGCGGTGGCGGTCGCCGTGTCCTTCTGGCGACGGGCCGATCTCGAAGCGGACATCGGGATCGCGGTTGTCCGCTCGGCGATCCAGCTGACGGCCATCGGCTACGTCATCAAGTTCATCTTCGACCAGGACAGCCTGTGGTTCGTCTTAGCCCTGATCACCGTGATGGTGGTGTTCGGCGCCTTCACCGCGCAACGTCGAGCCAGGCGCGTGCCCAATGCCTTCTGGCCGCTCCTGGTCGCGCTTGCGATCGCCGGCGCGACAACGCTGGGGCTCGTCGTGGCACTCGGGATCTTCAAGGCACAGCCCCGATACCTCGTCCCGGTGGGAGGGATGGTCGTTGGAAACGCGATGACGGCGGCGGCGGTGACCCTCAATCGGCTCGGGGACGACATGACCGCTCACGCCCGGGAGGTGGAGGCGACGCTGGCGCTGGGTGCGACCTCGACGCAGGCGGCCGCGCCCATCGTCCAGCGCAGCCTGCGCTCGGGGATGATCGCCCTCATCGACTCGACGAAGACGACGGGCCTCATCTTTTTCCCCGGGACCATGGTGGGGATGCTGCTCGCCGGGGCCAGCCCGACCGACGCCGTCCGGCTGCAGCTGATCCTGCTGTGGACCCTGTTGGGGAGCGTCGCCCTTGCGGGGCTGATCGCGGTGACCCTCGCGTACCGGAACTTCTTCACGCCGGCACACCAGCTCCGCGAGCAGCCCGAGCCGTAGCCGGGGCGCCGCTGGGTCAGCTGCCTCGTAGGCGCTTCTCGAGTGCCGTCTTCGCGTTGAACGCCGCCGCCATCGCGCTTTCGGCAGCCGAATCCCGGGCAGGCATCACGCCCACCTGGCGGGCGAACTCCATCCCGTTCGTGTAGGCGTAGTTGGAGACGATGTTGCCGTCCTCGACGGTGAGCAGATCGAGCCCCTCCAGCTCGACCGGACGTCCGTTCGGCGTGAAGCCCTGGAACTTCCGATCGCCGTCGAAGGTGCCCGAGGCGCGCCAGTGCACCGCGACTTGGTCGCCCTCGGTGACCATCGAGCGGACCTCGAGTCGAAACTCCGGAATGGCGGCGAAGAGCTCCGCGAAGTAGTCCCGAATCCCATCCGGGGCGACCATGTCGGCGAAGCCGTACAGGCGATCCAGGCTGCCCGGCTTCCACGTCGCGACCGCACGATCGAGATCCTGTGCCGCCAGGGCGTCGAAGTACTCGGTCACCACGGCGCGAGCGGTCTCGGTCTCGGGAGCCATCGTGACTCAGGGTATTCGGTACCGCCCTAGGTTTCGACCTCCCCCCTGATGGGAACTCGGCGGGCGACCCTCGATGACGCCAGCATCTCCGCAACACGCGCAGGCCGCCCCGGGCATCCAGTCGTCCAACGGGGCGGGCGACCCCACCGAGCCGCGCTCACGGCTTGTCCCCTACGGGCTCCTGGCCGGCGCGTACGCCGCCACCGTGGGGGCGTTCCTGTGGCGCTTCCGCGGTCGGCTCCCGGAGGGGATCTCCGGGCGCGACCTGGCGTTGATCGGGGTGGCGAGCCACAAGACGAGCCGGACGATCGCGAAGGACAAGGTGACCGCGCCGCTTCGGGCCCCGTTCACCGAGCACGAGGGCGAGGGTGGTCCGCGCGAGCTCGAGGAGAGTCCCCGCGGGATTGGGCTGCAGCACACGGTCGGCGAGCTGATCGTCTGCCCCTTCTGCCTGGATCAGTGGGTGGCCACCGGGTACGTGGCCGGGCTCGTCGTCGCGCCGAGGGCGACGCGGTTCGTCGCGGCAGTCATGGCCACGGTGGCGATCTCGGACTTCCTGCAGATCGCCTACAAGGTGGGCGAAGAGAAGCTCTGAGCACCGGGGGGCGGTGCGGTCTGGCTCTATAGTCCGCGCCCGCCATGGCGCCCACGGAACGGATCTTCAGCGGCATCCAGCCAACGGGGCAAAAGCACCTGGGCAACTACATCGGAGCGATCCGCCAGTACGTCGAGGGCCAGGATCGGGGCGAGGGCATCTACTGCATCGTCGACCTGCACGCGATCACGGTTCCTCACGATCCATCCGATCTTCGTGAGCGCCTCTACGACACCACCGCGATCCTGATCGCGGCCGGGCTCGACCCCGATCGCTGCATCCTCTTTCGCCAGTCCGACGTGAAGGAGCACACGGAGCTGTGCTGGCTGCTCGCGGCGGTGACCGCTTGGGGAGACCTGAACCGGATGCATCAGTTCAAGGAGAAGTCCGAGCAGCAGCGCGAACTGGTCTCGGCCGGGCTGTTCTTCTATCCCGTGCTGATGGCCGCCGACGTCCTCGCCTACCGCGCGACCGAGGTCCCCGTGGGCGACGACCAGCGCCAGCACATCGAGGTCATGCGTGACATCGCGGAGCGGTTCAACGCGCGGTTCGGCGATGTCCTCCAGGTGCCGGCGGGTCGCTATCCCGAGGTAGGCGCCCGGATCATGAACCTCCAGGAGCCCGCCTCCCGGATGTCCACGACCTATGGCTCCGAGCAGGGGACCGTCTACATCCTGGACGAAGCTGACGCCGTGCGAAAGAAGGTGCGGGGCGCCGTCACCGATTCGGGGACCGAGGTGCGCCGCGCGCCGGACAAGGCCGGGATCACAAACCTGATCGACATCCTGTCCGTGATTCGCGAGGTCGATCCGGAGCGGATCGAAAGCGATTTCGAGGGGTCCGGTTACGGGGACTTCAAGGGCGCGGTCGCCGAGGCGGTGGTCTCCTACCTGACGCCGGTTCGGGAGCGCTACGCCGAGCTTCGCCGAGATGAGGGCGCGATCGAGGCCACGCTCGCCGCGGGCGCCGAGAAGGCCTGCGCGATCGCTTCGGACACCCTCGCGGACGTCCGCGAGGCGATGGGGATCGGCCCGCCCCGTCGCTGAGCCGTAGGATCGGGCGCGGACCGTGACCGAGACCCGATACGCGCAGAGCGGCGATCTGAGCGTCGCATATCGGGTGATCGGCGATGGTCCATTGGACCTGATGCTCGCGCCGGGGTTCGTCTCGCATGTGGAGGCGCTCTGGGAGTGGCCCGAGGCCGCGCGAGCGTTCAAGCGGCTCGCGTCGTTCTCGCGCCTGATCGTGTTCGACAAGCGCGAGCAGGGCCTCTCCGACAGGGTCGGCCGTCCGCCGACGATCGAGGAGATGGTCGACGACATGGTCGCGGTGCTCGACGAGGTTGGTTCCGAGCGGACCGCCGTCTTCGGGATCTCGGAGGGTGGAGCGATGGCGCTGATGTTCGCGGCCAGCCACCCGGAGCGGTGCACGCACCTGGTGGTCTGGAGCGGATTCGCGAGAGTGACCCGGGCTCCGGACTATCCCGACGGGGTGACGCCCGAGGCCCTTCGCGGCATGGGCGACCGCATCCGGCGAGAGTGGGGTGGGCCGGTCGCTCTTGAGCTGTGGGCACCGTCGCAGGTGGGCGATGCCGAGACGGAGCGCCAGTGGGCGCATTTGCTGCGGACCGGGACGAGCCCGAAGAGTGCCGCGGCATTGATCGAGCTGTACACGGATCTCGACGTGCGCCACGCACTGCCCCTCGTGAGCGCACCGACACTGATCCTGCACCGAGCCGAGGACCGGGTTGTGCGGCCCGAGCTGGGCGGGTACCTCGCGGAGCACATCGATGGGGCTCGGCACGTGGTGGTGCCCGGCGCCGACCACCTGCTGTGGACCCAGGGTGCCGACGCGATCCTGGACGAGATCGAGGAGTTCGTCACCGGCACTCGCCAGGTGCGTCCGCCGGAGCGCGTGCTCGCCACCGTCTTGTTTACGGACATCGTCGATTCGACTGGCCACTTGGCCCGCCTCGGTGATCAGCAATGGCGCGCGGTTCTCGATCGCCACGACGAAGCTGTCAGCCGCGCCGTGGAGCGGTTTCAGGGCCGCGTCGTCCAGACGACCGGCGACGGGGTTCTCGCCACGTTCGATGGCCCCGCCCGCGCAATCCACTGCGCCTCGAGCATCAAGGATGAGGTCGATGCGCTGGGAATCGAGGTGCGAGCCGGTCTTCACGCCGGCGAGTGCGAGATTCGCAACGGGAACGTCGGCGGCATGGCCGTTCACATCGGAGCGCGCGTGGCGGCGCGGGCGGGAGCGGGCGAGGTGCTCGTCTCCAGCACCGTCAAGGACCTGGTCGTGGGATCCGGGATCGAGTTCGAGGATCGTGGCCAGGCGGAGCTGAAGGGCGTGCCCGGAGAATGGCGTCTCTACGCGGTCACGGCGATGGAGTCGCCGGGCGCGACGCTACGGTTCTCGCCGTGAGGCCCGCCGAGCTCGATCTCGACCTCGACGTCTTCGCAGGGCCGTTCGACCTTTTGATGGCGGTCGTGCTCCGTGAGGAGATCTCGCTCGCGGAGGTCTCCCTCGGCGAGATCGTCCTGGCCTACCTGGAGCACCTCGAGAGCTCCGGCGAGCTCGATCTGGATTCGGCGACCGAGTTCCTCGTCCTGATCGCCTCGCTGCTGGAGCTGAAATCGCGCCTGTTGCTTCCCGCTGGGGAGGAGGAAAAGCTCGAGCTCGGCCCGGAGGAGGCCGCCGACGAGCTCCTCGCCCGGATGCTCGAGTACCGCCGCTACCGGGAGGCCGCCATCCATCTGTCCGGGCTGTTCGCCGACGGACGGCGTTACACCTACCGCGCTGCGCCGCTGCCGCCCGAGCTGCGGCGGGCGTCCCTCGACGCCGCGACCCAGGTCTACGATCCGACCCGGCTCGCCGAGGCCCTGGGGGATCTGCTTCGCATCCCACCGGAGCCGGACACGAGCCACATCCGGCCGACCGTCTCGCTCGAGCGCCGGCTCGACGTGCTTCGCGAGCTGCTGTCGCGCCGCGGGCGGTTCGACTTCGACGAGGTGTTCGCGGACGAGGACCGCCTGACTCAGGCGGTGACGCTCTTCGCTCTGCTCGAGATGCACAAGCGCGGCGAGGCGACCTGGAAGCAGAAAGACCTGTTCGGACCGATCGAGGTGGAGGTGCAATGACTGTTCTGGAGCGAACGGTGGAGGCCCTGCTGTTCCTGTCGCCGCAACCTGTGTCGACGGCCGAGCTGGCAGTGGCCTGTGACGCGAGCGAGGCAGAGATCGATCGCGCCGTGGATGCGTTGGAGGGCGCCCTGGCCGGGGAGACGCGAGGCGTCGTGCTGCGCCAGGTGGCCGGCGGCTACACGCTCGCCGCCGACCCGGTGGCCGAGGACGCGGCCCGCCGGCTCCTGTCGACGCCGCGCACGCCGCCGCTCACCCAGGCCCAGGCGGAGACGCTCGCGATCGTCTCCTACCTGCAGCCCGTCTCGCGCCCCGAGATCGCCCGCATCAGGGGCGTTTCGTCGGAGTCCGCGGTGGCGACCCTCACGGAGCGGGGATTGATCGAGGAATCCGGCCGCTCGCGCTTCGGCGCGATGGTCTATCGGACGACACCGCTGTTCGAGAAGCTCTTCGGCCTGTCCGGCCTGGACCAGCTCCCGGACCCATCCCGCTTCGACCCGACTCCCGAGGACGAGCGGGAGCTGCGCGAGCGGTTGCTGAAGGCCGGCGAGCAGCGGGCCTCGTAGCGGGCCCGCTCGTACCGATCAGGCTACGCCTGCGTATCCGACGTTCGCCAACGCGATGCTCAGGCCGATTACGACGAGGGTCAGAAGCGCCGCGATCCCAAGGCTGATCCGGAAGACCTCGCGCCGACCGGTTGCCGCCGCGACGATTGTTCGTTCCCGCGGCGACGACCGCGACCGGGATCAGGTAGATGGCACCAGCGAACATCCAGCTGCCGAGGCTGTCTGGGAGACCCGGGAAGTGCGTGAGCCGGCAGAATCCACTCGGCCTCGCCCCGGCGTCGTCGAGATAGAAGCTTCCATCGGTCGACCCGCACCCAGCGTGGCCCAGCACGGCCGCCAGTCCGCAGACCACGGCCACCTGTAGTGGCGCATCCGGCTGTGAGCCTATTGCCATTACCGGCGCTGGCGACTTCTTTGCGCATAGCGCCAACAACCCGCCAATCCCTAGGTTCTCTGCATGCGCCTCGCGAAGTACCTGGCCCATTGCGGCGTCGCCTCGCGACGCCGCGCCGACGAGCTGATCGCGGCCGGGCGGATCACTGTTGCGGGCGAGCTGGTGACCGATCCAGCGCGCGACGTCGATGAGTCGAGCGGCGTCGCAATCGGGGGCCGCCCCGTACGGCCCGAGCCCCGCGAGGTGTGGATGCTCAACAAGCCGGCGGGTGTCGTCTCGACGGCGCGGGAGCCCGGGCGCCGGCGCGCGGTGGTTGACCTGGTGGACTCGCCTCGGCGGCTTTATCCCGTCGGTCGGCTGGATGCCGATTCGACCGGGCTCATACTGCTGACGAACGACGGGGAGCTCGCGAACCGCCTGACCCATCCCCGCTACGAGATCGAGCGCACCTACAGGGTCCGGCTTCGCCACCCCGCGACCGAGTCGCAGCTTCGCCTCCTGCGCCGTGGCGTGGAGCTCGAGGATGGCCCGACGGCGCCGGCAAGGGTGCGCAGCACGTCGGCGCGCGTCGTGGAGCTGACCATCGCCGAGGGGCGCAACCGGCAGGTGCGCCGCATGGTGGAGGCGGTGCGCAACCAGGTCATCGCGCTCACCCGAATTCGGTTCGGTCCCCTCGCGCTCGGGTCGCTCCCCGAGGGCAAGTCCCGGCGGCTACGACCACCGGAGGTCAGGCGGCTCTGGAAGGATGCGGACCGATGAACGAGCGTCTTTATGCCGTCCGCGGGGCGATCAGGGCTTCCAGGAACGACGTCAACGCGATCCTGGACGCCACGGAGGAGCTCTTGCGGGAGCTGATTTCCCGCAACGAGCTCGAGCCCGAGCGGATGGTGAGCTGCCTGTTCACCGCGACCGACGACCTGAACGCCGAGTTTCCAGCGGTGGCGGCGCGCCGCCTCGGGCTCGACACGGTGCCGTTGCTGTGTACCCAGGAGCTCGATGTCCCCGGGGCGATGCGCGGCGTGATCAGGGTGATGCTGCACTACTACGCGCCGGACGACCACTCCCCGGCGCACACGTACCTGGGCGACGCGCAGAAGCTCCGCGCCGACCTGCACTCGGCCCAGTAGCGGTCAGCGGCTCAGCACGCGGTGAACGCCGCTCTGGCCGCAGACGTCGTACCCGAACCGCATCGCGAGATCAGTGGCGCGCTCGCTGATCGCCTGCACCCGTCGGTAACGTGCCCTGGTCTGGTCGAGATGTGCGCGACGCGCGTGGTAGACGATCGCACGCATCGCGGCGATCAGG
>Ga0126304_10000365_pt1 | contig 17459 bp, 16 predicted proteins | sample Plot25_FD_92538 | JGI IMG/M metagenome (GOLD analysis project Ga0126304, IMG submission 92538) | Serpentine soil microbial communities from UC McLaughlin Reserve, CA, USA - Plot25 | ecosystem: Environmental > Terrestrial > Soil > Grasslands | place: USA: UC McLaughlin Reserve, Lake County... | reverse complement strand
TTTAAGGCGCCCAAACGGAGCGACGAGAATGGATTTTCCTTCCTGGGCGTTCAGTTTCCGGAAGAAAAAGTTACTCATGTGAAAATTACTTCTGGAAATGGCCTACTTGGTGCCGGTCTGAAAGATATATCTGCAGGCGGGGCTAAGGATCTTGTAGTCATGGACGATTTCTTCTATAACGAACCATTGATAAACAATTAATCAATAAAGAGGGTTCTTAAGGGTAGTTTAATGGCAGGTTTGAAATGTGAAAAGTCCCGATGGCCTCATCGGGACTTTCTTATCCCCACTAACGGGGATGGTGTGCTACCTGTTTTGGGACTTACCTTAGTAGGCGCGACATGCGAATTTTGTACCCCCTTAAAAAATTTATGCGCAATGAAAAACAATCATACTGACCTGAAACAGTTTCTCAGGAGAATTGCAGGAGTGGTTACAATCGTGACGATGTTGACAGGATGTGAAAAGGACAAAGTTGAAAATGATGCTACTATAATCACCGGAACCGGAGATATAACTGCCAAAGTAAATGAGTTTAGGCAGGTTTTGGGTTCACAATTGAATACCACTCCCGGTGCAGTCGGGGGTCGCAGAGAGGTTAACTGGGATGGCGTGCCAGCAGATTTATTGAACAAGCCGCTTCCCGGGAATTTCTTTAATACAATCGGAAGCAATGTTCCTCCCACAAGACAAAAAGGATTGGTCTATTCTTCAGGAGTTGATAACTTCCAGGTTAGTAGTGACGGCTTCAAAAGCCTGAATTCTGAAACTGCTTCCGCTTTTACGCCTTTTAGCGGCAGCCAGGTCTTTGCAAATGTAAACAGCGATCTTTGGAAAGTGGATTTCCAGGTTCCTGGCGAAGTGACACCTGCAACAGTAAGCGGCTTCGGATTGGTTTTCTCCGACGTGGATGTGGCAAATTCGACTTTCGTTGAATTTTTTAACGGCACCGAAAGTCTGGGAAAATTTTTTGCTCCAGTTCATGACGCCAGTGGCAGTCTTTCCTTCCTAGGGGTACATTTCAAAAATCAGAAAGTCACGCATCTAATGGTGGGACATGATGGAATCCTGGGTGAAGGAGGTGCGGATATATCAACAGGTGGAAAAAAAGACTTTGTGGTATTTGACGATTTTTTATTCGACGAACCGGTAAAGCAGTAGGGTGTATGGGTCTGGTTGATTGAAAAAAATGGCCGTTCCGGCCGGTCATGTTGTGTTGGAGGTAGGATATTGTCCCTAAAAGCAGAGAAGTGGTAATTGTCAATATCCTCTCAATTGGCAAGAGGCGGGATGAGGTCAAAAAGCCTGGTCAACTCCTTTCGACATAATTTGCATAAACGATGTTCATTTTTTCTGGAATAACCCGCTCATAAGAATTCAACGAATTATATTATTTATTTAAGCGAAACGCCGGGAGAGTACTTTGATTTCCACCACGTTGGGTAAAGTCAGAAACAAGAGACGGAAGTGCTCGCTTCGATCCTGTCCGAACAATACTAACTAACGGGCTGCAAAGAAATATGGATTGATTAGAAATTAATGAAACCGGTCACCTGAGTATATATATAATTGGAAAAGTTGCGAACAAATGATAAATTATTTCAGAAAGCTGCGCTGATCGAAAAATAGTTTAATCAGCAAAGCATTCTGTAAATTTATCCGCGGGCAGAACAACCAACAGCCTATGAACCGGTTCGGGAGGCATATTTTTTTACTACAATTGTTTGTAACCTTTGTATGTCGCCTTCCCGCACAGATATCTCCATTGTATTTTGATAAGATAACCAGCCAGAACGGTCTTTCTAATAACAAGGTCAATTGCATTCTCCAGGATACCAGGGGCTTCATCTGGTTCGGAACTGATGATGGGCTCAACCGATACGATGGTAGTAATTTTACCATTTTCAGAAATCAACCCGGAAATCCCTATTGTATTTCGGGTAACATGATCACGGATCTTCTCGAAGATAAAAATGGAATTTTGTGGATAGCTACAGCTGATGGTGGTCTCACGAGATATGATTACCGTCTTTCGCCCCGCCGGCAATTCATTCAATACAAACATCTACCTGCCGACACAAACAGCATTCCTGTTAACATGCTAAACGCTCTGCTTGAAGATCGGCGGGGCGATATATGGATAGCAACAAGCGGTGCTGGCGTCCTGAAATTCGATAAACAACGGCAGTCTTTTTCCCGGGTCGGCCTGGGGCCGGGTAGCACCTGTCTTGACTTAGCGTTTGATGATAAGGGAATGATCTGGGTTGGGAGGCATGGAGGCGGGATAATGAAAATAAATCCTGCGACAAATGAAGGTGAGATGGACAAGAGGTATCTTGCTTACTACGCAACATTGCCGCATCCTACTGTCACTGCACTGTATGCGGATGAAGAAAAAAACATGTGGTTTGGATCATGGGATCGGGTGCTGTACCGATACAACAGATACACAAAATCTGAGGAAGTATTTCAAAAAGACTTAAATCCTTATTCTTTCGGAAATGATGAAATAATTTGCTTCCGGCAGGATAACGCTTTCAATATCTGGATGGGTGGAAAAAGTTCCGGCTTACATATCTACAACAAGAAACAAAACCGATTTTATAATTTTCAGTACGATCCTTCTCGTGAGGGTACTATCGCAGATAATACTATCAATTGCATTTATATCGACCGTTCAGGTGTAGTTTGGTTGGGTACGAACAAAGGCGTCAGTATTCACCACCCATCACAAGGGCAATTTCGACAAACCTTTATCAACCAGTCGGGCAATTATTCAAAAGGGATCGGTATAAACGATTTTTATCAAGACAAGAATGAAAAGCTGTGGATCGCTACTACTGAGGGTATTTTTATCCGAAGAGCGGGCGATTCATCGTTTGAATCGAGGCCGGTTCTTTACAAAGGGTACAAATTGAATGTTTCAAAGTTCTTTCATGATGATGAAGGAACGTTTTATTTGGGCACAAACTATTCACTATTCACATACGATCCTGATAAAAACAACGTGAAGCTGTTGCTGAATACCGAGAAGGACAGCGTCATGAATAAAATCATTGCATCGCGGGTTGTTTCAATTGTTAAAGATTCAATAGATGGAAGGCCAGTATTGCTGGTTTCTCCCTACGGCCATTTCCTTGCATACTACGATCTCGTAGAAAAGAAATGGGTGTCAAGGCTTGACAAAACACAAAACATTATTATCAATTTCAACCTTCGGGATAACCTGATCCGTAAGATTTATAAAACTTCCTCCGGAAAGATATGGTTCGCGACTGTGGTTGCAGGTCTTGGCGAGTGGGTGAAAAATTCGAGACCCAAATTAAAATACTATACAAACGATCCGTCACAAACGGGTGGGCTGAGTAATAATCATGTCTATGATATTGTTGAGGACAAAGACTGCAATCTTTGGATCACTACCTATGGAGGAGGTCTGCATCATTTCGATATTAAAACGAAAAAGATAACACACATCAGTGCTTCCAACAACTTACTTGAAGGACTACAAATTGATAGCCGAGATTATATCTGGATGATTGGCAACGGTAACCTTCACCGCTATGATCCGACACTCAAATCGTATACGTCTTTTGATTTACCCGACATTGAAAAATCGGGAGGTTTACGGGGATATATATACAAGGACGCACATGGCAAGATGTATGCTGCAGGTATCAATTATTTCATTGAGTTTAATCCCTTATCAGTAAGGACATCCCGTGAGAAGCCGAAGGTATATTTCACTGATTTCAAAATATTTAATAATTCGTTTAGCGACTTGTTGAACAAACAGAACATTTCTTTAAACTATGATCAAAATTATTTCACAATCGAATTTGCGGCGCCGCATTATGCCTCTGCCACGCCGGTACAGTACGCTTATCAGCTGGAAGGGATCGATGATATATGGATAGAAGCTGGCACACGCAACTCTGTTCCCTATTCAAATTTGCCCGCAGGAAACTACATCTTCAAGGTAAAAGCCACGAATAGCCCTGGAAATTGGAATGAAGAGGCTGCAACCATCAAGGTTACCATCATTCCACCATTTTGGAAAACATGGTGGTTCTATATGTTTTGCGCACTGGCAGCAATGATGATAACGTATGGCATATACCGATACCGCATCAATGAATTATTGAAGCGGCAGGCAATACGAAATAAAATAGCGCAGGATCTCCACGATAATATGGGATCCACCCTGAGTAGTATTTCAGTTTATAGCCAGGTCGCCAAAATCCAGCAGGCAAAAGGGAACTACGAGGGGTTGGAGAATGTTCTCGGAAAAATTGCTACTACGTCCAGTGAAATGATCTCTGAGATGAATGATATCGTCTGGGCAATCAATCCAAGAAACGATAGCATGGAAAAGATCCTGCAACGAATGGATTCATTTGCAAAACCGTTGCTGGCAGTAAAAAACATACAGTTTTCATTTCGATATAGCCAGGACGTAATGAACGTGAACCTGGAAATGCAAAAGCGAAAGAACTTTTACCTGATCTTCAAAGAATCCGTCAATAATGCGCTCAAGTATTCTGGATGCGGTTCCCTGGCAGTTGATATAAAGATTAATGGAACGAATTTGGAATTAACTGTTCAGGACAATGGCGCCGGATTTGAAACCTCGAAAGTGGATCATTCATCACAGTCCCTATCGGGCAACGGTTTAAAAAACATGGAAATGCGTGCTAAGGAAATGAAGGGAGCATGTACGATTGAGTCCAGTCCAGGTAAAGGAACCCTCGTTCAACTGAGGTTTCCTATCCCCTGATTAGGTTATTTGGATTGCTGTAACTTTATATGAATTTCGCCTTATAAATAACAATTTTATGAGCCTACGAGTAGCAATTTTCGATGATAACAAAAATATCCGTGAGAGTATAACGATGCTTTTATCCACAGTGCCTGACCTGGAAGTGGTAGGTTCATATTCTCATGTACTCGACTGTATTGAGGATGTTCAGGAATGTAATCCTGATATTGTTTTGATGGATATCGAAATGCCTGGCATGACTGGCATCGAAGGTGTTCGGCTGATCAAAAAGGAATTACCACATGTACAGGTATTGATGCAAACCGTGTTTGAAGATGATGACCGGGTGTTTGACTCAATCTGTGCCGGGGCATCCGGTTATATCTTGAAAAATCACCTGAACACCAAACTCGTAGAGTCGATTATGGAATTGCAATACGGTGGCTCGCCGATGTCACCCTCTGTCGCACGGAAAGTATTGGGAAAACTTCAACAAATACCTCAGCACATACGGCCGGAAGAAACTCCTGACTACCGCTTAACTCCGCGCGAGAAAGAAGTACTCGCTTGTATTGTAAATGGCTTGAGCTATAAAATGATTGCAGATCAACTTAACATCAGCTACGAAACGGTAAGATCGCATGTGAAGAAAATTTATGAGAAGCTTCATGTGGCTTCTTTAACAGAAGCAGTAGCAAAAGCAATTAATCAGCGAATTGTTTAAAATTTCAGACTGAGCTTTGTAGTTTGTTGTTTCTAGTTGGCAAACTTTAATCATGTCGCCTACTAATACAACCACAAACTAGTTTGTCGCCCGCAGTACATTTAATGATAACTGGCTGCTACCAGATCCTTTACTCAATCCTTTCAGATAGATAGTATAGGCTGCGCCCGACAAGAGCTCGACATTCGCTTGGCTGGCTATGGTACTATCTGTTCCTGCAAGTTTTACCTGGAAGTTATGGTAGCCTGTAGCTGTTTCGAGAAAGTTATTAAATGAAACCTGCCCCGTGTTATCTGCCAGGATTCGACCGGTTTGATTTTTTGTATTATCTATGTAAAGATCAACAGCACCTGTGTTAGGACTTGCATGAAGGAAGCGATAAAAAGACTTGCTTAACGTTACGTTTCTAAAATCATCTTCGATCCTGAATGCTTGTACCGGTCCATTTGCCTGTAGATTGTATACAAAAATTGTGTAATAGTGGAGCGAATCATACATCACCGACGGTACATTCGCAACAACACTGTCAGAACCGGCCTTTTTGAAGATAATTGGAAAATTACCGCGATCAACCGGGTTGTACGCAGCGGAAACAGCACCTGGCGTAAAAGGGTTACTCGAGACTTTTGTATTGTCGAAGAAAACTTCGAGGGATGGTGCGGTAGCAGCAAGATGCAATATAGAAACATAGCTTCTTGCCGCAGGCGGTGCAGGAATATTGGATTTCGTACATGCGCTCATACCGAACGCCAGGGTGAAGGTCAGGCCCCACAACACAATACTTGCTTTTCTTATTTGCACAGATTCAACTTTTAGCGTTTAAGATCGATTTCACAACGAGAACCGCGTAACGTTTCCGGCGGCCGCAAATATATCCTTTTTTGGGCGTTCACAGTTGTTGACAGTTGGTTATTTGTTTTCGTTGCATGACGATCAATCAATCAACAGTAGAATTGTTGTCCTTCGAAATTTTTCTTCTGGAAGGCGGCATGATCCAATCACATATTTGGTGATATCGGTTGCCTTCTTAGGTCATTGTTAGAAGCAGACAATTGGTTAACCTTTGCGATCAAAGAACATTTGATTATGAGAAATTCTGTAAAATTTGTATTGTTAGCGGTGGTATTTGTCAGCGGTTATGTTGTGAAAGGTCAATCAAAGGTGAATGGCATCTTTCACTCAGTTATAATCGAAACTACAGCAGCCCGCCATACCTTAAAATCAATTAAACTGCCATCCGGCGTTCGTTTAGAGTATGCCGAACAGGGGTCAGGTACGGGTACGCCTGTAATATTTTTGCATGGATACACCGACTCCTGGCAGTCGTTTAACCAGGTGTTGCCATTGTTACCAGAATCGATACATGCATATGCGATTTCTCAACGGGGACATGGAACCTCCGATCATCCTGTGGTTGGATACATACCAGATGATTTTGCCCTGGATGTTGCTGATTTCATGCGAGAGCTGGACATAAATTCTGCCATCATTGTAGGACACTCGATGGGTGCAACAATAGCACAACGCTTCGCATTGGATTATCCTTATATGGCAAAAGCGCTGGTACTTGTCGGATCGTTTGCATCTTTCAAAACTAATGCTGGAGTCGCGGAGCTAAGGTCAATTATTGACCGTATCGAAGATCCGATCGATTCAGGATTTGTTTATGAATTTCAAAAAAGCACCTGTTTCAAACCAGTATCGTCTCAGGCATTACAAACTTATGTAAGCGAAAGTAGGAAGCTTCCTGCGCGTGTATGGAAAGCAGTTGCAACAGAAGCGCTGAGTGTTGATTATTCAAGAGCTTTAGAGAACCTCTCAATGCCTACATTAATTATCTGGGGGGATAAGGACGTTTTTTGTCCGGAATCTGATCAGTACATCCTCGCAAAAACAATCAGGAAATCAACATTATTATTATATGAAGGGGTGGGACATGCAATACACTGGGAGGATCCTGAAAGGTTCACGAGAGATTTGCTTTCATTCATAAACACAATTGAAGAAAATCAAAAGGTAATCACAGGAGATGACTTGAAAGAAGCATTCCTGTCGGGATTATATTACTAATCATCATCCACAATATCATGAAAAATTATTTTGACCTCGTGAGTCGTTGGCTATGCTTTTGGGCAAGCTGGCGGATCAGTTTTCCTGTGCCCGATTTCAACAGGCTTGGCGCAGAAAGAGAATATGTTTTATAATAGATTCAGAATCCTAAGACTGAACTTTTAACACGGCAGAACAAAAAAAATATATTTAATCAGATAAATTATTTTTGTTAGACGGTTCAAACGATAGCCCTGCGGTGCGGCAGGGCTTGTTCCATTTTTGACAACATTGGCTCGAAAACAGGCAACTTATGCTTATTGCTACACGTATTAAAAGCAAACTTTTTTATGAGGAGAATTATCTACCTTGGTTTTTTCATTTTATTTTCTCTGTCCTCATTTTCACAGGAAGACCTTTTGCAATCTCTTGGTCCTGACAGTGCACGAAAAGAATTCGTAACAAGTGCTTTCAAATCTTCCCGCGTGATTAATGGCCACTCGATGGAGTTCATTGGAAAAGGAGTATTGGATGTCAGAATCCTTCACCGGTTTGGACCGGTTAACCAGGGAATCAAGGAATTTTTTGGACTTGATCAGGCTAGTATGAGAATGGGTTTTGATTATGGTTTGTCGAAAAATCTTGCAATCGGCATTGGCCGATCCACGTTGCAAAAAGAATTGGATGGTTTTCTAAAATACAGACCGGTACATCAGGCTACCGGTCCTGGTGGAGCACCGATTTCGCTGGTCCTCGTATTTGGAATGACCATTATTACACAGGAAAACGATGACCCCGCAAAAGACGTTTCGTTTAATTCAAGGGTTGGTTATTATTACCAGACAATCATTGGACGAAAGTTCAATCAATGGTTCACTTTGCAGCTAAGCCCCACTCTTGTTCATCGAAACGAAGTTCTTGAAAATGACGATAATGACACATATGCTTTAGGCATTGGAAGCCGTTTTAGACTGAGTAAAAGGGTCGCATTTGTAGTAGATTACTTCTATGTATTTAATGGGTTGCCAAAGGAAGAAAATTACAATCCGTTATCTCTTGGATTTGATATTGAGACCGGCGGTCATGTGTTCCAGTTACATTTCTCGAACGCTAGCGGCATGAACGAAAGAGCGTTCATTACAGAAACGGTCAATGATTGGGGTAAGGGGGAAATTCAGTTTGGATTTAACCTTTCGAGGGTTTTTACCATCGGTAAGAAAAATAGAGAGGCGCGGCAACAAAAACAATAGCCTGTCTTTTGGCTGGCACGTCTCAATTCGTAAAGGCAGTCACTATTTCTCCCACTCCGTAAAAACTCTAGCGTTAAACTGTTAATAAATTAAAAACTATTAGATGAAATTGAGAACTGTAATATTTCTTGCTATCACGGTCTCGTTATCGGCTATCTCGTGTGACTACAGTAAGAGTGATGTTCTTCCTGACTGCGCAACTGTTCCGGCAAGATTTTCTGCTGACGTGTTGCCTCTTATCCACACTAAATGTGCTACTCAATGTCACAATGCTTTTAGCACGAATGCGGGCGGGCCGCTTACCAACTATGACCAGATAAGCGCGAAAGCCGATCTTATTAAGTTCATGGTCGAAACCAGGCAAATGCCACAGGTTGGAAGTTTAACGGATGCTGAAATCAAAGTTATTTCCTGTTGGGTTGATGCAGGTGCATTAAACAATTAACAATGTCTGGTAAAAAGCGAATACTACTGGCCGTATTATTGATAACAGTAGCTGCGGCGATCTACGTCTACCGGGAATACAATCGCACCAACGTTAATATCGCAACAGAGAAATCGGCATTCACTGTAAGCGCTCCTGAATTGATAATAGCTTTCTCTGGCGATAATTCAGTAGCCAGTAAAAAGTATGTAGGGAAAATTATTTCTGTCACAGGAATGGTCAAAAATGTGTACAGGGACGATCGGGGATATTATACTTTAAGTCTCGGGGATACGTCTTCCGTATCTTCAGTCAGATGTTCGGTCGATAGCATGTATACGAATCGTGCAGCTTCAATAAAGGCAGGAATGAATGTAGTGGTCAAAGGAAATTGTACAGGGTACAATGAAGATGAATTACTGGGGCTTGATGTTATTGTGAACCGATGTGTAATAGAGGAACACTAATATCATAAACTTAATTATATGATCAGAAGTTTGTTGATTATAGCGGTTATTGGATGTAGTTTGGCCGCATCAGGCCAGGAGAGATTCTATACTAAAACAGGCAGCATCTCTTTTTTTTCTAAAACAGATCTGGAAGATATTGACGCACACAACAGAAGCGTTACCTGTGTACTCGACACAAAAACCGGGAATGTTCAATTCTCAGTGCTTATGAAAGGTTTTGAATTTAAAAAGGCATTGATGCAGGAGCACTTCAACGAAGATTGGATTGAAAGTGACAAGTACCCCAAGGGTGAATTCAAAGGACAGATTGCGAACAATGCGACCATTGATTACACCAAAGAAGGGACCTATCCTGCCAAAGTAAACGGCCAGTTAACCATCCATGGTGAAACAAAAGAAGTCGAAACTGATGGCACTCTGTCGGTAAAAGATGGCAAAGTATTTATTAGTTCCGAATTTCCTGTGACTATCGCCGATTATAAAATTACCGTTGCCGCTTTTGCAAAAAATAAGGTAGCCAAGACCGTAAATGTGAAGGTTTCCTGTGCATTGGAACCCCTGAAATAAGATGTGAGGTAAGATGTACGATGTGAGATGTGGGAATTGAGATAGTGGGTTACGGTTACCCCATCAATTAGAAGAAACCAATTCCGCTACCCTGGATTAGCAGATTGGAATTCTGATAATATTATAAAAGTTGACGACATTGTGACTCGTAAGTCACACATCTTACATGGTGCATCTTACAAGATCCACTCGATTTCTCCAAAATCGAATTTCCGTTCCGTGGTATCGTAAGTAACCAGGTGGCCCGAAGGGAGTACTTCCTTTATGGTGGTTTGGAACGTCATATTTCCCGTTCGAACCATGACCGAACTATTCAGCTTATACAAATTGCGATTGTAATCATCGAGAATTGTACCCTTCTCAACCTGAAATCGGCGGTAATGATTTGTAAGAAAAACACACAGTTCCTTAGCCAATAGAACCGGGTTGTAGTCGTTTCCCGTTATTTGTTTCAATGAAACAGGGTTTACAAGAGATTCGTCGAAACTTGTTTGATTAATGTTTAGTCCTATTCCCACGATCGAGTGCAGCCAACGGTCGCTTCTCAGAACATTCTCAATCAATATTCCTCCTGTCTTTCTGTCACGCCAATAAATGTCGTTGGGCCATTTAATCTTAGTATCAGGACCGGCATAATTTTTAAAAAAATCATAACAGGCGTTTGCAATTGTTGCGGACAAAAGAAACGAGTCCTCCAGTTTCCTATCACCTGGCGTAAGAATTACACTTAATATGAGGTTTTTGCCGGGATTGGTGGTCCAGCTTTTGCCGCGTTGTCCCTTGCCTGCAGTCTGCTCATATGCGAAATAAGCGGTGCCATGACTGGCAGCTCCTTTTTGCACCTGGGCCATGGCATAGTTGTTGGTGCTGTCGACCGTAGTCAGTTCGATAAAAGGTTCTCCGAGAGGCGATGGGATCGCTTGATGTGGCAAAAGATTACTATTTTTGGGCAGAGCGAAATTACTGCTTACTTTGATTGCAGGTAGTCTAAGATAAGTGTGATGAGGCTGGCGATCAAAGCCCCCTCAGCGGGGGTTGGCAGAATCAAAATAAATCAAGGCCGACTCCACCCACTTAAATATATTGATCATCAAAAAAGATTTGTTTATTGGAACAATTGTCAATGTTAGCTACGCGTCGTAAACGTAAAAGTGCTGGCCGAGTAACGAAGAATTCAAAATTTTTTAAAGCCATTATTAGCGCCATTCAACAGAAAAAAGGAGAGAACATTGTATCTCTTGATTTGCGAAAAATTCCAGAAGCAGTTGCGGACTTTTTCATCGTATGTGAAGCTTCCAGCAATACCCAGGTTAAGGCTATCTCGGATTTTGTTGAATCGCATGTCAGACAAGTATCAAACGAATCCCCTTACCATCACGAAGGACATCAAGGTTTGCATTGGGTTTTAATCGACTACGTGAATATTGTAGTTCACGTGATGCAGCCCGAAACCCGTAAATTTTATAAGTTGGAGGAAATGTGGAGCGATGCTGACGTGGAGGAACATAATTAAATTATGGTTGTAGCTTGCAATTAATTGATAAGTCTTGTAACATCAGGCGCAATTAATTGTCTAGCTCTTTTTATTTTCTTATAAACAACAAAACAGAAACAGGAGAAGTAATATATATGGCACAAGATGATCAAAGACAAAGCGACCGGAATTTCCCGAGACTAAGGCCAAGAGACGACGGTAATAATTCTCCCCGCAAAGGACCCAGGTTTAGTATATACTGGATATGGGCAATTATATTTGCCGTGTTGGTCGGGTTTCAATTATTCGGTTCTTTTTCGCCCGATGCAAAGCAAATTGACTCAGAGCTTGAGTTCAGAAAGCATATGCTCGAGACGGGTGATGTGGAAAAGCTTGTGGTTGTCACCAACAAAAATTTGGTCCGGGTCTATGTCAAACAAACAGCACTTCAAAAACCTTATTATCGGGACAAACTCGGTAAAAGCTGGCCCGGTGTAAAACCGGAAGGCCCTCATTTTGAGTTTAAGGTTACAAAGGCCGACGAATTTGAAAAACGGATTTCCGCCATTTTCCAGGCGCGCCCTGACCTGGAGGTTCCAATAGTACCTATCCAGGAAGGAGAATGGTTCGGTCCCCTATTGAATTTCCTTTTGCCGTTGCTAGTGATCGTACTTATCTGGATCATGCTTATGCGTAAGATGGGCGGTGGCGCGGCCGGAGGAAGCGGTCCCGGCGGTATTTTCAATATCGGCAAATCGAGAGCAACACTTTTTGATAAAGGAACGAAAGTGAACATAACATTCGCTGACGTGGCCGGCCTGGATGAGGCCAAAGTAGAGGTGATGGAGATAGTTGATTTCTTAAAGAATCCAAAGAAATATACTTCGTTAGGTGGCAAAATTCCGAAAGGGGCTCTCCTGGTAGGGCCTCCCGGTACCGGTAAAACACTTCTCGCAAAAGCAATGGCTGGCGAAGCCCAGGTTCCATTCTTTTCAATGTCCGGATCAGATTTCGTAGAATTATTTGTTGGAGTCGGTGCGAGCCGGGTTCGAGACCTTTTCAAACAGGCAAGGGAAAAATCTCCCTGCATCATTTTCATTGATGAAATAGATGCAATCGGGCGGGCGAGGGGAAAGAATGCAATCATGAGTAACGATGAGAGAGAAAGTACATTAAATCAGTTGCTGGTTGAGATGGACGGATTCAGCGGAGAGAGCGGCATCATCGTTCTTGCAGCCACTAATAGACCTGACGTGCTCGATACGGCTTTATTACGTCCTGGAAGATTTGACAGGCAAATTTCCATCGACAAGCCCGATCTCAAAGGACGTGAGCATATTTTTAAAGTGCATTTGAAGCCGATTAAGATTTCCACCAGGGTTGATATTCATAAGTTAGCAGAACAGACGCCCGGGTTTGCAGGAGCCGATATTGCAAATATTTGTAATGAGGCGGCGCTAATAGCTGCTCGTAAAGGAAAAGAGCATGTGGAAATGGAGGACTTCCAGGATGCGGTGGATCGTGTAATCGGTGGCCTGGAAAAAAAGAACAAGATTATTTCCCCCGAGGAAAAAAGAATTATCGCATACCACGAGGCTGGCCACGCAATTTGTGGTTGGTACCTCGAGCATGCCTATCCTTTATTAAAAGTGACAATTGTACCGAGAGGCGTAGCCGCACTCGGGTACGCTCAATACACACCTAAGGAACAATATTTATACAATACCGACCAGTTGCAAGATCAGATCTGTATGACCCTGGGTGGAAGAGCGAGCGAAGACCTATTCTTCGGAAAGATTTCCACCGGAGCTCAAAATGATCTCCAGCAAATTACCAGGATCGCATATTCGATGGTTACCGTGTACGGTATGAACGACAAGGTTGGCAATGTAAGTTTTTATGATCCGGCTGCGGAGAATTCATTTACCAAGCCTTATTCGGAAGAAACCTCGAAGCTGATCGATCAGGAAGTTCGTAAGTTAATAGATGTGGCGTATGAAAAGACAAAAGCTTTGCTAACGGAGAAGCGCGCGCAGGTAGAAAAACTGGCTGAAGCATTATTAGATAAGGAAGTTCTCTTTCAAAGTGATGTTGAAACCCTGATAGGTAAACGACCTTATGGAGAAAGAAAGACCCTCGATGTTGATGATGACGACGGGCATCACTCGCCGACCGGAGCTATTAGTGAAGGTGTTCCTCCATACGATAGCAACGTTACCAATCATCCGGCTACCTAAACCAATTTTCAGAGTATGAATGTTTCTCCTTCCAAAGAAAACATCCTAAAAAAAATACGGAAGGCGTTGAGTAATTCAACGCCTATTCCTTTTCCAAACAGCGAAGGAAACAATTCAATTTTTCATCCTGCTCAACAGGATCTGGAGATTGAATTTGCCCAGCAGTTCACCAAATTACAGGGAAAGTTTATCTATTGCCTGAATACTCAGGAATTAGGCGTTCAACTAAATAATCTTATACAGAATTATAGTTGGACGAAAATATTCTGTTGCGAAGAGAAACTGGCCGGTGTACTGAAAGAAGATTTACAAATCAGTTGTCCACACAACGATCTCGCTACCTGCGATGCTAGTATTACATCCTGTGAATTCCTTGTGGCACGAACTGGCTCGATAATTCTAAGTGCCGGACAGGAAAGCGGTCGTACTGTAAGTGTATATGCTCCAATTCATATTTGCATTGCCTATTCTGATCAGTTGGTGTATGATATTAAGGATGGTCTTCAATTACTGAAGGGAAAATATCAGAAAAGTCTTCCTTCCCTGATAACTTTTGCAACGGGGCCCAGCCGAACCGCAGATATTGAAAAAACCTTGGTTGTTGGCGTACATGGCCCTAAAGAAGTGTATGTGTTCCTGGTAGATTCTAAAACAATTTGAGTAAGAGCTCCTCTGCGATTATGCAAATCACCCCTGAAAAAAAAGTTTTCTTTCTTTCCGACTTTCACCTCGGTATTCCCGATCATAAAACCAGTTTAGACAGAGAGCGCAGGATTATCAATTTTCTAAATTCAATTCAAAGTCAGGCAGCTGCTATTTTTATAGTGGGTGATATGTTCGATTTCTGGTATGAATACCGGCAGGTAGTTCCGAAGGGTTATGTTCGTCTGCTAGGTAAACTGGGCGAATTTACAGACGCCGGCATAGAAATCCATTTTTTTGTCGGAAATCACGATATGTGGATGACTGATTATTTTCAGAAAGAGCTTAATATCCCCGTTTATTTTGAGGCGAAGGAGTTTGAATTTAATAACAAGAAGTTCTTTATTGCGCACGGTGATGGTCTTGGACCCGGCGATCATGGATATAAAATGCTCAAGAAGGTCTTCAGGAATCGTTTTTGTCAATGGTTGTTTGGAGTGTTTCCTCCTTATGTCGGAATCGGCCTGGCCAATTACTTTAGCAGGAAAAGTCGTCAGGCGGCCGATCAGAATGAAGAACAGTACGTGAGTAACGACAAAGAATGGCTCGTAACTTACAGTATGGAAATCCTCAAAGAAAAACATTACGACTACTTTATTTTTGGCCACAGGCATATTCCACTCGATCTTCCACTAAATGCCAGTAGCCGATATATCAATTTAGGTGACTGGATACGTTATAGCACATATGCGATCTTTGATGGCGAGCATATGACCCTTCATACTTTTGATGAAGCGATGGAAAGCAAAATAGTACGCCGTTAGTGTATAAAGTCTTCATTGCAATATTGATCTCAACGCTTGTTGCGGCTAGCGCCTCTGCGCAGACGGATACGTTATTCCGTATTCAGAAAACCTATCCAGGTGAGGTCGCTGATTTCTCGGTAGATAATTTCGGCAATATCTTCATTTTATATGAGAACGGGCAATTGAAGAAGGTCAATCCTAACGGCGATTCATTAGCGGTATTTAATAATGTTAAGCGTTATGGTAAACTCTTCTCAATTGATGTAACCAATCCTCTGAAAATTCTTCTCTATTATAAAGATTTCAGCACCATCGTGATTCTAGACCGCTTGCTGAATATCAGGTCTACGCTGGATCTCCGCAGGCTAAACTTATACCAGGTCAAAGCAATTGGTCAGTCGTACGATAATAACATCTGGGTCTTCGACGAACTTGAAAGTAAACTAAAACGCGTCAGTGACGAGGGAAAGTTACTTGACCAGTCAACCGATTTCCGTGTATTGTTCGATTCGGTTCCATCTCCACAACACATCATCGATCAAAATAAGCAGCTGTACTTATATGATCCCCTGAAAGGTGTTTATGTCTTCGATTATTATGGCGGCTTTAAAAGCCGCATCCCATTCGTTGGATGGAGCGACTTCCTGGTGATCAATGATATTTTATTTGGAAGAGACCAGGGGCACCTTTTTAAGTACGAACCCGGAACATTTAATCTTGAGCGTTATGCTATCCCCGCTTCGATGATCAATAGCCGCAAGATTTTGATCGGTCCCGGTAAAATGTATCTGCTGCGCGATAATAAATTGGAAGTTTATAAGTTTCAATAACAGGTTGGTTATTTTTGTACCAAATCAATTGATCCTGGATGAAGGAGTTTTTAGATATTGTTTTTCTGGATAATTCGCTTAGGAGTTATTTGTATGTGTTATTGGCAATATTTCTGGCCGTCATTTTCAAACGTTTGGTTTCAACATACACTGCCAGCCTGCTTTTTAGGCTGGTTAAGAAAATGGCGAAAGGCGTTGACAAGGTTTCATTCGTAAATCTTGTTGTGGCTCCCCTGCAGACTTTTCTTGTTATACTCGTGACAGTAGTATCGGTTGAGAAGCTAAGGTTCCCATCAGTTTTAAACTTTACCATTTATAAGGTTTCATTCAGGCAGGTGATTGATGTGGTCTCGATCGGCATTCTCATTATTTCATTTATATGGCTACTGCTACGAATTATTGACTTTGTTGCCATGATTCTGCATCAACGCGCAAGCATTGCAGCAGATCAAAGCGATAACCAACTTGTCGTATTCTTCAAAGACTTTTTTAAAGTGCTGATAGTGCTCTTCGGGTTCTTACTAATCTTGAAATTCGCCTTGCACTACGAAATTGGAAGTTTGTTTACAGGGCTTAGCATTGCTACAGCTGCAATTGCGCTGGCAACACGGGAGAGCCTTGAAAACCTCATAGCGTCTTTTATCATATTTTTTGATAAGCCTTTCACAACCGGCGACCAGGTTAAAGTCCAGAACATCACAGGGACAGTTGAAAAGATCGGATTGCGAAGCACGCGTATTCGCACTGATCAAAAAACATTTGTTACTGTTCCTAATAAACAGATGGTAGATAGCATCATGGATAATCTATCATTGCGTACTCAGCGCAAGGCAACTATCCAACTCGAGTTGCATTCTGGTACAAGCCGCGGATCTGTAAATGATCTCGTACTACAAATCCAAAACGGTTTAAAAAGGAAGGATAAAATAGAGAACCATTCTGTGTTTCTTTCGGATATCAGTAAGAATGCACTGATCGTTCAGGTTGAGTTCTTCACAGCATCAATACCTGCTGAAGACTTTAACGCACTAAAACAGGAAGTGATTTTCAGTATCATTGACCTGATGTCAGAAATGAATATTCAACTCGTAAGTAAAGAAATGGAGATATTGGTTCCGAGAGAAGTGTAGAATAAGTCGGCAGTTAGCAGTCAGGATTCGGAAGCGTGGAATCTGGAGTCAAAAATATCATCTATATTTTCGACAGCCTAACTCGAGTCCGATTATA
>Ga0126304_10000364_pt1 | contig 17471 bp, 14 predicted proteins | sample Plot25_FD_92538 | JGI IMG/M metagenome (GOLD analysis project Ga0126304, IMG submission 92538) | Serpentine soil microbial communities from UC McLaughlin Reserve, CA, USA - Plot25 | ecosystem: Environmental > Terrestrial > Soil > Grasslands | place: USA: UC McLaughlin Reserve, Lake County... | reverse complement strand
TTCTCGGTCCGAACGGCGCCGGTAAGACGACGGTGATCCGCGCCATCGCCGGACGCGTCAAACTCGACGGCGGTGACATCCGTTTGTTCGATCGTCCCGTGAAGTGGGGCAGCACGCCGACGGAACTCGGCATCGTTCCGCAGGAGATCGCCCTTTATCCGCTGCTCACCGCGCGCGAGAACCTCGAGATCTTCGGCCGCCTGCAGGGCCTGTCCGGATCCGCTTTGGCCGAACATGTGGACTGGGCACTCGAACGCACCGCGCTGGCCGATCGCCAGAAAGAGTCGGTCAAACAGTTTTCGGGTGGGATGCGCCGGCGCCTGAACATCGCCTGCGGCGTCGTCCACAAACCGAAAGTTGTTCTCCTGGACGAGCCCACCGTCGGTGTTGATCCGCAGAGCCGCGACCGTATTTACGACATGCTCACCGAGCTTACGCAATCAGGCGTTTCGCTCGTGCTCACGACCCACCATCTCGAAGAGGCGGAAGCCCGCTGCTCGAGAACGGTCATCATCGATCACGGCCGCGTCATCGCCGCCGGGACTCTGCCGGAACTTGTCGACCAGACGATCGGCCGCCACCGGCTGGTGACGCTCAGGCTCGACCGGGCAGTCAATGGTGCGGCGACCGCACTTGCTTCCGATCGCGTCGAACTCGATCATGCGGATCCGCGGGTGTTGCGGGCGCGCATGCATGATGTCGCGACGGAGCTTCCGCCACTGCTCGACCGGATCCGTCAGACCGGCCACCTCGTCGACGATGTTGAAGTTCGCGGGCCGAGCCTGCAGGCCGTGTTCATCCATCTCACAGGCAGGGAGCTGCGCGAATGATCCCCACAATTCTGAAGCTCGGTTGGCTGAACCTTCGACGCGATCGGGTCGCCCAGGCGCTGACCTTCCTTCTGCCGATCGTGTTCTTCTCGATCTTTGCGTCCGTGTTCGGTGGACAAAATTCCGGAACCTCGCGCATTCGCATCGCGGTCGTGGACGAAGACCATTCCGAATTGAGCGGGCGAATCATTGAGGGCCTGGGAAAAGAGACCGGCCTTCGTGTCCGCACATCAGCGACAGACGAAGGCTCACACCCTCTGGACCGCCAGGGGGCCGAGGCGCTCGTGCGGAACGGCGACGTTCCGGTAGCGGTCGTCCTTCCACGAGGGCTGGGGGCGAACTTCGCTGAGACCGGCTTTGGTGGTGGCGGCCCCGCCATCGATTTGCTCGCCGACGTGTCGGACAAGATTGCGCCGCAGATGGTCCTCGGTCTGCTGCAGAAGGTGACGATGACAGCGGCTCCAGACCTGCTGATGCGCGGCGGCCTTACCCAGTTCGAGAGGCACGCCGGAGCGCTTACGCCGCAGCAGAAGAGTGCAGTCGACGCGTGGCTGCCGCGGCTCAGGAATGAGGCCGCCGGCGCCAGCGGTGGCGCCGGCGGCAGTACTGCCGCGGCGACGATGGGTGTCGGCGTCAAGGTGGTCGACGTGATGGGCAGCAACACGCGGCGGGGTTCGTTGATCTCGTTCTATGCCGCCGGCATCGGCGTCATGTTCCTGCTGTTCTCGGCGGTGGCGGGCGCGGGTGGTGCACTGCTCGACGAGGTGGAAGCAGGAACCTTCGAGCGGCTTCTGTCCACACGCGTTGGAATGACCGGAATTCTGTTCGGCAAGTGGATCTTTCTTGCCTTGATGGGTTGCGCCCAGCTGACCGTGATGTTTCTCTGGGGCGCGCTCGCCTTCAAGCTGCCGTTGTTCTCACACCTCGGCGGCTTCGCGATCATGACAGTCGTGACCGCCTCGGCGGCCGCCGGCCTGGGTCTGGTGCTTGCGACCATCGCGAAGAGCCGCGCGCAGCTGTCCGGCTTTTCGACCATCCTGATCCTGACGATGTCGGCGCTCGGCGGCAGCATGTTTCCGCGCTTCCTGATGAGCGAGACCATGCAGAGATTCGGTCTGGTCACGTTCAACGGCTGGGCGCTCGACGGCTACCTGAAAGTGTTCTGGCGGGAAGTGCCGACCTGGCAGCTGTGGCCGCAGGTGCTCGTGCTCGGGACGCTCACCCTCGTGTTCCTCGCCGTCGCCCGGACGCTCGCACGCCGATGGGAGATCAGCTGACCGCTGCCAGCTGGAAGCTGTGAACCGGAAGCTGTGAGCTGGCAGCTGGAAGCTGTTAGCCTAATACGATGCGCATCGCGTTAGTGCAGCAGAAGGCAGAGGCGAGCAAGGACGCCAACGTGGCGCGGGGGCTCGCCGCCATGGAGCAGGCGGCTCGCGAAGGAGCGGAGCTGGTCGCCTTCGCCGAACTGGCGTTCGAGCGGTTCCACCCGCAGCATCCCGCATCAGGGGATCCGCTGTCGCTCGCGGAGACGATTCCCGGGCCGACGACCGAGTTGTTCCAGCGGAAGGCCAAAGAGCTCGGCGTCGTCGTGGTACTCAACCTGTACGAGCGCGACGGTGCACACGCCTACGATTCATCCCCGGTGATCGACGCTGACGGCTCGCTGCTCGGGCGTACCCGCATGATTCACATCACCGACTACCCCTGTTTTCATGAACAGGGGTACTACACACCTGGTGATACCGGAGCGCCGGTCTACCGAACCGCGGCCGGCGGTGTCGGGGTGGCGATCTGCTACGACCGTCACTACCCGGAGTACATGCGTGCGCTCGCGGTTGCCGGTGCCGACATCGTCGTCGTGCCGCAGGCTGGTTCGGTGGGCGAGTGGCCTGACGGTCTGTACGAGGCCGAGATGCAGGTGGCGGCGTTCCAGAACGGCTACTTCGTGGCGCTCTGCAATCGGGTGGGAGAGGAAGAGTGCCTGACGTTCGCCGGCGAGTCATTCGTCTGTGGTCCCGATGGACGCGTGGTCGCACGCGCCGCGTCGATGGACGACGCAGTTCTGGTCGCTGACGTGGACCTGCGTGACAATGAAGCATCGCACGCGAAGCGATTGTTTCTTCAACATCGCCGCCGCGAGCTGTACGCCGATTGGATCAAATAAAACGTTGATGTCACAGTCTCTCGTTGGCAACTGGACCCTGCTCTCTTACATCACGCACCACCCCGATGGATCCCGCGGCAAACCATACGGCGATGCAGTCGGCCGATTGAGCTACGACGAGCATGGACATATGTCCGGACAGGTCATGCGTCCCGGACGGATTGAGGTCGCGCCGGGCGAGTGGAGCGCGCAGCAGGTGAGGTCCGCATATGCGGGCTACATCGCCTACTTCGGTACCTACGCGGTCGGGCCTTCCGGCGATGCCGTGGTGCACCACGTGCACGGCGCACTGAACCCCGCCTGGGTGGGAGGCGACCAGGTGCGGCGAATGCGTTTCGATGGCGACCTGCTGGTCCTTTCGACTGAGGTCGCGAAAGGCGGCGTCATGGTGAATCACGTGCTCACCTGGAGGAAACTCCCGTGAGAGTCGCGACGGCGATCGCGTGCATCGCGCTGCTGGCAGGATGCTCCAGTGTGAACACCAGGACGATGAGTTACGCGACGCTCGCCGAGGCGCGCGATGCCGGTGCGATAGAGAACGGCTGGGTGCCTCGGGGGCTGCCTGACTCGGTCTTCGAGCTGCGCATAGCTTACGCGCCCGACGGGTTCGAACGCTGGGGCCTCATCAACTTTCCAGCCAGCGCGGTCGACGGTGTTCGCGCATTGCTGGAAGGGGAGGAGGTGCCGCTACAAGGCGTCCGGTGTGACGTCCCGCCGCGCATCGAGTGGTGGCCGGTTCTGGTGAGAGGTGACCTGGATGCCCAGCGCCTGGCCGCGACCGGCACACGCGCCTACCGTTCCCGTGACCGCAAGATGATCTTTCTCGTCAATTGGACGCAGGGCCGCGCCTACTACTGGACTACCGGATGATATAGTCGACGCGCCAGCCTGACCGGGAGAATACAGTGCGCATCATCGCTGTTACCGCAGCGGCGACCCTCCTCCTCAGTTCCTCTCGCGCGTTCATCCTAGCGTCTGAACCGCAGGCCACATCTCCGCAGCCTGCGTTCCGTTCCGGCGTCGACCTGCTGACGCTGCAGGCCAGCGTTCTCGACAAGAGCGGGCGACCCGTTGCGGATCTGACCCCGGACGAGTTTGCCGTAACGATCGACGGCAAGCCGCGCAAGGTGCTGTTCGCGAAGTTCAGAGGGACGTCGCCTTCGAGTGGGGCTGCGACAGCGTCGGGGCCTACCTCGGGCGCCGCATCGCACGCTGACAATACAGCGACCGCCGGAGGGCGGCTGGTCATGTTCGCCGTCGACCGGGATTCGATCAAGAGCGGAAGCGAGAAGGCGTTGCTCGAGGCGGCGAGCTCGATTATCGAAGGGCTTTCACCGGCCGACGCGACCGGTCTCGTCAGCATTCCTGCCGGCGGTGTCGAGCCATCGCGGGATCACACTCGCGTCCGCGATGAACTCAAGCGCGTCTCCGGCACACAGCCGCAGGCGATCGGCGGCGTCCGCGAGCGCAACGTGACGTGGGACGACGCGCTGGCGTTCGAACGCACAGATCGCAGCACGATTGCGCGCGTTGTCGAGCGCGAGTGCCACGAGCGTGAAGGTCCACGGTGCGTGCAGGATCTCGAATCCGAGGCTCGCAATCTACTGATGGCAGGACGGGCGCATGCGCGCTCCGTACTTCAGGTGCTCGGCGGAACACTCAAGGCATTGACGCCGGTACGCGGACCGAAGTACCTGGTCCTGCTGTCGGGTGGCCAGGCGTTCGACCAGGACTTATTGATCCACTACAACGAGTTTGCCCGGGAGGCCGCCGCCGCCCGCATCGTTCTCCATACAATCCACATCGATCAGCCGGAGTCTGACGCGAGCAACCGGGCCGTGATCTCGCCATCGTTCGGCGGACGCGATATGTCCAGCGGCTTGACAACGATGGCAGGCATGACGGGAGGCGCGTACTACGCTGGCGTCGGCAGTGCGAGCGGCGTCATGGACCGCCTCCGCGCGGAAATCACCAACGATTACGAGCTCGGCCTCGAGACCGTCGCGTCCGATGCCGGCGGCAAACCGCTCAACGTTGCCGTGAAGGTCACCAGGCCGGAGCTCGCCGTCCGCGCCGGCAAGCAGGCGGTCATGCCGGAAGCAACGGCCGCGCCTGCGGATCGGATCGTATCGCTGCTCGGCCAGCCGACCGACATTGCGGATCTCCCTGTGGCGATCGCGTCTTATACGACGCGTGGAGTCGAGCCTGCCACGCTCCGGGTGTTGATCTCCGCGGAAATCTCCGGCCTGCAGCCCACCGGCACATCGGAGTGGGCATTCGCGGTGTTCGATCGAACCAAGGTGATCGCTGACGGGCGGCAGGAACTGACGGGTGAAGGTTCAACGCGGACGATCACCACATCCCTGCAGCTGCCGCCGGGACGCTATCGCATTCGTCTCGCGGCTGCGAGCCCCGATCGACGGGGCGGCGTCATCGACGCCCCGCTGCCGGTTGGCCTGCGCGCCGCCGGCGCGCTGCAGATGAGCGACCTGATCGTCGGCACGTCGATGAGCGGCCGCATGCAGCCGCTCCGGCGCATCGTCCAGGGGCAGCGCCTCGCGGCCTTGCTCGAGACGCTGTCGGCAGACGTCGGCGTGCTCGAGAAGGCGCGGATCGCCATGGAGATTGTCCCTGCCCAGGGGGGAGAGCCCATTCAACGGCTCTTGATGGCATCTCGCAGTGCCTCGGACGTGCTGCTGTTGTCTGAAGCGCAGATCGATACATCCTCGCTTGCACCCGGACGCTACATCGCCAGCGCGATCGCATTGGTCGATACCCAACCGGTAGGACGGGTCAGCCGGCTGTTTGAAGTAACTACGGACCCGGTCAAGTAGGAGATCCCAATGCGTGCGTTCACGCTCTTGGCGGTCGCGACACTGGCGGTTGGTCTGCCGGCGCAAGTCTCGCAGAAGGATCAGCCGCCGGCTTTCAGGTCCCGTACCGACCTCCTCACCGTGCAGGCCGCCGTTCTCGATAAGGACGGCAAGCCGATCGCGGACCTGCAGCCTTCAGACTTCACCGTTACCGTCGGCGGCAAGCCCCGGAAGGTGACCTTCGCGAGGTTCTACGGCTCGAAAACGACCTCCGTTCTTGGCGAAACCGCGGCTGTTCGACCTGAGACTGCGCCGGTAGACACAGCCGCTCCCAAGCCTGGCCGGCTGGTGATGTTCGTGATTGATCGGGAAACCATCCGGACCGGAGGCGAGAAGCCGCTGTTCGACACCGGCGCGCTGATCCTCGATGCACTTTCCCCGTCGGATGCGGCCGGCCTGGTCGGACTTCCGTCGGGTGGAGTCAAGCCGACGCGCGAGCATCAGCGCGTGCTCAATGCCCTCCGCAACATCACTGGGACGATGCCCTCCACCGGGTGGCGATGGAACATCAGCTGGTCAGAGGCGGAGGGTATCGAACGCGGCGACAAGCAGTCGCTCGCCCAGGCGCTCGAACGGGAATGCCGTTCCGCGCAAAGACGTCCAGCCGACGAACTCGGCGCGATCGAACCTCGCGTGCCCGAGGGCTGCATGTTCACCGTCCCTGCCCAGGCGCGCGAGATGCTGATGACGGCCCGGGCTCAGGCGCGCTCGACGCTCGCGAACCTGCGCGGCGTCGTCGAGCGTCTGAAACCGTTGCGCGGACCCAAGCATCTCGTCTTCATCTCAGGTGGCATGCGCTTCGACCAGGAATTGCTGGCCGAGTACAACCAGTTCGCCGACGAAGCTGCTCGCGCGGGAGTGGTGCTGCACGCGATCCATCTCGATCAGCCGGCCGCAGACGCGACCACCGAGCGCAGGATTATCACCCAGGCGTTCGGTGGACGCGAGATGTCGGTCGGGCTCACGACGATGGCCGGCATGACCGGTGGATCGTTCTTCCAGGGTGTGGGCACGGCCTCCGGCGTGTTCGAGCGAATCGCGACCGAGATCACGAACTACTACGAACTCGGACTCGAATCTGAGGCAGGGGATTCAGCCGAGACTCCGCGCGAACTCGAGATCAGTCTGACGCGTCCGGGCCTCACGGTTCGAACACGGCGGCTGGTCGCTTTCGACCCAGCGGTCGCGGCGAGGAAGGCGACGCCGGAAGCGCTTCAGGCACTGCTCGAACAGCCCACCGACATCGTCGATCTTCCACTCAGAGTCGATTTCTACAACACGCGCGGCGACGACCCCTCGCTGCTCAAGGTGATGATGGGCGTTCAGATGGGCGCACAACAGAACCGCCCGCCGGCGCAGTGGGGCTTCATCGTCATCAACGAAGGGAACGTCATTGCAAGCGGGCGCAGCAGCGTAGACCAGTCGGCTCCGGGACCGTGGACGTTTACCGCGTCGGCGAAGCTCTTGCCGGGCCGTCAGCGCCTTCGGTTCGCTGCAATCGACGCTGATGGACGCGCCGGGGTGATCGATCTTCCGCTGCTCGTCGGGCTCAGGACGACAGCGAATCTGCAGTTGAGCGACTTACTTGTCGGGGAGGTGACCGCTGGACGATTTCAACCGGGCACACGCGTCGAGGCGGGCGCGCCGCTCGCCGCGATGATCGAAGTGCTCTCGAGCGATGTCGCCCGACTCGGCCAGGCGCGCGTGGCTCTGGAAATCAGCGCGGACGGGTCGACCGAACCGGTCCAGCGCGTGCTGATGGCGGCGCGTACCGGCATCGCCGATACGATCCTGCTCAACGAAGCACAGATTGTCACGGCGAGGCTGGTGCCAGGTCACTACACGGCAACCGCCGTCATCCTCATCGATAACGAGCCGGTCGGCAAAGTGACACGCGCATTCGAGGTGGCCAAATAAGGTGCCGGGGTGCCAAGTGCCAAGGTGCCAAGGTGCTTGGGTGCTCAGCACTGGCTGGAAGCTGAGAGCTGGAAGGTGTAGTGGCGCCGTGAGGGCGAACGCGAGTTCGCCCGAACGTAGTAAGTAAAGATGCCGAGGGCTGGAATCGAACCAGCGACACCAGCATTTTCAGTGCTGTGCTCTACCGACTGAGCTACCTCGGCACACGTGAACGACGATCGGCAGAACCCCAATCATAGCAGTGCGGCAGTCGGGCGTTCAATCGCCGCTTGTACTTTTGATCCGGACCTGCTACTTTCCCCTTGTACTTTGTCCGCACTCTTGGTACCGTCGCGGCGAGAAGGTGAGAGCGATGCCCGAGTCCGAGACCGCAGAAGCCGCGCGCCACCTGCCATCACGCTGGCAGCACAAGCGCCGCGACGCCGGCTGGGTGCGTCGTGCGCTGATTTTCCTGACCTGTTGCGTGCTGGCCGACGCACTCTTCGGCGAGGCGGGACTCGCGGCGACGATGCGGGTGCGGCAGAGATACGCGAACGCCGAAGGGCAGTTGCGCACGCTGAAAAGCGCAAACGCCGGCCTGCGCGAACAGGTCCGGCGTCTGTCGAGCGATCGGGATGAGATCGAGAACGTCGCCCGGACCGAGCTCGGTCTGATCCGCTCCGGAGAAGTCCTCTTCGTTATCAAGGACGTGCGTTAAATCATCGATGCGTGCGTTTGATCAAAGACGCGCGTTGGCGATCAGACGACCACCGCCTCTGCCTTGACCAGGCCCAGTTCGAGCCGGACCTTCTGCTCGATCGCTTTCGTGACCTCGGGGTTGTCTTTCATGAACTGCTTGACGTTCTCACGCCCCTGACCCAGGCGCTCGCCATTGAACGCGAACCAGGTGCCGCTCTTGTCGACGATCTTCCGGTCGACGGCGAGGTCGAGCAGGTCACCTTCTTTCGAGATCCCCTCGCCATACATCACGTCGAACTCCGCTTCGCGGAAGGGAGGCGCTACCTTGTTCTTCACCACCTTCACGCGCGTTCGGCCGCCGACCACCGCGTCGCCGTCCTTGATCGCACCGATGCGCCGGATATCGATGCGCACCGAGGAATAGAACTTGAGCGCGCGGCCGCCGGTTGTCGTCTCGGGGTTGCCGAACATGACGCCGATCTTCTCGCGAAGCTGGTTGATGAAAATGAGGCAGGTCTTCGACTTCGACACGACACCGGTCAGCTTTCGCAGGGCCTGCGACATCAGCCGGGCCTGCAGGCCCATCTGCGCTTCGCCCATTTCCCCCTCGATTTCCGCGCGGGGAACAAGAGCGGCTACCGAGTCGACCACGACCACGTCGACGCTGTTGGAGCGGACCAGCACCTCGACGATTTCCAGCGCCTGCTCGCCGTTATCGGGCTGCGATACCAGGAGGTTCTCGAGATCGACGCCGAGCTTCCTCGCATACTGGGCGTCGAGCGCGTGTTCGGCGTCGACGAATGCCGCCATGCCTCCGAGTTTCTGTGCTTCGGCGATAATCTGAAGTGTCAGTGTCGTCTTGCCCGATGATTCCGGACCAAAAACCTCGATGACCCGCCCTCGCGGCACCCCGCCGATGCCGAGCGCGAAGTCGAGACTCACGGAGCCCGTCGAGATGGCGGGCACGGCCGCGACGGCATCTTTGCCGCCCAGGCGCATGATCGATCCCTTGCCGAACTGTTTCTCAATCTGGCCGACGGCCGCTTCAATGGCCTTCATTCGTTCACGGTCGTTGCGGTCTTCAACTGGCGGCATAACGCTCCTTGTAAGTGCTCCAATGCGACTAACGGGATCAGCGGCTCTCATGCGGATACTTTCCCGTAGAGCAGTGACAGGGAAGGTCACGAGCCCGCCGTGGTGGATGGAGCGGATGCATTCTAGGTATGTGCCGTGGCGAAAGTCAAGTGAAATAGCGTGCAGATGACGCCTATATCTGGCTGTGTTGCCGTATGTTACGGCGATACCGGACTTTCGCCCTGCGCTCCCGGACGTCGCAGTTTCTGCCCCCGCTCGAGCGCGTCGTCGTCGAAGAAATGCCGTCACCGCTAGGGCACCTCCTCGGCGGGGTGGTGGTCGGTTCGTTTGCTTCACGACGTCCGGCCTGGCCACTGATCGCCGCCTGCTCGGTCGCGGCGGCGCTCCCCGATGTCGACATTCTCCTGCCGATCGCGCACCGGGGCCCGACGCACAGCGTGGCCGCGGCCTGCATCGTCTTCGGCGGAACGTTAGTGGTGTTGAGCCGAAGCAGATGGAAGGGAGACCGCGTCAGGCTGGCTTCGGCGATAGCCGTTGGCGTGCTCTCGCACATCCTGCTCGACTGGCTGGGAGAGGACTCCTCGAGACCGAGAGGTGTGATGGCGTTGTGGCCGCTCTCGACCGCTTATTACATTTCAAACCTGGATATCTTCGCCGCGGTGGACCGTCGGTATTGGCTGCCAGGATTCTGGCAGCGGAACATCACCGCACTCGCTCGTGAGCTCGCGATCCTGGCTCCGCTGGCGTGGTTCGCCATCAGAAGGGTGAACCAGAGACAGCGAAACTGAATTGGCTGGTTACCTGCGCTTCAGTAAGGCGTCCATTCCAGTCTTGTCCACCGCGCGGATCGTCGCTTCCTCAGGGGTGATGAGTCCCTTCTTCACGAGTTCGGCAAGTGCGTCGTTGAGGGTGACCATGCCGGTCGCCCGTCCGACCTGCATCATCGAATTGATCTGGAACGTCTTGCCTTCGCGAATCAGGTTGCTGATCGCGCCGTTTGCGATCAGGACTTCCAGGGCCGCGACTCGCCCTCCGCCGACCTTCTTGCACAGCGTCTGCGCAATGACGCCGCGCAACGACTCGGAAAGCATCACGCGGATCTGTGACTGCCGGTCGGCTGGAAACTGGTCGATCACGCGGTCCACGGTGGATGCCGCGGTTGTCGTGTGCAGTGTTCCAAACACGAGGTGACCGGTTTCGGCAGTCTCGATCGCGATCGCGATGGTCTCGAGGTCGCGCAACTCTCCGACCAGGATCACGTCCGGATCCTCACGCAATGCGGCACGAAGCGCGTCCTTGAACGAGCGCGTGTGCGTGTGGACTTCGCGCTGATTGATCAGGCACTTCTGGTTCTGGTGGACGAACTCGATCGGATCCTCAATGGTGATGATGTGATCGGCGCGCATCCGGTTGACGTAATCGATCATCGCGCAGAGCGTTGTCGACTTGCCCGACCCGGTCGGGCCGGTGACGAGCACGAGACCCTTTTTCAGGGAACACAGGTTGAGCACGTGCGGCGACAGCCCGAGGGTCTCGGCCGAGAGGATCTTCGACGGAATGACGCGGAACACCGCGCCGACGCCGTGGCGATCCATGAAGATGTTTGCGCGGAAGCGGGCGAGGCCGGCGATCTCGTACGCGAAGTCGGTGTCGTGCCGGTCTTCGAACTCCTTACGGTTCTTTTCGGGCGTGATCTCCATCAGGAGCCGCATGGCTCCTTCCGCGCTCAGGGTGCCCTCGTGGTCGTAGAGGCGGCACATTTCACCGTCCTTGCGGATCAGCGGCGCGCTCAGCGAACTGATATGCAGGTCCGACGCACCCATGTCGACCATCTGCCGGAACATCGCATCCATCGCCGGGCCGAGGGTGACGTGTTCCCGGGCTGCCGGCGGCGGTGGCAGCTCGTTGAAAACGGGGGCGTCAACGGCGGACGGGGCGAACGCACCCCCCGTGGAGTTCGAAATCATCACCGGAGGGCATGCTCAAGCGCGATGCCACCCGGAAACTTGCAGTTCGGGAGGAAAACCCCCGTTTTTGTTCTGGTGCTTCTGGACACGGTGTTCCGAAATGGCGCACCGCGCCTCAAGTTGAGCTGATCGTGACAGCCCTGAAGGGGCTGCACTACGAAACTGGGGATTCGGCGTATTGATAAAACCCGCGGCCACTCTTGCGTCCGAGGTGTCCTGCGGCGACCATGCGCTTCAGCAGAGGACAGGGCCGGTACTTCGGATCCCCGAGTCCGTCGTGAAGAACGTTGAGGATTGCCAGGCAGACATCGAGGCCGATGAAGTCCGCAAGGGTCAGCGGCCCCATCGGATGGTTCATCCCGAGCTTCATTACGCCGTCGATGGCTTCCGGCGTGCCCACGCCTTCCATCAACGCAAAGATCGCCTCGTTGATCATCGGCATCAGGATCCGGTTGGCGATGAACCCGGGATAGTCGGCGGCTTCCAGCGCTGTCTTTCCAAGCTTCAGGCACAGATCCGAGGCGATGGCCATCGACTCGGGTGACGTTGCCTGTCCGCGAATGAGCTCCACGAGCGACATCAGCGGAACCGGATTCATGAAGTGCATGCCGAGCACCTTGCCGGGCCGCTTCGTCGCCGCTCCGAGCACCGTGATCGAGATCGACGATGTGTTCGAGGTGAGGATCACGTCCGGACGCGTGATCGCATCGAGCCGCGCGAACAGGTCCCGCTTCACTGCCGCATCTTCGACGATGGCTTCGACGACGTAGTCGGCGTCGGCGAGAGCGTCGAGGTCGGTGCCGCTGGAGAGGCGCGCGAGGGCGTCGTCCCGCTCGTCGGTCTTCATCTTTCCCTTGGCGACGAATTTCCCCAGGCTCTTCTCGATCGTGCCGCGGGCACGGTCGAGTGCGAGCGCGACGGCATCGACGAGGCGCACTTCATACCCGGAGGTGGCGAATACCTGCGCGATGCCGTTGCCCATAGTGCCGGCGCCGATGATGCCGACGCGCGTGATGTCTGACATTCGATTAGTTTACGGCCTGCGCACACTCTTCTCGGACCTGTTCAGCAATCCGGCATACCAGCCCTACGATCTCTCGATCGACCAGGTGTTGCTGGCTGAGGAAACACGCGTCAACCGGGATCCGTTCGACGCATTGATCTGTGCCGCGGCACGCGATCGAACTTCCGTTGATCACACGCGACAACGAGATCCGTCGGCGGGGGTGGTCAGGGTCATCTGGTGAGCATGCCGGCGGGTCAGATCGCCTCCACCGCCAGCGCGACTCCGTTGCCACCCCCTAGACAGAGCGCCGCGATGCCCCGGCGGGCGCCGCGGCGCTTCATCGCATAAAGCAGCGTCGTCAGGACGCGCGCACCGGACGCACCGATCGGGTGCCCGAGAGCGACGGCGCCTCCATGGACGTTGACCCGCCGGAGGTCGATTCCCAGTTCACGGATCACTGCCACGGCCTGCACTGCGAACGCCTCGTTGATCTCGATCAGGTCAACGTCTGTGAGATCCCAGCCGGCTTTTTCCGCGACCTTGCGCACTGATTGCACTGGCGTCATCAGCACCAGCTTAGGTGCCAGGCCGGTCGTCGCCTGCGCGACAATGCGCGCCATTGGCGTGACGCCGAGCGCGGCCGCACGCTGTTCAGCCATGACGACAACAGCGGATGCGCCGTCGTTGACGCCAGGTGCGTTCCCCGCGGTGACGCTGCCGTCTTTCTTGAACGCGCCCTTCAATCCGCTCAGCGTCTCGACGGTGGTGTCTTCGCGAACCGCTTCGTCACGATCGACGACGAGCGGATCGCCTTTGCGCTGAGGGATCGTGATCGGCAGGATCTCGTCCTTGAACCAGCCTTCGCGCGCCGCCTGCGCCGCCTTGCGATGGCTTTCGACCGCGTAGGCGTCCTGCTCGCCGCGGCCGACCTTGTAAACGTCCGCGACGTGCTCGCCCGCCATGCCCATGTGGCAATTCTCGAACGAACACCACAGGCCGTCGTTGATCATCGAATCGACCAGCTGCCCGTTACCCATGCGCAGGCCTTCGCGCACACGCTGCAGCAGGTAGGGCGTATTGCTCATCGACTCCATCCCGCCTGCGACGGCCACGTCGATGTCGCCGGTTCCGATCGCCTGAGCGGCCAGCATGACGGCCTTGAGACCCGATCCGCATACCTTGTTGATCGTGAACGCTGAAACCGTTTCGGGGAGACCGCCGTTCAATGCCGCCTGCCGCGCTGGATTCTGGCCGTTGCCTGCCTGGATGACGTTGCCCATGATGCATTCGTCCACCGTGGACGGATCGATGCCGGCACGGGCGACGGCTTCGCGCACCGCCAGGGCCCCCAGTTGCGGAGCAGTGAAATCCTTGAGCGCGCCGAGGAACTTCCCGGTCGGCGTGCGGACGGCCGAGAGAATGACTGATCTGTTCATCGCGTTGTCATCTTCGTGACGTTGTCTTTTCCGAGCAGTGCCTGGACTTTCGGCAGAATGGTCGCGCGCGCGCGCTCGATCTCGCCCAGCCATCGCGCATCAGCGGCACGTACCCGCAGGATGGTCTCGGTCAGCGACACCGTCGTCACCCGCGCGAGTGCCGGCCCGACGGCGAGTTGCCACGCAAAGGACGTTCGCGCAGGAGATGCTGGCTGACGACGGACGACGTCCGCGAGAACCTCGCTCGAGAATCGCTGGATCGGAAGCATGGACCGTCTTTCGATAGTATCAGGCAGCCCTGAAGGGCTGCACTACGACCGCAAACGAATGCGACTGATACTGGCCTCCGCATCGCCGCGACGAGCCGAGCTGCTCACCTCCGCTGGATATACCTTCGAGGTAGTAGCTGCGAGCGTGGACGAGACTCCCGCCCCGGGCGAGTCTCCGGCCGACTACACGCTGCGCGTCGCGCGCGACAAGGTCAGGGCTGTTACCAGCCGATCCGGATCGACCTCCAATCATAGAGACGCGGTGATAGCGGCTGCGGATACAGAAGTCGTCATCGACGGACGGATCCTCGGCAAGCCAGCGGACCATGACCACGCGGCAGAGATGCTGCGGCTGCTGTCGGGTCGCGTCCACCACGTCTTGACAGCCCTGGTCCTTCAGAAGGGTGATTCAGAACGCACGGATGTCGTCCGGACGGCGGTCAGGTTCCTTCCGCTGACGGATCAGGCAATCGCCTGGTACGTCGCCAGCGGAGAGCCGATGGGGAAGGCGGGCGGCTACGCCATCCAGGGGTTTGGGGCCCGTTTCATCGACCGGATCGAAGGTTCGTGGGCGAACGTGGTCGGCCTTCCGGTTCACCGGTTCGACGTGCTTCTGGAAAGCCTCTCGTCGCGTTGACCCTCTCGGCCAGCAGGGGTATTCTGTAGTTGAAGCATCCACCCGGACATTTATGAAAACAAAAGCGCTGAAGATCGTCGCGACCGCTGTCATCCTGCTCGGGTCGGTCGGAGGGCTGATGTACGTGTCCTTAGCCGAAGGAACCGAGTACTACAAGCATGTCGACGAGGTGATGGTGAACCCCGCCGCCTGGCACGACAAAAACCTTCAGCTCCACGGATTCGTCGTGGACAAATCCATCCTTCGACGACCGGATTCCCTCGATTACCGCTTCGAGGTCCAGAACAAGGGTCAGGTCGTGCAGGCCAGCTATACCGGCGTCGTTCCTGACACCTTCAAAGGTGGATCCGAAGTGGTTCTCAAAGGGCGGCTCGGGCCGCATGGTTTCGAGGTCGCCCCGAACGGCGTGATGGCGAAGTGTCCATCGAAGTACGAAGCGAAGACCTTCGGGACTCCGGGATCCTAGCGTCATGCCTGCGCTTGGATCGTTCGTTCTCCTGACTACTTTCGTCGTCGCGGCCTACGCGATCGTCGCATCCGTTGCCGGCGCGCGACGTCGCTCAACGCGCCTGGTCGAGAGCGGCGTCGGCGCCTTCTACGCCGTCACTGCGTTGATGATGGTTGCGTCGGGCGTTCTCGTGCACGCCTTCGTCACCGACAACTACGCGATCAAGTACGTTCAGCGGTATTCGGACTCGGCCCAGCCGCTCGCGTACAAGATCGCGTCGTACTGGGGCGGTCTCGACGGGTCGATCATGTTCTGGGTCTTCCTGCTCGCAATGTTCGGCGCCGTTGCCGTGCATGTGAACCGCATCCGGCATCGCGAGCTGATTCCTTACGTCGTCGCAGTGATCGCCGCGACGGAGATGTTCTTCATCTTCCTGATGGTGATTCACAAGAATCCGTTCTCGACCTTCCTGACCCCCGCTCCAGCCGACGGTGCCGGGCTCAATCCCCTGCTGCAGAACTTCTACATGGCGATCCACCCGCCATCGCTCTACATCGGCTTCGTGTCGATGACGATCCCGTTTGCGTTCGGCATCGCGGCCTTGATCACCGGCCACCTGGACGACTCGTGGCTGCGCGCCGTTCGCCGCTGGACGATGACCGGCTGGCTGTTCCTGTCCTTTGGCCTGACCCTCGGGATGCTGTGGGCTTACGAAGAGCTCGGCTGGGGCGGCTTCTGGGGATGGGATCCAGTCGAGAACGCGGGGCTCCTGCCGTGGTTCACGGCGACGGCGTTCCTCCATTCGGTGATGGTCCAGGAGCGGCGTGGCATGTTGCGCGTCTGGAACGTCACGCTGGTGATCATCACGTTTTTCCTGACGATCTTCGGCACGTTCATGACCCGGTCCGGCGTCGTCCAGTCGGTGCACGCATTCGGTGAAGACCGGGAGCTGGCGCTGCTGTTCTCGATCTTCATGGTGGCGATCCTCGCGTTCAGCTTCTCGCTGGTGGTCTATCGACTGCCGCTGCTGAAGGCCCGCAACGAGCTCGATTCGTGGATGTCGCGTGAAGCGGCATTCCTCGCGAACAACTGGATCCTGTTGTTCTCGGCCTTCTTCGTCCTGTTTGCGACGATGTTCCCGACGCTCAGCGAAGCGGTCCGGGGCGAGCGCCTGACAGTTGGGCCGCCGTTCTTCAATCGCTGGATGCTCCCGATCGGGCTCGTGCTGCTGACGCTCACCGGGATCGGTCCGCTGCTGGCCTGGCGCCGGTCGACGCTGCAGAACCTCGCCCAGCAGTTCCTCTGGCCGGTTCTCGTCGGCGTGGTGACTGCCGCCGCGCTCTACGGATTCGGCGTTCGTGTCTGGAGCTCGGGGATCTGCTTCGCGCTGTGCGCATTCGCGACGACGACGATCGTGCAGGAATTCATTCGCGGCGCCGATGTTCGCCGCGCGACGACCGGCACGGACCTGCTGACGGGAATGGTCGGCCTCTTCGGCAGGTCGCGCCGCCGTTACGCCGGGTACATCGTCCATCTCGGCATCATCGTGATGTTCCTCGGCTTCGCCGGCGAAGGCTTCAAGCAGGAAGAGCAGCTGCCCATGAAGGTCGGGCAGGAAACGACGGTCGGGCCTTTCACCGTCAGGCACGATGCGGTCAAAGTGACCGCAGACGCCCAGAAGCAGATGATCACCGGTCACGTCAGCGTGTTCGTGAAGGGCAAGTTGATCTCGAACATGGAGCCGGCGAAGTGGTACTACGCCAAGCACGAAGAGGAGCCAACCACTGAAGTCGCGATCCGCCGTGCGCCGGCCGAGGATCTTTACATCGTCCTCTCTGGATTCTCCGTCGAGGATCAGAGCGCGGTTTATGCGATCACGGTCAACCCGCTCGTGAACTGGATCTGGATTGGGTTCGGCATCATGGCGATCGGCACCATGATCTCGCTGCTGCCCGAATCGATGTTCGCCGTGGCCATGTCGAAGCTACCGGCAGGCGCCGTCACGCCCGTGACCACCATCACGCTGCTCCTGCTGCTCTTGCTGCCGACCGGCCTTTACGCGCAACACATCGACAACCCGAACGCCGTCTTCACGACGCCGCGTACACAGCTCGAACGCGACCTGCAGAGCGAAATCATCTGCATGTGCGG
>Ga0126304_10000363_pt1 | contig 17476 bp, 19 predicted proteins | sample Plot25_FD_92538 | JGI IMG/M metagenome (GOLD analysis project Ga0126304, IMG submission 92538) | Serpentine soil microbial communities from UC McLaughlin Reserve, CA, USA - Plot25 | ecosystem: Environmental > Terrestrial > Soil > Grasslands | place: USA: UC McLaughlin Reserve, Lake County... | reverse complement strand
TGAGATTTCCCTCTTCACTGGGAGATTTTCGGCACCTGCAGGGCCCGGGCTCGGATCACCGTGGTTCGATTCTCCTGTTGTCTGGCGTCTGGCCTTCGATCACGTGGGCATGGCGAATGCACACCTAGCCTACATGTCGTCGGTGACGGTGCTGGCGACCGCGCTGTTGCGCGCCCCGAAGGTTTCAACGACAAGGGCTCGCCGGACACACGAACATGAACGACCCCACCATCGCGCGAATCACGGGTGCGTTCGGCCTCACCTGCGTCGTGCTGACCTTCGGTCAGTTTCCGTTGTGGCTCGTCGGAAGTCCGCCGTCCGTGTACGACGGCCGGGCATTCGCACAGCACCTGTTCGCCATCAAGAACGTCGCGTTCAGTCGCATCCTGATGGACCAGGGCATTTACGTGAGCATGCTGGTCTTCGCGGCTGGACTTCGCCATCTGATTCGTCAGGCACGTTCAGAGAGCGAATGGATCGGCACGCTGCTCTTCGGTGCGGCTCTGGGTTGGGTGGCCGTGACCGTGGTCGCGGACGGATTGGAGGGCGGCGCCGTCCTCGATACCTTGAACGGCAATCTTGATCCGTCGGCAGTGCGCGCGCTCGTTGCCGGAACGCTTCTCATCTACAACGGATCGATTGCGTTTGCGATCACCGGACTGTTTCTGGGTTCGGCGGCATGGGCGACGTTTGATAGCCGCGTGTTGCCGCGCTGGACCGGATGGATCGCGGTCGTCGGTGCCGTGCTATGCGCAGCCTCGGTGCCTGCCATGTACGGCGGTCCGGTCAACTACACAGGCTTCTATAACGCCGGCGGTTGGGGACCCGCGATCGTGGCGAACTTCCCGCCGATGATCTGGTTCCTGACGGTCAGCGTCATTCTGATTCGCCGCCCTGGCATCGGTCGCGGCGTGATCATGCGAGCGGCCTGATTGAAACGGAGATCCACCATGTCTCGCCCTTCTGCGTTCAAGACTCCCGAAGGTGAAGCCGCGTTTCTGGCGGCGTATGACGCCGCGATGAAATTGTGGCCTGTTCCGTATGAGGAGATGGACATTCCAACGCAGTGTGGCATGACACACGTGGTCGTCAGCGGTCCGAAGGATGCTCCACCTGTGGTGCTGCTGCACGGATATTGGGCGACATCGACGATGTGGGTGCCCAATATCGCGGATTTCAGCAAGGACTATCGGCTATGCCGTCGATGTCATGGGTCAGCCGAGGTCTCGCGCTGTGCGACGGCTCAGGTGCACCGTCCGAACGCTCATTCGTGTTGACGCGGTGAGGCGCCGGCGGGTCCCGGTCCGGGTGCGGGGATAACGCGGCTCACCAAGACACGGTCGACGCGATTCCCGTCCATGTCGACCACCTCAAATCGGTGGCCGCGCCGTTCGAACACATCGCCGGTCCGCGGCACGCGACCCAGAGCCGCCATCGCGAGACCGCCGAGCGTGTGGTAATGCTGGCCCTCATCGTCACTGAGCAGCGACGCCGTGTCGATCGTTCGCATCACAGTATCGAGGTCCAGCCCGCCGTCCATCAACCAACTGCCATCGTCGCGACGGACGATCAGCGGGTCCTCGCCCGGTTCGGTGGGCAGGTCTCCGACAATTGAGGACGTTACATCGGTCAGGCTGACCAAACCCTGTGTGTCGCCAAACTCGTCGACCACCAGCGCGACTGGTAGATGCGTCCTCTTGAACTGCTCAAGGAGCTTCATCAACGTCGTCGTTTCCGGCACGAACAGCGCGGGCTCCGCGAGGGCGCTGAGATCCAACGCGCCTCCGCCCATGACCTGCTCGAGCAATCGTGTCGAGCGCACGAACCCCAATACGTGATCCAGCCCTCCGTCGCACAGCGGCACGACAGAGTGCGGATCCTGACGAAGTTTCTCGCGATGAGCGTCCAGGGGATCACGAACGTCGAGGAAGACGACGTCAGAACGGGGCGTTAGTACTGCACCAACGTGGCGTTCATCCAGATTCAGGACGTTCGCGACCATCTCGTGCTCCGCGCCTTCGAAGGCGCCTTCGTCGGCGCCCTGCTCCAAGAGCACGCGGATCTCCTCCAAGGTCACGGCAGGTTGCTTCACCTGGCGCACACCAAACAAACGAAGAATGGTGTCCGTCGAGACACTAAGCAAAGTGACGATGGGGCGCCCAATAGACGCAAGCACATTGATGGGACGCGCAATGATGCTGGCAATCGCCTCCGGGTGTGTCAGGGCCAACCGCTTGGGCACGAGTTCGCCGAGGATGAGCGACACATAGGTGAGTAGAACGACCATCACGCCCAGCGCGAGCGTCTCTGCGTATGGCGCGAGCACAGGTACGTGTTCAAATGACGTCCGGAGGCGGCTGGCAATCGACGCCTCGCCGATCGCCCCGTTCAGAATGCCGATGCAGGTGATCCCCACTTGGACGCTAGAGAGGAAGCGCGTGGGCTCCGATGAGAGCGTCAGCGCATGGCGGGCGCCCGCACTCCCAGTCTCCGCCATCTGCAGGAGACGTGCGCGCTTGGACCCGACGATCGCGATCTCGGACATCGCGAAGACGCCGTTGAGGAGGATGAGGAACAGAAGGAGCGAGATATCTGTCAGCATGAATCTCTCATGGAACTCAGCCAGTCCACTCAACTATAGCCGTGGAAATGGGATGGGCCGCGCCCGCGCCGTTGCGGGCCGCCGACGCAGGTTGGCGATGCGGAGAAATCGGGTCTGATGATGAGAGGGTCGCGCGACGCCCATGCGGGTTGTGCTCGCCAGTACTGAGCTGCCGATTGGCGCAGCGACTCGCAACCGAGGGCCGTGACCGTAGGCCCTTGGTGAGGCCCGGATCTCACAGTCGTTCGATGGAGGCACCATCAGGACTCGGCCTCGGGCAGCTATTGAACTGAGACAACGCCCAAGGTCGCGATGCATCTGCAGTCCGACGAGAAATTCCGAAGGAGCATCTCGTAATTGACTGTATAGCCCGCCTGCAGGACGACACTACGCGCGAGTGATCTCCACCGAACATGGTGCACTCGACACGAGCGCAGTCGCCACACTGCCCAAACCAGCGTCAGCGCTGCTGCGGTCAGTCATCACTCCACGCGCGCCCACGAAGATGCAATCTGCCTCCCATGTGCTCGCCTCACCATTGAGGACGTCTCGCGGACTCCCTGTAACGCGCCGTGTCGAGACAAAAAGACCCGCGGCGAGAAGGTCATCCGTCGCCCGGTCTACCATCGCACGCATCTTCGCAAGCTGCTCGTCGTTACTTTCGCTCATCCACTCCGCCGCTGTCGGAACAAATTGCAGCGTCCCGGTGGGCCGGACCGTATTGTCGACAGCCACAACGCGCACCTCGGTCCTCGGCGGCCAGCGACGTGACCTCACCGCGCCGATAGCCGCTTCAGCGCCAACCGATCCGTCGACACCGACAATGAGTCGTATGGGAGCATCGCTCTTCGCGACGACGTGCCGGGCAACGCGAACCGTCCGCGACGACTCAGAAGCGACCTGCTTGGAGACGCTGCCTAACACCAGGCGTCCGAGCGCAGACCGACCGTGTGAACCTACGACAATCATGTCCGCGCGCCAGTCGTCTGCCTTCCGCAAGATAGCTTGGCTCGGTGTTCCAGCGACAGGGTTCATCGACACTTCCCAACCTTGAAAGAGCCGGTGCACTCGCCTGACGCCTTCACCCGCGCGGGTAGTGGCCTCTTCAACGGCCTGTTCCGTTTCGGCGCGTGCCTGCACCAGCGTGGCTGCGACCCTGTGTGACACGGTGGTTACGGCGATCCGATCGATAGGTAGAGCGGCCGTCGGCAGGAGTGTTTCGACAACGGAGACGACCAGCGCGCGGCCATCTTGCGGCAAACCTGCCCGCTTCAGATCGTCGATCGCAGCCCTGGCGCACGACGAATCGTCATACGCAATCAGGATTCTCATCGTCCTCACCTGCTTTCACGCGGCGAATCGCCCCGAGGTTCTCATGGCCCTCAACGGGCGCACACGTTCCTGCATTGGTGGATGCGTCGAGAACAGGTGAAGCAGTCCACCCTCGCTGGCAAGCGGATTCACAATGAACAAACTCGCCGTCGCCGGTTGGACGTCGGCCGGCGTGGCGAGTGCTTTGCGAGCTTGCCGCGAATGGCGCGATGAAGGCCATCACAAGACCACCAGCCCACGACCCCTGGTCTTCGTCATGGTCATTACCGCCCCGGAACAACGTGCCGAACTGCAGCGCGTGCGAACGCGTTCGCGTACTCGGCGGGGATCAGGAACAAACGCGGCTTGGGGATCCCCGCGTTGTCCGAGAGCTCCTGAACGAGTTCGTGCAACCGCGGCGCTTCGTCGGCGGCGACCTCCCGCGCACCGTGCATCTTCAGCACGAGACCGTCGGAGAAAAAGTAGCTCACCACATTCATGGCCAGCGCGAGCCCCACGAAGAGATACAGATGTTGAGGGGCGACGACACCGCCGATGCCAATCAGCAGCGCCGAAAGCAGGCCCAGCAGCAGAATTGTTTTGAGCTGATTCTTCATGATGTCCCCGCAACGCCACGGTTCGCGCACCCCGACGTGGCCAACGTCGCAGCCCACTCGCTGACGCAGTGGCGAGCGCGTATCCAGGACTTGCGTTCTCGGTTCCCGCTTCGCAGGACCGCGCCTCGTCGGGCGTGACTGTGCAGTGTGACGATCCGCGCTCGCCCTCCAGTGTGCGGGAACCGCGTGGGCGCCGGTATCTGGCCGGCCCGGTATTCTTGCGGCGACGGCGCAGTACCGACGGCCCATCCACGTATTCAGGTGGAGCGACCGTCGACGCCATTGGGAGGGAACATTCCTGGCGGTAAGAGCAGCGGTGGTTGATGCTGCAGCCGACGAACGAACGGCTCAGCGGATTCGCCAGTCGCGCTGAGTTCGATAGGAAGAACCGGTTCTTTCAAGACGACGAACCGCTCTGATGGCCTATCTGGTGCAGCCTGTATTTTGAGCATCATGAGGCTGTAGCCGGACCGTGCAGGCGGTATGGCTGCTACGATCGCAAGACTGTCAGTGGACCGGGCTGGTGACCCTGCAAGACGTGATCGAAGAGATCATCGGGACGCAATAGAGGTCCTGGTCTGATCGAGCCGAGGTTTATCGCACGGCCCGTTGCTCCTCAACCAGCTGCAGAATGGCGTCGCACCAGCCCGGTGGACCGTTGACGCCGATCAATCGAGCAGTTGGCACCTTTCGAGCCAGGCGGGCGGCGTCAGCGGCATCGCTCTGCACGACCATCGGGATATCGACCGCGTGGAGAAGGCCAGTCTCGCTCGATGCTCTTGCCAGGCCGGCGGTCAGCACCTGTCCGTGGTAGGCCTCTCGATACAGCGACGCCAGCATGCGGACGCTGCGGGCCTTGTCCACGACACCCGTTGCGTGATGAAACGCCTCGTGTGTGAAACAGCGCAGATCGAGACGACGGAGCGCACCGCAGATGCGGCTGTACGTCGCAGGTTCCGCATCGAGCGTTCGAAATGGCTCGTCGTACTCACGCAGTTTCGCGAGCCGTGCCTGCGCCAGGGACAGGCCGCAGTCCTGAGCCACGTCCTGAATCGACATGTCGCTAAACCCGATGACATCGACGCCGATCTTGTCGGCAACCGCGTGCAACGCCTCCGCAACCTGGTACGAGGGCCTTCCGAAGTCCACGACGTGATAGTTGTGAGAGGCGCGCCCTGCGCCCGGTCGATCGGGAAAATACCCGTGGGGGATGAAGAGTCCTCCGCCATTCTCACTGATGAACGGATCGCGGAGGCCCAGATCACTTTGGATCAGCTCCATCTCCGATCGGGTTTCGTTCCCCCACAACACGACCGCGACGCATTGGTCTTCGAGTGTTCTCACGGCACCACGCGTCATCGCCCATCCGTGAGCGCCGTCTTCTCGGAGCGTGTCTGGGTCGCTGAACACCACGACCCGTGCGGCCGAAGGTTCAGGGCCCTTTCGGTCGTGGCGTTGTCCAACCCAGAAGCGCGACGTGAATTCATTCGACCGTGACCACCAGGCGGTCATCCGGCTGGGCATGATCGGTGCTCCGTCGTTGTGACGTGTGTCGACCTGCGGCACCCGCAGGCTGATGCGACTATGACAGCGGCCGAAAGCCGGGGGTATCTGGTGAACGCGGTATTCGCCAGCGAACGATCAGGTAGGCCGTGGCAGCTCGCTGCCGCCTTGCTCACCGCGGTTGTCGTGGGGCGGCTTGGGTTTCTGGTATGGCTGGGGCTACTGCCCGTGACCGCCGGCACTCGAACGTGTAGCGAGGCTCGGTGGAGCCACGGCGTTCACCGAATCACGCCTTTGCGAACGGCGTACAGGACGATCTCCGCGGCGCTGTGCACATCCAGTTTCTCCATGATTCGCGCGCGGTGGGTTTCGACCGTACCGGGGCTGACATTCAGGAGTCCAGCAATCTCTTTGTTGCTGTGGCCTTCGGCGATGAGTTGAAACACTTCGCGTTCTCGTTCCGAGAGTGCGTCGAATCGGTCCGTGATGCCCCGGTCCGCGAGATGTCGAACATAGTCATCGAGCACGACCTTGCTCACCGCAGGACTGAAGTAGGACTTGCCCTCTGCGAGATCTCGCACGGCCCGCACGAGATCGGCATCGGCGGAGTCTTTCAGAACGAAGCCATGTGCCCCGGCCTGCAGTGCCTGCGTGACGTAGAGGTCATCAGAATACATGCTGACGACGAGCACGCGGACGTCAGGCACGCGTCGCGCGATTTGCCGCGTCGCTTCGACGCCATTGAGGCGCGGCATCGCGATGTCGAGGATCACGAGGTGCGGCTCATGTTTCAGCACCAGGCGAACGGCCTCCGCACCATCACTCGCCTCTGCGACGACGTGCCATCCGGCCTGTTCCTCCAATACGCGGCGGAGACCTTGTCGGAACAACGTGTGATCATCGGCGAGGACGATGTGCAAGGTGTCCATGGTTAGGTTTTGACGGCGGCAGCTGGAGACGGTTGCGCACCAACGGATTCAGAGTCGGCTTCAGCGACACCCACCGGGAGCTCCACGGTCAACCGGGTCCCTCTGCCGGCGAGGCTCTCCACGTTGACGGTCCCGCCGGCCCGTGTCACGCGTTCGCGCACGCTGACCAACCCGACACCACGCGCGGCGCCCGCCCCGTCAGCGGTCGCTTCTGCCATCCCCCTTCCGTCGTCCTCGACGGTGACCAACAATGAATAGGGCAACCGATGCAGGTAGACCCGGCACGATGTGGCCTGCGCGTGTTTCGCGACGTTCGTCAGCGCCTCCTGCACGACGCGATAGGCGCACATCTCGACCGGAGACGGCGCGCGTCCTTCCATACGATCGAGAACGAGCTCCGCTCGAACACCGGTCCGGTCCGAGAATCCGCGTACGTAGGCCTGGAGCGTGACGGCAAGGCCGAAATCCTCAAGCATCGGTGGGTGCAACAAGTGGGAGAGGTCCCGGACTGTGTTGATGGCCATGTCGGTCGAGGAGCGTGCCTCGGCCAGTGCCGCAGCGGGACCGCCCACAACTTGACCGCTGCGGTGGACGACGCCTAGATCCAGCTTGATGGTCATCAAGGCTTGCCCGATCTCGTCGTGCAGATCGCGCGCGATGCTGCGGCGCTCATGCTCCCGGGCGTCATCGAGCTCCGCCGAGAGGCGTTGGAGTTCCTGCTTGTGCTGCCGCTCCTGCCGATGCTGGTGGCGAATCCACGATTCCAGACGTCCGATGTACTTCGTGGCAAACAGCGCGACACCGAGGCCGAACGCGACAGCCAGCGCGCTCGTCCACCACAGGCGCGCGCGGACGCTGCGATGCAATTCGGTGACATCTGCCTGCTGTTCCCGAAGGGCGTCCTGATTCAATACCCTCAGGTCTTCGGAGACGCGAAGTACAAGCTCGTGTTTCGGGATCACGGTGCCACGCAGGAACGCTTGCGCGGCGGTGCCGCTCACTTCGCCTGTGAGCAGCGGCGACAGCGTCGACCAATAGTCATCCAGTTCCGCACGCAGGCGTGTCCAGTGTTCGCGTTCGATTGAGGAATCGACGTGGGGCGCGTACTGCTGAAGCGATCGCTCCACGTCGTCACGGATCGACTGCAGCTGTTCGCGTTGAGATGAGACCGCAGTTCCGTTGTCGAGGGCCGCGTCACGAAGCAGCACGGAACTCAACAACACACGTTCCCTGACCGCGAACAGCACTTCCTCACCTTCAGTGAACGCGGTCGTGAGCGCGACGACCCGGCTGTCCACTTCGATGACGCGTTGTCCAAGCACGTAGGCGGACGTCAGCCAGACCGCGAAGATCGCGGAGAACCCCAGCAGGAGGATGCGCCGAATCGGCGAGCCCTGGTTCCTCGATAGCAGGAATTTCAGTGGCAGATGCGGTTCTGCCGGGTCCATCGAACCCATGGCGGAATCCTAGCACCCCCACTGAATCGTCGCCTCCGCTACAGCCAAATTCCGCGCGAAATACCGGGCCGACCAGATAGTACCAATCGGCTGGGCCGTCACCTGCGCTTGGCACCCGAAGCGACAGTGGCGCGACGGTGCGCCACGACTTCGCTGCCCATCGGACTCGCCTCAGATGCGTACGGAACTTTTGAGAGCGAAATACCGGATCGAGCAGATACCGCTCACAGGCGGGCTCCTCTACATTCGACCCACGGGCGTGTCCATCGCATGGAATCACGGAATTGGTCCCGCAACACATGCGTGCCGAACGTTCGCTCCACGGTCTGCCACGTAGCCACGATGCCGTGACAGACCGCCGCCCGCCGTCTCGCGCAGAGCGGGCTGTGGTGTCGGTGCGGCGTCCGGGCGAATCGTGTCGACGCCACCTGTCGTCGGGCAGTGTTATGTGACAACGAGTTCGCGACGGCATCGAAGCCGTGAAGTCGGTTGTCCATGTTCGAAGAAATGATGCGCATGTCAACCATGATGAAGGCTCTGAAAGTTCGCGGCGCCAGCACTGAGACCGGCCAGGGAACCGTCGAAGAGATCCTGGAAGCGCGCCGGCAGGACACCCTCCGAGACCTGCGGCAACGACTACGAGACGCTCGTGAGGAATGGACGTGGACCGGCGAAGTCCGCGATATTGCCGATAGCTCTGAGCGCGACGGCCGCGAAGATATCGAATTGGATCTGATCCGCATGAAGGCGGACACGTTACACCGGATCGACGAAGCGCTTGTGCGAGTACGTCACGGGACCTACGGCCACTGTCTGGATTGTCGGCAGAGGATTTCAGACCGCCGTCTGCGTGCGTTGCCCTTTGCGGCGCGGTGCAGGGAATGCGAAGAGGCACGCGAACGCGGTGCACGACAGGAGCGCCATGTTGCCGCACACGAGCGAATGCCGACATCTGTCGTCGAGATGCGTGATTGGCGACCTCACTCGGGGCGGCTGAAAGAATGAGATGGACGCCGCGTCGACAGGTCGAAGGACCGTCAGTAAAGGAGACAACGATGGCCACCTGCAGCGATCTCATGACCAAGAATCCCATCTGGTGCGTGTCCACCGATTCGGTCAGTAACGCGGCCCAATTGATGAAGCGCGAGGAGGTGGGACTGCTTCCGGTTGTGGAGGAGCAACAGAACAAGAAAGTGATCGGCGTGGTCACCGATCGGGACCTCGTAGTGACGGTCATCGCGGAAGGCCGGCGGCCGGAGGCCACGGTGATTGCGGACGTGATGACAAGGAATCCCGTCACGTGTCACGCCGACAATGAAGCTCTGTGCGAGGAGTCGACTAATGAAGACCGCCATCACGACGTGTCTGCTGACGGCCGTCCTGGTCGCTTTTGACGGGTCAGCTGCTCAACAGAGCGTGCCCGTCGCCTTTACGAACGTCTCCGTTGTGCCGATGGGCTCGCACACAGTTCTGCGCGATTACAACGTGATCGTCACCGATGACCGCATCACCGCGATGGGCCCGGCTCCATCGGCGCCAGTGCCGGAAGGTGCCGTACTCATCGACGGTCGAGGGAAGTACCTGATGCCAGGTCTGGCCGAGATGCACGGTCATGTGCCGCCGCCGATGGTACCAAACGACTTCACGGCCGATGTGCTGTTCCTGTACGTCGCGAATGGAGTCACGACCGTGCGGGGCATGCAGGGCGCGCCCGGGCAACTCGAGCTTCGGGCAGCGGCTAAGCGTGGCGACCTGATCGCGCCGAACATGTACTTGGCCGGTCCGGCCTTCAACGGAAACAGTGTCCGAACGCCTGAAGACGCGGCGTCGAAGGTTCGTCAGCAGAAGGCGGAGGGATGGGATCTGCTCAAAGTAATGGGCGGCCTCAGCGTCGAGACGTACGACGCGATGGCGATGACCGCGAGGGGAATCGGGATCCCCTTCGGTGGCCACGTCCCATCAGCGGTGGGCGTAACGCATGCGCTCGAAATGGGACAGCACACGATTGACCATCTCGACGGCTATGCGGAACAGCTCAATGGCGTCACACAGCCCCTTGACGGCACAGCGCTCCAGGCCCTCGTGGCGCGCACCAAGAAGGCGGGCGCTTCGATTGTGCCGACGCTCGTCGTATGGGAGACGCTCCGCGGGCCCGTCACACTGCACTCGCGCACGACACTTCCTGAGATGCGGTACATGCCTCGCGCCACGGTCGAGCAGTGGACGAAGTCTCTCGAGAACCGTCTCAATTCCCCGCAGTTCACGGCGCTCGAGTCGAAACAGTACATTGATAACCGCATGCGGATCCTGTGGGAGCTTCACGCGGCCGGCGTTGGCGTTCTCCTCGGCAGCGATGCACCGCAGCAGTTCAACGTGCCAGGATTCTCCATTCACCGCGAGATGCAGCGGATGGCAGACGCTGGCTTGACCACATACGACATCATCAAGTCCGGCACGGCCAACGTGGGCTACCACTTGAAGGCTCTGGACGACTTCGGCACGGTCGCCATCGGTAAACGCGCTGATCTGATCCTGGTGGATGCCAATCCGCTTCAGGACTTGTCGAACATCCGACGCCAGTCGGGTGTCATGGTTCGCGGGAGGTGGCTGCCCCAGTCGGAAATCCAGAGACGACTCGAGCAAATCGCGAACCGAAATGGAACCGCGACGGCGTTACGCGACAACGACCGCCCCTAGGACAGCCGCACAAACCGGTGGTCGAAGACCCCGCTGTGCTGCGCGAGGCTGCCGCCTCCTGACTAGCCTCCGCGCCGGCGGAAGTGGGGTGTAGGTTGCAGAAGGAGACGTTTCTAACATGCCGGTCGAACAAATCGCCAGCGATCATCTACTGCAGCGCGTACGCGCCGAGTATCGCGAGATGCCCGGGCTCCGCCTGACACTCGCGCAGGCCGCACGACTCTGGTCCCTCGACCGCTCGACCTGCGCAGCGCTCATCGACGTCCTCGTGAGCACCAAATTCCTGGCTCGAACGGTGGACGGCGCGTACGTCCGGTTCGACGCCGGGCCTTCGAACGGCCGGCGAACCGGGACGGGCGCGCCGGTCGGCGAGCCACGGACAGTTCGACGATCCGATCCAACGAGGGTCGGGTCCTCGATTTGAATGGGCCCCGGGGTGGCCTGGACAAGCGTGCGACATCCTAGTCGTACTGCGACGCTAAACACTCGCGGTTCCACAGCATAATTTGGGGCGCAATCACTTGACCTGCCAGATGCCGCAGCCACGGTAGTGCAGCGTTCGAGCAGCATCTGGATATAGCGTCGTCGGTCGACTGAGGTCTGCTGTTGAAGCACCATGCTGATCGCATCGAGTGCGTCAGGGAAGAGAGCGGCGGATGGCTTGCTTCCGAGCGATTCGGCCAGCAGGCGATCGCCCTCGGACTTGTCGTCGATTCCGTACTCGCGGGCGACCGCGATGATGTGGTGCGCCGCGCGCGCGGATACGGTGCCGTCGATCCAGGCCACGTGCACAAGTGGCACGATATGGAAGCAAGGACACCGTCTCCTCAGACAATCCAAGAGTCTCCAACGTTCGCAAGACGCCATCGTTCGTCACGCCAACGCGCGGTGACAGACATTGAGTGTGGCGTCAGTGGTCGCTCGTTGCCGCATCTGTTCAATCAGCGCGTTGTCGCGTTTGCGAAATAGTGCCGCGGTATCTGGTCAAGACGGTATTCAGCCGAGGAGGAGCCGGTACGGCACGTCGGCCGACGTCTCGTCACTGCGGTCGGCCCATTGATCACCGCAAAGAGAAGAAGGCTCTTCCACGGCAGTGCCGCTTGCCGACGAACCGACTTCAGCGGAAGCACGTCTAAATGCCGATACTGATCGCCCCACTCCGAGCCGCCGCGCAGCTCGAAAGAGACACCGTGACACTTCAAAGAACGGTGACCATTGTCACCACCACGATGAGCGCTTTGGCAGTGACGATGGCGGTCGCACTGATCATCCTCGCATCGGCGCTGAACCAACTCAGCTCACGGCTTGGAACGGCCGTCGAACGCGTTCGCGTGCTCATGGAATTGGAATCGGACGCCCTCCAACGCAATCGCCTCGGCGAGATGCTCGATACGCACGCGATGGCCGACATCCTCAATCGCCTTCAGCACGGCTCGGACAACGAGTTCGGCCGCGATATGCGGCGACTGGCCGGAATGATCGAGCGAGCCGGTCAGGCGTCCACCGCAACCGACCGTGAGGCGCAAATCGAGGAAGGGTTGACACTGTTGCGAAATGTTGTTGAACGTGAGGATATCGATGCCCGGCGAGCCACGGCCCTGGCTGGCTCATGGAATCGCGTTGCAAACGTCGCCGGCACCGTGGGGATCCTGGTGCCGCTGGCGGGGTTTGTCGCCTTACTGGCTTGGTTCAGTCGACGCACGCTCCAGCCACTGGTCGGTATCGCTGACGCAATCGGGCGATTCACAGCTGGTGACCGCTCTGCGCGTGCGCCCGAGGCCGGGCCGGCCGAATTTCGCCAGGTCGCCGCTTCCTTTAACGAGATGGCCCTTGCGCTCCAGCAGCAACACGACCGGCAGTTCGCGCTGGTAGCCGGCATCGCACACGACCTGCGGAATCCGTTAAGTGCGCTCAGAGTCGGGGGCGCGCTGCTTCAGCGCCAGCCACATGAAGCGATGCGGATCGGCGAGCGAATCGCACATCAAGTCGATTACCTCGAACAACTGGTCGGCGATCTGCTCGACCGTGCTCAGATTGAAGCTGGCCGTCTCCAGCTGCGTCTCAAGCTCCAAGACTTGCGCAGTGTTATCACGCGGGTCGTGGACGAGCACAGGGCGATGATGCGAACCCGCAGCTTCATCATGAGGGCACCTGAGGATCCTGTGCGCGTGACGTGCGACATTGTGCGCATCGAGCAGGTAGTTCGCAACTTGCTGAGCAACGCGGTCAAGTACTCGGCCGAGTCTACCGACATCGAGGTGTGCCTTCAGCAGACTCTCTCGCAGGCTACGGTTTCTATCATCGATCATGGCATTGGTGTGACGGCGCACGACAGGGAACGCCTCTTTCAGCCATTCGTACGCGGTGAGAACGTGGGTTCGGTCGGCGGGCTCGGGCTTGGGTTGTCGGTCACACGGAAGATCCTTGATGCTCACGGCGGCCAAATCGAGGCGCTGAACACTCCAAATGGTGGCAGCACCTTCGTGGTGCGTTTACCACTCGCTCCGACTGGTGGTGCGTCGCTGCTGAGAGTGGAAACTGATGTCGAGCGTGAGCCGGTAGTCTCTGGCTAGATGCGGCGAAGTGAATCGAGTGTGCGGCCCCAACGCGTATACTGAATGCAGCTGAAAGATCGAAGGGTGCAGCGGGCCTCCGCTGCAGGCAACTGGATGGTCGGGCCGCCATCCTCACGGTCGTCGCGAGACCAGGAGGAGGAGAGTTGGCAGGCTCGGCTTGCGGATCGTCCGCGCGTTGGCCCTTCACGTGTCTCGAGCCAATCCCACCTGCAGTCGTCGCAGGGCACCCGGAACACGTCCCGAAGGGTTGCGCGAATCCCGTCGCGCCCGACCTCGCTCTCCCTCTCATCCTGTCGGCAATGAGGTTTGCCGGGCACCTCGCCACGCCCTTCATCACGCACGCTGCCGTAGCTCGGGGAAGGGATGTCGGCTCCGGCCAATCATGATCACTCGATCCACGTCCGTCAGCGTCCGCAGGTCCGTGCCCCGATGAGCGACGACACCACCGCGATCACGGCGATTCCGAGGGCGCTGGAGAGTTATCCATCCGGCGCCGATCAGACGCTCGCAGCCGATCTCGCCATGCGTGTGCAGATCGAGCCGTTCAACGCCATCGCCACGGGCGTGTTTGTCCTGGCAATTTTCCACACGTTTGCGGCGGCCCGCTTCGCGCGTCTCGCGCACCGGGTGCAGCACCGCCACGATGAAGGGGCACAGGCGCACGGCAGACCGGCGTCGCCGAGTCTGCGTGCTGAAGCGCTGCACTTCCTCGGGGAAGTCGAAGTGGTCTTTGGCCTGTGGGCGGTGGTGCTGGTCGTCGCGACCGCGGCCTACGTTGGGTGGGAGGCGGCCAGGCACTACGTCAGCGACACCGTCAACTACACGGAACCCCTCTTCGTCGTCGTCATCATGGCGCTCGCGTCGACACGGCCGGTCATCGGGTTTGCAGAGTCGGCCCTGCGGCGTGTGGCGGCGGCTGGTGGCGCGACACCTGCCGCATGGTGGGCCGTAATCCTGACGATCGGCCCGGTGCTGGGTTCGTTCATTACCGAACCGGGGGCGATGACGATCTGCGCGCTGTTGCTCGCGCGGCAGTTCTTCGACCTGCAACCCTCCGCGCGCCTGAAGTACGCGACATTGGGGGTGTTGTTCGTGAACGTTTCGATTGGTGGGACGCTGACGCAGTTCGCGGCCCCGCCGGTGCTGATGGTGGCGCGCCCATGGGGGTGGGACATCCCCTTCATGGTCGCGAATTTCGGTTGGCGCGCCGTCACCGCCATCGTGCTGTCGACAGGGGTCTACTTCATCCTGTTCCGCAAAGAATTGAGAAGTCTTGCGGCCCGGGCTCCGGTACCCGAGGTCGAGCAACCCGACGATGACGCGGCTGGGGCTACGCTGCTGCCAGTGCCGCGATGGGTAGTCGCGGTACACCTCGCGTTCATGGTGTGGACCGTCTTCAACGCACACTATCCGGCGCTGTTCCTGGGCGGCTTTCTGTTCTTCCTGGGTTTTGCTCGCGCGACGGCGCCGTATCAGAGCCGGATCGAGTTGAAGACGCCGCTCCTCGTGGGCTTCTTCCTCGCCGGGTTAGTGATCCATGGGGGTCTGCAGGGGTGGTGGATTGCGCCGGTGCTCAGCCGGCTTCCCGAGAGTCCATTGTTCCTGGGGGCCACCGCGCTGACGGCCGTCAACGACAATGCGCTCATCACCTATCTGGCGACACTGGTGCCGAATCTGGGCGACGAGCTGAAGCTCGCGGTTGTTCAAGGGGCAGTCGTCGGCGGGGGATTGACGGTGATCGCGAATGCGCCGAACCCGGCCGGCCAGGCGCTGCTGAGTCGCTTTTTTGATGGCGCGATCTTGCCGATCGGATTGCTGGTAGGAGCGCTCCTGCCGACCGCTGTTGCCGCGATCGTGTTTCGTCTGCTGTGACCAGCATGTTGTGCGAGGCAACCTGTCGGCGCTCACCGAACACGCCTAAGCGGCAACTGCCGACGCGAAGCGGCAGCATGCGGAGCGCCCGCCGATGATCTGGGTCCAGTTCGCCGCGACCGCGCTCGTCATCGTTCTCGCCGGCGTGCGCCTGCTCGATACGGCGACGTTCTTGGCGAAAAGACGGGGGTGGGTCGAAGCTGGATCGACGATTTCCGCAACTGGCTCATCCGCGAGGCCGCATGAACGGGCCTGTTCTCGAGGATTCTGTGGTTCGGGTGTGCGTCTGGAAGAATCAGCCACGCCTGGTACGGCGCACACGCAACGGCGTGTGGCCGGTGTGTCGACGCAGAACCTTCACGAAGTGGGACGCGTCCGAGAAGCCGGCGCGTCGCCCTATCTCCGCTGTCGTCACACGATCGAAGAGTGGTGATTCAAGCATGCGCACAGCCAGATCGACGCGGGCTTGGATCAGCATGGATCCAAAGGTCTCGCCACACGCCGCTAGCGCTCGATGCAGGGTCCGCGTGGACATGCTGAGCGAATTCGCTACATCAGCCGCGTGCAAGGAGGTATCAGGGCAGCGCTGCGTGATGTGGTCATGCACACGGTCACGCACAGAGCGCTCGACCGGCGTCGTTACGACGCGACTCCCGCTGAGTTCACTCGCGGTCAAGGCTAGGAGCGCCCCGACTTGGTCGACCAGCACCGTCTGGGGCAGCGGGGCTTGCACGACGAACTCAGGCGCCAGTTGGGCGACGTAGCTCGCGAGGACGCGTCCCCACTGCGAGTCGTGGCAGATGTCCCTCTCACTCAGAACGGCGGGGCGGGGAACCCACTTGCGCACGAACTGTTCCGACAGCTGTACGTTCACGTCGCTCCAGTCGAGCAGCAAGTCGCAATCGAGAGGGTCACGCGAATCGTAGAAGATTAGCTCGCCGGAACCGAATCGCCTGCGCGTTGTACTTGCCACGTGCCATGAGCCGCTGAGCACCAGAACCAGGAAGCAATAGCGTTGAGCAGTGCGACGGATCTCGGGACGCGCACGAATCGAGCGCTGCGGAGAACCGCTCTGCCGAACGATGGCGATCGACGGCAGGTCCAGCGCGGTCACTTCCAGTTCGTATTCCGACGGCGTTGCGGTCGACAACGCGGAAGGTGCGAGGGACGAACTGAGGATCCAGCTGGCGTAGTTGAGACGGTCCACCGGCGCCACGTCACGCGTTGACAGCCGTACGATTGATGAGGACTCCGTGCGGACCACGCTGCTCCCTCGCCGGGAACCAGTAGCCTACTCCCGACCACATGGTGGCGCAATCGCCTTATGAGTTTGTCCGCTGGCCTCGAATATCGTCCACGGCCGCTTGGATCACCGCCGCCGTCTCCTTGGGTCTGGAGAGAAACGGGAGATGGCCAGCGCGGAGCGTGACGACGCTTGCATTAATCCTCCTGGCCATCTCCCGCTGCAAGATGGGCGCGAACATGCGATCTTCGTCGGCAACACCGTACCAGGAAGACTTGGTATGCCACGCGGCTTCGGTGACACGATCGAGGAGTGCGCTGGCCCTAATGGGCTGTTGCGCAGCGGCGAGGACCGCGGCCTCCGTTGCCGGCAGGTCGTGCGCCAGAAACTCGAGTACTGCGTCCGGCGCAAGGTAGAGAAACCCGCCGGCGTCTACTGTGAATCTGTTTGTGACAGCCGGCGGGGGATGGTCCCTCTGCGCATCGACCGTGGATTCGCCGATGTCCGGCGCGCACGCTGCGATGTAGACGAGCGCCACAACCTTCTGGTGCTGTCCGGCCTGCGTAATGACCGTACCTCCGTAATCGTGGCCGACAAGGACGACAGGATGTGACTGATGGTTGAGCGCCCGCGCTACAGCGTCGACGTCGTCCGCGAGCCCGGTCAGCG
>Ga0126304_10000362_pt1 | contig 17528 bp, 15 predicted proteins | sample Plot25_FD_92538 | JGI IMG/M metagenome (GOLD analysis project Ga0126304, IMG submission 92538) | Serpentine soil microbial communities from UC McLaughlin Reserve, CA, USA - Plot25 | ecosystem: Environmental > Terrestrial > Soil > Grasslands | place: USA: UC McLaughlin Reserve, Lake County... | reverse complement strand
CGAGGACGATCCGCATGACCTGGCCAAGCCGCGCGGCAAACAGGACTGGCAGCTGGAGCCGCACTCCATCTGGTATCCGCGCACGTCGGGCATTTGGCAGACGGTGTGGGTCGAGAAGGTCCCGGCGACACGGGTCGGGCGGATCTGCTTCACACCCAGCCTGGCGCGGTGGGAAATCGGCGTTGAGGTGTGGCTCGAGGGCGAGCGGCGGCAGGATCTGCGTCTCGGCGTCAGGCTTCGCAGCCGTGACACGGTGCTGGCGGCAGACACCTATCTCTTCGTAAGCGGCGAAGTCCATCGTGGGGTCGCCTTATCGGATCCGGGGATCGACGACTCTCGCAACGACCTATTGTGGAGTCCGCAAGCGCCGAACCTGATCGATGTCGAGCTCGAGGTCTGGGGCCATCGCGGTGAGTTGATCGATCGGGTGCAGTCCTACACGGCGTTGCGCGCTGCGACCGCGCAGGGCGATCGCTTCCTGCTCAACGGGCGCCCCTACCTGCTGCGCATGGTGCTCGATCAAGGCTACTGGTCCGACGGCGGGCTGACGGCGCCAAACGACGCGGCGTTGCGCCGTGATGTGGAACTGGCGCGAGAGATGGGCTTCAACGGCGTGCGCAAGCATCAGAAGATCGAAGACCCGCGCTATTTGTATTGGGCGGACAGAATTGGCCTTGCCGTGTGGGAGGAGATGCCGAGCGCGTATCGGTTCACGCGCCTCTCGATAGACCGGCTCTCACGCGAATGGGCGTCGGTGATCCAACGCGACTACAGCCATCCGTGCATCGTCGCCTGGGTGCCCATCAACGAGTCGTGGGGCGTTCCGAACCTGCCCGACAATCCGCGTGAGCGCCACTACGTGCAGGCGCTGTATCACCTCACCAAAACCCTTGATGCGACGCGGCCGGTCATCGGCAACGACGGGTGGGAGAGTGTCGCGACCGACATCATCAGCATTCACGATTACGACGATCAGCCGCCGCGCATCGCCACGCGCTATCATGCCGAGGCCGTACTGCCACGGCTGTTCAAGCGTGAGCGGCCGGGAGGGCGGCTGCTCGTTCTCGAGGGACAATCGCACGTCGATTTGCCGCTGATGCTCACCGAGTTCGGTGGGATGGCGCTGGCCCGGGGCGTGCCCGGCGTGTGGGGCTACAGCTCGTGCACGACGCCGGAGGAGTTCGCGCGCGCCTACACGAAACTCCTCGAGGTCGTCCGAAACCTCTCGCTACTGGCTGGATTCTGCTACACACAGTTTTCTGACACGTATCAAGAAGCCAACGGACTGCTGTACGCGGATCGCACGCCGAAGTTCCCCATTCGCCAGATTGCTGGAGCGACCGCGGGCCGCACAGTACCGCACGAAGGCGGGCTCGAACAGCTTCAGACCGTCATCGATGGGAGTGAAGTCCGTTGATGCACAAGCGCGTGCTCACGAAGCCAGACGGACGTCCGCTGATTCTGTACGCACGTGAACCGTTGCCCGACACGTTGGCGGCACCGAGCCCAAGTTCGGCGCCGCACGCACCGAATCCGCATTTGCGGTGGCATGCACTGCGGGGTGAGTGGGTGGCGTACGCCGGACATCGCCAGCATCGAACGTTCCTGCCTCCATCCGAATACAACCCGCTCGCCCCGAGTGCTGATCCCGTCCACGCGACCGAAGTGCCCGCGGGACCGTGGGACGTCGCGGTGTTCGAGAACCTGTTTCCGACGCTGGCCAGGACCGCACACGATCCTCCAGATCTGGCGGTACCCACCGCACCGGGCCGCGGTATCTGTGAAGTCGTGGTCTTTACTCAGGACGCAACCGCCACCCTTGGGACCTTGCCGCTGCGCCATCTCGAACTGCTGATTGACGTGTGGGCCGATCGCTATGAGGAGCTCGGCAGCCTGCAGGACGTCGCCTATGTCTATCCGTTCGAGAACAGAGGCGTTGAGGTAGGTGTCACGCTGCATCATCCGCACGGGCAAATCTATGCCTATCCGTTTGTCCCGCCGGTCGCCGCGCGCGAGCTCGAACAACAGCGCGCCCATTACGAACGGCACGGCACCGGACTGCTCGAGACGATGATCGCGCGCGAAATAGGCGAGCGCGTGCGCATGTTGTACTGCGGCCCGCACGCCGCCGCCTTCATGCCTATCTGCGCCCGCTACTCGTATGAGGTGTGGGTGGCGCCGCTACGCGCAGCGACGTCGTTTGCGGCGCTGAACCATGACGAACGACGCGACTTCGCTCGTGCGATGAAGACCGTTTTGCTCAAGTACGACCGGCTGTGGAACATGCCGTTCCCGTACATTCTCGCCTTCCATCAGGCCCCGACTGATGGCCTCCCCCATCCCGAAGCGCATCTGCATGCCGAGTTCTATCCGGCGTATCGCATGCAGGGCCGGCTGAAGTATCTGGCCGGAAGCGAAATCGGAGCCGGCGTGTTCACAGCCGACACCCTGCCAGAGGACAAAGTGAAAGAGCTCCAGACTGTCGAGGTCAACGTTGATGCCTGACGAGGTATCGGCAGAAGCGCCAGGACGAGTGAATCTGATCGGAGAGCACACCGATTATCACGACGGCTATGTGCTGCCGACAATCATCCCTCAGCACACCTGCGCGCATATAACCCGCCGCATCGACCGTCTCGTCCGAGCATCGACGACGGTGCGTGCCGGCACGTGGGAGGAATACCAGATCGGCGCCGAAACGGCCGGACGTGGATGGCTCGATTACATTCAAGGCGTGACGGCGATGCTGGCTCGCCACGGCATCCTCGTACCAGGCCTCGACGTGCGCATCGATAGCTCGATCCCGCTGGGCGCGGGCGTATCGTCCAGCGCCGCCCTCGAAGTCAGCCTCCTGCGAGCGTTACGTCTGCTGCTACACCTCGAGTTCGACGACGTGACGGTCGCACGCATCGCGCAGTCGGTCGAGACCGACTTCGTCGGCGCGCCAGTCGGAATTATGGACCAGATGGCGTCGAGTCTCGGCTGCGAGGGCGAAGCGCTGTTCCTGGACACACGCTCACTCAGCTACCAGCGAGTCCCACTGCCAACATCGATTGAGATCGTGGTGATTCATTCGGGCATTACGCATGCGCACGCAGGCGGCGAATATGTCACTCGTCGTCGCGAGTCGTTCGAGGCTGCGGAACGGCTGGGCGTCGCGCGGCTTCGCGATGTGGACGCCGCGATGATGCCGCGGATTGCCACGTTGCCAGATGTCCTGGCGCGCCGGGCACGGCATATCGTCAGCGAGAATGCGCGTGTGATCGCCGCCGTGGCGGCGCTGCGCGCCAGCGATGTCGAGCGGCTAGGCGCGTTGCTGAACGAATCACATATCTCGATGCGCGACGACTACGAGACATCCACAGCAGAGATCGACGTGCTGGTCGGCGTGGCTCAGGGTCATCCCGACGTCTATGGGGCACGGCTGACTGGCGGCGGCTTCGGCGGCTCGATCGTCGCGCTCGCTCGCGGTGGACGAGGACAAGGCGCAGCCGCCGAAATCAGTGCGGAATACGTGCGGCGAACGAGCCGTACGCCAACGATACTAATCCCACCTCAGGTGAACACCTGATTTTAGGGCACAGTTCTTGAAGCTTGGACGCGCATGCTCCAGGTGACCAATGCCCCCCCAACACCCGATCTGATTTGCCTCTCACATCTGCGCTGGAACTTTGTGTTCCAGCGTCCCCAGCATCTGTTGACGCGATGCGCCAGAGACCGGCGCGTGTTCTTCGTTGAAGAACCGCTGTTTCAGCCAGGGATCGAGCCGCGGCTGCGCATCGAGCTCTCAGGTTCTGTTCGCGTCATCGTGCCCGAATTGCCCGAGGGCATCGGCGAAAACGAGGCAATCGCCGCCCAACGCGACCTGCTCGAGCAGTGCATCGAGGCGCAGCAGATTTCAGAGTACGTGCTCTGGTACTACACACCTATGGCGCTTCCGTTCACCGACCATCTGTCCCCGGTCGCGGTGGTTTACGACTGCATGGACGAACTGTCGGCATTCAAAGGTGCGCCCACCATCCTCAAAGCACGCGAAGCAGAGCTGATGCGGCGCGCGGCGCTGGTGTTGACCGGCGGCCAATCCCTGTTCGAAGCCAAGCGCCATCAGCACCCGAATATCCATCCGTTTCCCAGCAGCGTTGACGTCGCCCACTTTGCGCAGGCGCGCCGCATCACAACCGAACCGCAGGATCAGGCGCCCATTCCGCATCCGCGTCTCGGCTTCTTTGGCGTAATCGATGAACGTATGGACATCGACCTGCTGGATGGCGTGGCCGCCGCTCGCCCCGACTGGCACCTCGTCATGCTCGGTCCAGTGGTCAAAATTGATCCAGACTCACTGCCGCACCGAGCCAACATCCATTACCTCGGGTCGAAGCGTTACGAGGAGCTGCCACAGTACCTCGCGGGTTGGGACGTCGCACTGCTGCCATTTGCACGCAATGAGGCGACACGATTCATCAGCCCGACCAAGACGCCCGAGTACCTCGCCGCCGGCAAGCCGGTTGTCTCGACGTCGATTCGCGATGTCGTAAGGCCGTATGGCAAGCAAGGGCTGGTGCGGGTCGCCGACGAGGCCGGCGCGTTCGTGCAGGCCTGCACGGCGGCGATGGGCGAGGACCCTGTGAAACGCATCACGCAGGCGGATGCATTCCTGCGGCAGACCTCATGGGATGGCACATGGACGCGGATCCGGTCGCTGCTCGATGACGCGCTGCGCCGCCGCGACGGCAGGCCGGCCATCGACGAGGACGCCACCGCCGTGTAACCCGCCGCTAACAGGGGACTTCACATGTTCGACTATCTGGTTATAGGTGCCGGATTCGCCGGCGCGACGATCGCCGAGCGCCTCGCCGCTCATGCCGGTAAGAAGGTACTGATCTGCGATAAGCGTCCGCACATCGGCGGCAACGCGTACGACCATTACGACGAGGCCGGCATTCTCGTCCACAAGTACGGGCCGCATATCTTTCATACCAACTCGCGCGACGTCTACGAATACCTGTCGCAGTTCACCGAATGGCGCCCCTACCAGCACCGCGTGCTCGCCTGCGTGGATGGTCAACTATTGCCGATCCCCATCAACCTCGATACCGTGAATCGCATGTACGGGACGAACTACACCTCGTTCCAGCTCGAAGAGTTCTTCAAGTCGATCGCCGAGCCGGTGGCGCAGGTGCGCACATCGGAGGATGTTATCGTCAGCAAGGTCGGTCGTGAGCTGTACGAAAAGTTCTTCCGCAACTACACGCGCAAGCAGTGGGGACTCGATCCGTCGGAACTCGACGCCAGCGTGACGTCTCGCGTGCCGGTGCGAACCAATCGCGACGACCGCTACTTCACCGACACGTACCAGGTGATGCCGTTGCGCGGCTACACGCGCATGTTCGAGCGCATGCTGTCGCATCCGAACATCAAGATTCTGCTCAATGCCGATTACCGTGAGGTGCAGAGCATGATTCCTCACGCGGACGTGGTTTTCACCGGGCCGGTAGACGAGTTCTTCGACCACCGCTTTGGGAAACTGCCGTACCGCTCACTCGACTTCAGGTTCGAGACGCGGAATACGCCGGTCGCACAGCCCGGGCCGGTGATCAATTACCCGAACGAGAACGCCTACACCCGGGTGACGGAGTTCAAGTACCTGACCGGCCAGGAACACCCGAAGACGACGGTGGTCTATGAATTCGCCAAGGGCGACGGCGATCCGTACTATCCAGTGCCGCAGCCGCAGAATGCGGCGTTGTACCGGAAGTATCAAGAGCTCGCCGACGCCACGCCGGGCGTGCACTTCCTCGGGCGGCTCGGCACCTACAAGTACTACAACATGGACCAGGTGGTGGCGCAGGCGCTCACGCTGTATTCGAAGCTGCTGGGCGTTTCGCGGCGCGACGTGACCGTCACGGCCGCATGACACCGTTCCGCAGCTTCTTCATGGGTGGCTTCGAGTGCTCCACCCATCGGCTGCGCACGGGACGACGACTGGACGTCATCGGCGCCACCTCTCACGACCGCTTCGCGCTCGACGACTATCGTCGGCTGGCACAAGCGGGAATCCGCACGATGCGCGACGGCATCCGCTGGCATTTGATTGAGCGCACGCCGGGCGTCTACGATTTCGCCAGCGTGTTGCCAATGCTGAAGGCGGCGCGCGAGGCGCAGGTGCAAGTCATCTGGGATGTCCTGCACTACGGCTGGCCGGACGACCTCGACATCTTCAGCGATGCCTTCGTGTCGCGGTTTGCCGACTTCTCCGCGGCATTCGCCGAATTGGCGACGCACGAAACCGACGGGCCCCCGTGGGTCGTCCCGGTCAACGAAATCTCGTTCTTCGCCTGGGCCGGCGGCGAGATCGGCATCTTCAATCCGTTTGGGACGCGACGAGGCGACGATCTGAAGTTTCAGCTCCTGCGCGCCGCGATCGCCGCGATGCAGGCGATGCAGGCCGTGAACCCCGCGATCCGCATTGTCCACACCGAGCCGATGATCAACGTCGTCCCGCACCCCGCTCGCCCGGAAGAGGCCGGACCGGCGGAGGGACACCGCCAGGCGCAATATGCGGCGCTCGACATTCTGGCTGGACGCAGCCATCCGGAATTGGGCGGCCGTGAGGAATATCTCGACGTGATCGGCGTCAACTACTACGTGCACAACCAGTGGATCTTTCCCGGTGGTCACGGCTCGATGATCGAGCCGTCGCACCCGAGATACCGGCCGGTCTGGCAGATGCTGAAAGAGGTATACGACCGTTACCGGCGTCCGCTGTTTGTCGCCGAGACCGGCATTGAAGATCAGGCGCGGCCGGCGTGGCTGCGCTATATCGGTTACGAGGTTCGGCGCGCGATCCGCGAGGGCGTGCCGGTGCACGGCATCTGCCTCTACCCGATCGTCAACCATCCGGGCTGGGACGACGACCGCCATTGCTACAACGGACTCTGGGACTATCCCGACGCACACGGCGCCCGAGAGATCTACGAGCCGCTGGCCCGTGAACTGGACGCGCAGCATCAGCTCCTCGAGGCGCAGCGGCGCGGCGAGGAAGTCGTCTCACCCGCCGCTGACACCCATCTGCTCGACGTCGCCGCCCATTGGATGGAGATTCGATCGGGACGCGAGGACGTGCTGCACGGAAAGTGATCAGCCTCGTAGTTTGTCCAGCAGACTCGCCATCATCGATGGTTCGTCGCGCTCCGGCGGGTCCACGAAGTGGAAACGCTTCACCGCATCCGATCCCCAGAACCGGCCGACAGTAATCAACAGATCCAGATCGGCCTGAATCCAATCAGGCACCATCGTCTTCGCGCCGACTTCCTGCAGCTGCTCGAAATTCAATTCGCGCAGATGCATCGTCTGCCGGCCAAGTTTCACGGCGTGGTCGGGCACCGGAGCGCTGTCGATCAGCACGTCGAGCACCCGTTGACGCCATTGCGCTGACAGTCGGCCCAGCACCACTGTGCGGAACCACATCATGCCCATCAACCTTCTCAGTTCGCCTGCGTCGATGGGAATGTTCGATGCGGCTCCGTCGCCGGCGAGCACGAGTGCGGCCGGATCCGAGCGATTGACGGCAATCGCAAATTCCCAGAACGTCGCGAACGCACGTGAGACAGGCGGCTCGATGACCGAAGTATCCTGGCGCGCGCTGTTCCCTGCGGTCCCTCGACGGGCGAGCTTGCGCTCGGTTTGCGGGACGCGCGCAGCGACCACTGGCTCCGCAGCGAACTCTGACACTGCGTCGACTGCCTCCGACTCGGCCGCCAAGGGCTCGACCGGGACGGGATGGACCGCGACGGGCTCGGCCGTGATCGGCGGCGAGCTCACCGTGCGAATCCCTTTCTCGAGACTCCAATCGATTTCGAGCGGCCGGTGCGTTCCGGTGTACTCGGAAAACAGAGCCGTGACACCCCACGGCCTGGGCGTGCCGACCGCCCGTACGTAAAGCGGACTATAGGGGCTCGTCGCATGAGCGCCCATCGCGGCGGCAAGCCGTCCCTTGAGTTGTGCATCCACGAGATTCGACCAATCGCCCTGGATGCAGATGAGCGATGTGCCCGCGGCCTTGTGAAACGCGTAGTACGGATTGTCACCGCATCGATCGGCCGCCTGCTCCACCATGCGAGGATCCGGATCGCCGCGCTCAGGTGGATCGATTTCGGCGAAGCCAAGTCGCAAACGACCGTGACCGGCAAACAAGATCGAGAGATCGGACGGATCGACCTGCGAGAGATCCCACAGAACGTAAATCAGTCCGCGCAGACCGCGGGCTATAGGCAGGTTCATTCGCTCCCACACGATCGGCTGCGGCTGGGGATCATGTTCGGCGTAGCCGCGGTCGTTGAGTATTTCGATCAGCCGGATCCCCGCCGCATCGAACTGCTCGATGGCCTTCACTGCATAGTCGTAGTGGCGCTTGTCCACTTCGTGCCGCTCGAACGAGGGCCGTACGAAGATCGGGATGACGAGCTTCTTCTGCTGACGCGCCATCTGCGCCAGCGGAAACATCGTTCCCGAACCGGTGCCCTTTCCGCCTGTGCCGATGAGGATGATGATCGAGTAGCGGCTGAACAGCGCCTCGATATCGCTGCGCGATTCATGCAACGCTTCGAGTGCCACGGCGGGATCATGCCGAGCTCCGAGACGGCCGGTGGTGCGAGCGCCAATGAGGACCCGCTCCTCTTTCGGGAGGTCGGATAACGCAAACTCGTTCGTGTCCAGAAAGCGGGTCGTCAACGCGCGGCGAAGCCGCTCGGCGTACCGTGCGTCGCCGCGCTGCGTCACGGTGAGGTCGCGCCGGAACGCCGCCTTCACCGATCGCAAAATGTTGCCACCACCGCCGCCCGCGCTCAAAAGGAGGATATGCATGTGACACCTGGTTCGTTCTTACCGCCTTCGCCACGGCTACGGCGGACGAGGAATTGAAACGGCACGACCACCCATCCGGCCTGCATATACAGCGGGCCATTCACGAACGACCGATCGGCGAGCGCGCGCATGATTCGCGCGACGTCGTACTCCATGTTCTTCTTGTGATCCGAGAGGTTCGGATACCGGCGCCCCGTGCCCGGCGCAAGAAGGATGTCGAGTCGCCCGCGGCGCGCGCTGTAGCGGACTCGCGATCGCACGGGACGCTCCGCGTCTAACAACTTCAGCGGCCGTTCGAACTCCTTGACGAACCGAGACGCGAAATGCCGCATGACGATCGTGCGCGTTTTCCTGCGAACCAGATGGTCGTCCAAGAGTCGCCATCCGACCAACGGCGCGACCATCGCCGCGCCGAGCCACACCATCGGGAAGTCGAGACCTCGTATCGCCCGCATCGTCTCAGATGCGATCGACTGCGGACTCAGGCTTGTCTCGCCCGCGTCGCGAGTCACACCACCGGCAGGCTCGATCGCGGCTGCGGACGCTGGGAGCGATTCAGAAAGCACAGAAGCCACCGGCGGGGATGCCTCGAGTGCTTCGGAAACTACCGCGTCATCAACCTGTGCGGACGCGCGCTGGGCAAGGGGTCTGAGCAGACAGGCCTGCCAGCCGGCGCGAATGCGGTTGTATTGCGACTTGGGCACGAACCGCGACGAGGCATTTCTGATCTGAAACCAACTCTGATACGCATCGCGACTGTCACCGGTGACACGACGCGCGACCTGCGGCGCTGACTCACCGCGACGAATCGAATGGCAGACGAGCGACTCCGCGTACGCGGCAGTCGGTGGACCCGCCAGCAGCATGAAGATCGGTAGCGCACATCGAGCAATGTGCGACATCGGCCGCAGCACACACCTCATCCGTTTCGCCATAAGCGAGGTGGTGGGCGCTTACTCAAGCTACGTGCCAGAGGCGGTCACGTAATTCGCATGGTCATTTAGCGACTGAATGCAGACGTCGCGTGGCTATTCGGCGGCAGGCTGTCACGGCGCGAGGTCGCTCGCCTGGAGTCTCCGGGCGAGCTCAGCCATCAAGTGGAGCTTGCGGTCTTCGCAGATTGCAGATCGAATGACGCGATCTTCAGACCGAGCGTCACCTCGGACGCCGGCACCGGGTTCCCGAAACGTGACGCGACACAGCGGCTCGCTTGGGTCCACGCCCGATTTGGTCGCGCTGAGCGCGACCATGCGTGAGCAGATGCAACAGCGTCTCGTCCGATGCCTGCGTCCCGACCTTTGCGCCCCCGTTGACGCGAGCGAACACGCGGTCGCGTGCCTGTTCGACGTGCCGGAGCACACGATCTAGTGGCGCGCGTCACTGATCGGCGTCCCGATCACCTCTCCGGAGACGACGAGCTCGACGCGGCGGTTCTGCTGACGGCCTTCTCGCGTGTCGTTGGATGCGGCCGGAAAGCGTGGACCGTATCCCTGCGTCGAGACGCGGTCCTGGGACACGCCCTGGGTGATGAGAAAGTCACCAACCGCCGAGGCGCGCTGCTCCGACAACCGCTCGTTGATTTCGTCGGTGCCGGTCGAATCGGTGAACCCCTCGGCTTGGATGTCGAGCCCCGGATGGGCGAGCAGGATGCCGGCAAAGCGCGCCAGCTTTTCGCGCGCCGGCGGGCGCAGCTCGTATCGTCCGGTCTCGAACAGCACGTCGCCGACATTGACGATGAGGCCGCGTGCGGTGTCGCGCGTCTCGAGAATGTCGTTGAACTGCTGCAGCAGCGTGGCGCGCAACGTCGCGCGATCCTGTTCTGCCTGCGCCCGCAGCGTGTCGGCGCGAGCCGCCTGTGTCTCGGCTTCAGCGCGCGCGGATTCGGCGTCGGCGCGCGAGCGTTCGGCGTCGCGCCGGGCTTCTTCGGCTTTGCGCTGTTCCTCTGCGGCCTGCTGCGCGGCCTGCTCCGCGCGCTGTCTCAACACCGCAGACTCCTGCGCCGCCTTTTCGGCACGCTGGCGTTCCTGTTCGGCGGCCGCGCGTCCAGCGGCTTCGCGTGTCGCGGCATCTCGCGCCGTCTGCTCGCGTGCGGCCGACGCTTCCTGTCGGGCACGCGCTTCGGCCTCGGCCCGCAACTCGACGGAATGCAATCGCGCTTCTTCTGCGGCCTGCACCGTCGCGCGCGCATGCGAGATGATGTCGCGCTTCGATTCCTTGCGCTTCACGAGCAGCTCGGTCTCGCTGAGCAGCCGGCGCGCCGTCGCGATAGCGTTGGGGACGAACTTCTCGGCCTGGGCGATCTGGGCGATCGCGACCGCACTCCGCGCCTGCTGCACGTCGGGCGGCTCTTTCGAATTCGGTGCCGGCAGCGCGAATGCGCCGCCGGCGACGTACGCACCCCGCGGCACGATTTCATAGTCCAACGTCGCGATCGATGTGCGGCCGCGTGTTTCTTCCCGCACCGCGTTCTCCATCACCACGACCTCGCTCGGCGTGGTCACCGCGTAATACGGCTCGGCGGTGACGATGAGCGCGAACGTCTGAACATCAGAGGTCGCCTCGATTTCGTTCCGGCCCTCGTCGAGACGAACCTCGCCGAGATTCTTCGCCCGTCCTTGCGGTGGAATCGCCCACAACACAAAGGTCAGATACTCGGCGCCGAACTGGCTGGCTGATGTCAGGCCGCGCATCTTGGCTTTGATCCGGACCGGACCCGCCGATTCCGTCTCGATCTCCACCTCTCCGCGCGGGCGCGGCATCAACGGCGTTCCCACGAGATCGATTTTCGTGGTCCGACTAGCCTCATACGTGACGGCCGACGTCCTCCGCGACGATAGTCCCGGAGCAGACACGCCGGGACTCTGCTGCGCATCCGCCGCAGGAACGACTACCGCGATCACGCCAATGATCGCGAGCACGAGCAACGAACGAGATGGCGCCATGATGCTCTCCTCCGAGAAGACTGGGGCTGTGTTGCATCACGCAACCCCAGTACCAGCCCGACTCGAAGAAACTAAGAGGAAAGCCGCAACGCGGAGCAGCCGCCGGCGAGCGACTCACGACTTACCGTGGGCGGACACCTCTAACAGCTGGTTGGATCGCCCGCGTTAGCGTGGTGCTGGCGGTGCCGCCTGCAGCAGCACCAGGAAGAGGCTGTCCGGGTCGCGCACGATCGCCACCTTTGTTGTCGCGCCACCACGGCCCGGCAGATTCACGGTGGTGCCTCCGGTTGAGACGACCGCACCGCCATGACGCTTGAGCGTAACGATCGCGTCATCCACGTCTCGAACCTGCAACTGAATGCGAGTCGAGCCGGGATCCTGGATATTGCCGCGAACGGTCCTCCGATCGACCCCTTTGAAATCGATCACTTCGAAGACCAGCCCCGTCGTTGGTACTTCGAGCATCGCGGCGCGGTATTGCGCGTCCTTCAGCCCGAGCATGTCGTTGACGTCGGGATCCTTCTTGAACTGATCGACGCTACGCACCGTCATCCCGAGTGCGTCACGATACAGTGCCAATGCTTTGTCGACATCTGTCACCGTCAGCCGCACGCGAACGGCGATGACGTTGGCGGTTGGCGGCGCCTGCGTCTCGGGCGGCTGATCGGCCTGGACGACCTCCACAAAATGCCCATCCGGATCTTTCACGACGACGACGCGGAAGCGTGGCTTGCTGGCGGGCAGGCCGATCGGCGCGCCACCCTTTGTCACGATTGGCGCGCCAAGAGCCTTGACACGGGCGAACGTCGCATCGACGTCGCGCACGAAGACAATCAGCATGAACGCGCCGCTGTCTTGTAGGCGCCGATCGAGCGGCTTGCTCGCGGCCTTCTTGATCTCGACGATCTCGACGCCGGTACGCATCGCCGGCGGCCGGCCGATTTGCCAGCGCAGTTGCGCATCAGGCAATCCGAACATGTCACGGAGCGCAGGATTGCTGTCGGCATTGGCGGGCGCGCCCTGGACGTCGAACCCAAGACCGTCGCGATAGAACGCGACCGCCTTGTCCAGGTCACTGACGATCGGGCTGAAGAAATTGCCCGAACCCACGATCAGGCCAGTCGGCGGCGGACCAGCGGGCGCCGCTGCTGGACCAGCCGGCGCAGGTGTCTGCGCGTGCACGGCCGTCGCGGCCAGCAGGCACACCAGCGCCACGGTCAAATTCCTCATGCAGCCCTCCTCGCTCTTGCGGGGGGACATCATGCGGGACCGGTCGCCAGCGAGTCAAGGTTGGGTCGGGGCCGCAGTTGCGGGCGCGATTGTGCGGAGCCTGCGCAAGCGGTTGGCGTTGTCGCTGAGCCACGCCCGGACGTCTCCGACAACCCTTTCTGCGCATAGCTCCCACGAATTCAGTCGAGGTTTTTTTGCGGCACTCCGCTGACCCGGTTCACCGAGTCCGACGCCGACGAAAATTCGGCGGTAACAGGCATCGCGGGCCTCGTCTTCGACGGTAAGTGCCATCGTGCGGCACGATCCTGTCGTGAGCAGAACTTCGATGTAGCGTTCGGAGTCGGCAATCGGCACCGATGGCGCCACGATGCTGCCGCTGATGGTGCGTAGCGCCGCGGTCAATTCACCATGACCTCGTCCGCGTCCGAGCACGGTGATCACGACGTCGGCATCCTCCGCCCGATCCACCAGGCGCAGGTCAGTCCCTCCAGCGAGCGGCTCGCGGAGCAGTTCTCTCGTCTCGACCAGGGCATTCGTCGCATCGCTGAACCCGTGGGTCATCGAAAGGTTGAGGAACACGGCCAGCGACTCGTCAGCAGCAGCTGCGACACTGCCACTTCCGGCTACGAAGCAGACAATAAGGCTCGCGAGTACGCCACTGCGACGCAGATTGCGCATTTGCGATCAGCTCCGCGAAAACTGTAAGCCGCGCAGCCCGGAAATGCCCGTCGCTGCGCTCAGCTCACTGTGTCTTCGACAGAGGTGCGAGCGTCGTGCCTATCCGGCGAATCAGTCGGTAAAAACGGTCAGCTTGCGGTTGTGAATCAACCACTGGCCATTGCGCTTGACGAGTCGATCTTCGGAGCGGCCCATCGCCGCCGCGATCATCTTGCCGTCCCTGTCGCGGCGTACCGTCTGCCAATACGACTGGTGCAGCGCCTCACCAGGTGTGGGGAAGGTGATACGCGCGCTGCTGATCACGTGGTACAGATTCGACGTCGGCAGGCCCTTCGCCTTGTTGTCGTCACGCCGCTGAATGAGGCTCGTGACGATTTTGCGAATCTCCGCGTGTCCCTTGCTGATGCTGCCGTTCGAATCTATGACGGCATCGTCGGTAAACACTGCGACATAGCCGTCCGCATCGAGTGAATCCACTGCCCACACATACCGCGCCATCACGTCCTCGACGGCGATGCGGTCTTCATAGGTCCCGAGATTTCCCTGCGCCGCGACGAGCACGGGCGTGATGAGTAACGCGATCGCCGCGTGGTGGAGTCGCATACGTTTGCGTCTAATCATCTTTGCCTCGAAGAGCGATTCTTGTGACGGCCGGCTCGAAGAATATGGGCTGCCCCACCTCGAGCCGCCCGCGTCCAGTGACGGCGCCATAGACCCCTACCTTGTTGTCACGCACTCGAACAATCGCCTTCAGCACATCGGCGGCCGGGCGTGCCGAATCAGGGTCGAAGTTCACCATCGAGCAGCGCTGGTCGTAATTGGTGATGATGATGGCGGCGGCCTCGTTGCTTTCTCCAAACGAAAGGACACCTCCCACCCATTCGTCCTCCTCGAAAGGGACTGATCGCAGTGTTGCAATCAGGACGTTCGGCCGGAATCGTCGGACGTCTGCGCATTGCGCCGCGAGCCTCCCGATTTCACTCACCGTTGCGGACGTAATCACGGAGATGCTCGCTTCGTCGAAGATGCCACGATTGAGGTACATCATCTCGACCGGAGAACCATGCCGGCAACTCACCTCGGTGGATAATTCCTGGCCGAACACAGCCAACTCCTGTCCTTCTGGCGTGCGAATGTGCGTCGGGAGGTTTTCACCAACCGCGCGGCCTCGCCGGACTGGCGCAAATAGAATCAACTCCGGGAGCGCGCTGGCCGTCAGCCAGGGGAAACCGCTGCGATCGGCAGTGCAACGGAAGGCCAGGCGCCGGTCGCCCTCAAGTCCGTGCCAGCCCAGGTCGGAGAGCTCGAGTCGTTCGCCGCCCATGGACTTGACTGGATATCGGAAGATCGCCTCAACACGTCCGATTTCTGTGACCATGAATGATCCGAGTTGGGTATGGCTGCCGTTCCCGCGTCGCGCTCACGGCAATCCGTCCCGCCGCTTTCTTTGCGTCATCCTCTCGACAACATCGTCTGCCCACGCGCTCGTTATCATGCGCTCGTGCGCATGCCGAGCCAATAGCCTATGAGCGACACGAGTTGATGCCCGATGTACACCGTGCCAAGGGTGACGCCCAGCCGCCCCATAGTGGGCTTAGCCACCCACGCAAGAATCGCCCACGCGCCAAACACTACATCGATCTGGTCGAGCACATGAAATGCGACACCGCCGATGCCGTCGGCCTGAGCGCCAGGCGCAATGTCCATCCAGCGTTTCAAGAAGCTGTTAGGCAACTCCGCCAGCATGGCGGCAGCGCCGACGATCAAACCGAGCAACGCCAGCTCTATCGCACGGTGCTCGCGCCCTAGCAATAGAAAAGGCGGGGCGATCACGACGAACCCCACCGCGGTACCTAGTGCTACACAGAACACACCACGATAGGTCTTGTTTTCACCGAACCACGTGCGTTTTATTGACGTTGCGAACGCTTGCAGCACCCCCAGCCGCATACAGAGCCCATGCACGATGAACCCGAGGAATAGCGGCGCGATAATCAGTGCACCTTCGGCGAGTTCGATCGCCATCGGAATTAGCGGCCGCTATTTATTGCGAGCTGAAGAAGGCTTCACGAACGACCGCGTGTAGTTGGGACATGGAAGCACGTCGGGAAGGATCGTCTCCAGCATGATGCCGACGGCCGTCCGGCTCAACAGGATGCTGGCGGTATACGCCATCGTCGAGATTCGAGTACCGACGACCCGCGTGTGTGAAAGTCCGTGCGCTGGGCGCGTTGACAGAACTCCTACAGGCGCTACTATCCCACGTTGAACAGCACTTCGTTCCAATCGTGCAGGGTGTAACGGGCGACGACGCCGTTGACCACAAACGGGTCGCCTTTGATGAATTCCTCGGCAGCATCGCGCGACGTGAACACACCGAGCGCCCCGACGGGTGGCGCTCCATAGGGCCCGGCCATGAGGAGGACGCCCCTGGCGTGGAACTCGTCGAGCCTCGTGCGATGGGCGGCATAGTTATCTTGCACTTTATGCAGGCCGTCAGCAGCGACCTCGTAGAACATGAGCACCTTCACGATTCACGCTCCTCCGGCATCGTATCTGCCTAGCGATTCACCGGCCATTTGCACCAGGCGCACCAGCGAGACTCCCGAGTGATCGGATGGGCGCATGCGGGGCATTGCAGGTTCGACGGCGGGGGGCTTGTCGCGCGCGGCCTCGACGCATCGCTCGATGTGCGTCGAATACGCGATGCGGTCGCCTTCGGTCGCAGCGGCGCGCCTGGCAGACGAATATGGCAATGCGGGCAGTGCTCGGGACCGGACTCGATCGTCCGCCGGCATAAGGGACAGGTGATCTCGGACACATCTCAGCGTATCAGTCGTAGGCACTTCGGCGCCCACGATCGAGAGACCTGATGCGGCCGGATCTGTGACCAGCGCAGATTAAGATTAGATCTGATGCCGAAAGCTGCCCTCATATTTGTCGTGCTCTCAACCATCGTCCCCACTGTCGCCGGATGTGCAGACTCGAGCGCAGAACAGGGGAGCGAGCGGAAACAGGCCGCCAAGCCCGTCAAGACGGAAGCCGTCCGTCAGGAATCGGTGCGCCGCACACTCGACGTCGTGGGCACACTGGCTGCCGAAGACCAGGTCACGGTGTCCTCCGAGGTCGACGGCGTGGTTCGTCGGATTCGCGCCGATCTTGGTGATCGGGTCGCGGCGGGACAGCCGCTCGTCGAGCTCGATCGCGAAAAGCTGCAGTACAACCTCGACCAGCAGCGAGCCGCGCACGCCCGCTCTCTCACCAAGTACGGCGCCTCCGATCCGGCCCAGCTGCCGCAGATTGAAGGAACGCCCGACGTACGCCGGGCCGCCGCCGAACTGGCGCAAGCCAAGCAGGCCTTCGAGCGGGCGACCGAGCTGCACAAACGTCAGCTCATCGCCCAGCAGATGCGTGATGACGCGGAGACAGCGCTGCGCCTCAAAACGGCGGCCTATGATGCCGCGCTGCAGGAGGCCAAAAACCTCAAGACCGATATCGACGCGTCCGCCGCGGCGATGAAGCTTGCCGAGCGTCATCTGGAGGACGCGTCGATCCGTGCACCGTTCGACGGCTACATCCAGCAGCGGATGGTGTCGGTCGGCGAGCTGGTGAAAGCGCAGATGCCGGTCATGACCGTCGTGCGCGTGGACCCACTGAAGCTGCTCTCAGAGATTCCCGAGCGCATGGCTCCATGGGTCAAGCTCGGACAGCCCCTGCGGCTGAAAGTCGATGCCTTTCCCGACAAGGACTTCATTGCGACCGTCTCGCGCATCAGTCCCGCCGTAAACACGCAGACGCGCACGTTTGCCTTTGAGG